>ENA-UEOR01000313-UEOR01000313.1-human-gut-metagenome-genome-assembly--contig:-NODE-313-length-28578-cov-4.870180_pt1 | contig 28578 bp, 32 predicted proteins | sample MGYA00242887_ERZ507890 | MGnify/ENA primary metagenome ERZ507890 (study PRJEB26167, sample SAMN06115431) | human gut metagenome | host: Homo sapiens | place: China:Guizhou | collected 2014-10-21...
ATTTTGTGCTACTTCTTTGTACAAGTTGCTATCGCATTTTTATTTTGCAACAGTCCCCTGTTTTATTTTTACTTTTCCTGGATCTGTTTGCCGGTGAGGTGTTCAATGGTGATCTCGTAAAGCTGCACGGCCTTGATGTCCAGCGCAATTTCCTTTTCCACCTCTTCCTTGCCGGGGTAATACTTCATGCCAAGCTCCCGCACGCGGGCCTCGGTAGCAGCGGCATCGTCGATCAGATGGCAGCGGCCAAATACCACGGTGCTCTGCACATAAGGTGCCCAGTCGCCCGGCTCAAAGTGTTCGTTGCCGTAAACGGTAAAGCATACCTTATCATTCTGTTTCAGCGCGTCCACCTTCTGGCCGGACTTTGCACCGTGGAAGTAGATTTTGTCGTGCTCCTGATCGTAGTAATAATTTACCGGGATCGCAAAGGGATAGCCGTTGTCGCCGTTCACTGCCAGCACGCCCCGCCGGGACTGCTGCAGCAGGTGCTTTGCAGCTTCTTCCGGGATGGCGCGGCTGGCTCTTCTCATGGGTCTGAACATTTTTGTTTCCTCCATGTATCGCAGGTTTGCGGTGCGCACTCATGCACCCTTGATAATGCGGATGAGGGTCTTATCCAGCTGGATGGTGCGGTTCCACGGGTTCAGGATGATGCCGCTGATCTCCGGCACGGCAAGCGCTGCATCAAACAGCTTGTCCATATCCACAAGAAAGGTGGACTGCACCGACTCGGCACCCTTCAGTTCTTCCTCAAAGCTGGTGAATGCATACCACCAGCTTGCACCGTCGGCTGTCCGGATGGTCCGGAGCTGCATCTGCTCACTGCCCAAATTAGGCTCCACCGCCACGACGAACTGGCCGTGTTCCTTCATACGCCTCCGGATGACGGTGAGGGTGTGGGCCAGCTGTTCCTGTGTGGCCTCCTGCTGCAGGGCGTACACTGCCTGCTCGATTTTTTCGTTTCCGTTCAGGCCTTCGTCTTTGGGTCGATTCATTGAAGTTGGTTCCTTTCCATTGTATTTTGGCGGAGGGAATAAGCGCAGCTCATCACAGCAGCAGATCGAACAGGCCGATCATTACCGGCATAGACACAATGGAAAGCAGAGTGGTCAGCACATACAGCGCGCTGGAATGCGCCGCATCGCGGTCATAGAGCTGAGCCATGGAGGTAACAGTAGCACAGGCAGGGGTGATGGCGGCAAGGTAGACCGTCATCAGGATGTTCTTGCCGTCGGCCACCCAGCTGGATGCATGGCAGACCCACAGCAGCACCAGAACCACCAGCGGGCATACCACCAGACGCAGCACTGTGGGCAGATAGTTGCGGCGGGTGCAGAACACCTCCCGCAGCGGCTTTTCTGCAATGGCCATACCGGCCAGCAGCATGCCCATCGGTCCCATCATGTTGCCCACTGTGCTCATGGTATTCTGCAGCGGTGCAGGCAGCACCACACGGAACCAGTACAGCAGTGCACCGGCTGCAATGGCGATCATGTTGATATTGGTGAGCACCTTTTTCCAGTCCAGCGCACTGCTGCCCTGCAAAAGGGAACTGGCGTGGGTCCACAGCAGCACCAGCTGCACAATGATGAATGCGCAGGAGTAAATGACATACGCATCGCCCATCAGAGCCTTGACCAACGGGATCACCAGTGCAGCGGCGTTGCTGTAGATCACATTCACCTGCTCCACGGCATCCAGCTTGAGCGGGCGGCTCAACAGGGCGCTGAGCACCAGCAGCACTACATGGATAGCCGCCGCAATAGCCATGGAGTACAAAAGTCCCTTGCGGATCTCCGGCGTATCGTCGATCTGGAATGCGTTGATGATCACGCAGGGCGTGACCAGATAGACCATGACCACTGAGAGCACCCGGCTGTCGCTGGCCTTCAGCAGCCCTACCTTGACCACAGCATAGCCCATGATCAGAATGAGGAACAGCTGTGCGATCTGCTGCATCAATAACAGACTTATCTCCATTGTTTTTTCCTTTCCCCTTCCCTTTTTCAAAACCCAAAGGGAGAGCCGCCTTCCGCAAGGCAGCTCTCCCCTTTTTCTGATTTTATTTGCCGCTCGTCAGCCGCGCCACATGCAGCGCCAGATAGGCGGTTTCCTCGTTGGGCAAAAACACGCCGTACTTGCGCAGCACAAAGGTGCGTATTTTTTCCGCGCAGGTCACCGCTGCCGGATAATTCTGCTGCATCTGCTGGAACAAAAAGTCGTCTTCGCTGTCCATCAGTTTGCCGGAGAAGAACCGCTCGGCAAAATACTGCAGGTGGCTCACGAACCGCGCATAGTGGATGCTCTCGGTGCTCACCGGGCAGTGCATACTGTAGGTGACAATGTTGGACAGCTCACCGATCAGCTGCGCTGCCCGCATGGCATCGTAGCCGGCCTGCGGGTCCTGCCGGGCGTTGACGATATGGAAGGCGATGTTGCCTGCCTCTTCGTCCGGCAGCTCGATGCCAAGCTTTGCCTTTACCTTCTGCAGGCCGCGCTGGCCCACCGCATACTCCTTGGGATAAAAATGCTTGATTTCCCAGAAGATGCGGTTGGTCACCACAAGGCCCTTTTGCTGGCGCTCCACTGCAAAATGCAGGTGGTCGGTCAGCAGCAGATAGATGTGCGCCGAAAGCTTGACTCCCAGCGACTGCTCTGCGTCGTCCACAATGTCCTGCGTCAGTTCCAGATAGGATGCCGGAATGCTGGAAAACAGCTCCAGCATAGGCTGTGCGTCCGGGTTGGACAAGGCTAAGGAACTACTTGCAGATATGTAGAAAATAAATATGTTAAAACATCGTTTGATTAAAAAGGGTTAAAGCATTTTGCTTTAACCCTTTTTTACACTAATCGATAGGTGTAAGCTATAGACGATTTTTTATGGCGAAATGTAAATTATAATCACCTTATTCTTCATCTTTCGGCAGAGACTGCATATACTGATGCATTGATTCTGCCACAATCTTGCTGTGTGCGACAGCTTCTACTACGGTTCTTGCACCGTTTACAACATCACCTGATGCAAATATACCCGGACGGCTTGTGTGACCAGTCTCGTCTGCATCAAGAAGTCCCCTTGCAGTAGCTTTAAGACCTGTTGTTGTGTTGACGATACGGTTCTGAGGTCCCTGACTGATAGAGATGATAACACTGTCTGAGTGATGAAGTGTATCAGTGCCTTCTATGTCAGTGAAAGTTCCGTCCTCATTTTCGATGATATCCCTGAATATAACGCCATCGTCCTTAATCTCAACAGGGCGTTTGTTGTATTCAAATGTGATTCCCTCAAGCTGTGCATAGCTGAATTCATATTTGCTTGCAGCAACTTCCTTAGTGATAGAGAAACAGATGACATTGCGAGAGCCCTTTCTTTTGGCAGTTCTTGCAACGTCCATAGCGGCATTACCGGCACCGATAACAATAACAGTTTCACCGAGGTGGTAGCTGTCAGGGTTATTGAGGTAATTGATACCAAAGTGGACATTACCGAAAGTCTCTCCTTTAATATGAAGAGAGTTAGGCTTCCATACACCAGTACCAATGAATATAGATTTGTAGCCGTCACGGAATAGGTCATCAATTCCGATTGCACCACCGATAGTGGTGTTAGGACGAATTTTGATTCCCTTTAAGGCAAGATGTCTGTATTCAATGTCGTCAAGAACAGTCTTAGGAAGTCTGAATTCCGGAATACCGTATCTTAATACGCCGCCAATCTTGTCCTTTCCTTCAAATATAGTAACCTGATATCCGTATCTTGCCAGAATAATTGCAATAGTGATACCGGCAGGACCTGAACCGATGATTGCGACTCTCATGCCGTTAGAAGGCTTAGGACCTTCAGTCATCTGGTTGGCATATGTACTTGAGATATAATTTTCAATAGTAGAAAAATGTACAGGAGCGCCCTTTCTTCCAAGTACACAGTGACCTTCACACTGGTTCTCGTGATTGCAGATGAGACTGCACACGGTAGTAAGCGGGTTGTTCTCGAAAAGCATTTTACCAGCTTCGTTAAGCTTATTTTCTTTAAGTAAACGGATTGCCATAGGAATGTTAGTGTTAATAGGACATCCCTTCTGACACTGAGGCACTTTGCACTGTAAGCAGCGGTTGGCCTCGTCCATAACATGTAACGCCATAATATATCCCCCTTTAAAGATGTTATATAGTAGATTGCATGTGTGCGTCCGGTAGGACGGCTGTCCGGCACCTGTCTGTGGCGCGGGAACTCAGGTTTTCCTCGCTTAGCAGGAGTAAAAAGCCGCTGTCTGCAGAGTTTATTACATCGCTCAAAAGCAAACGCGCTTCACTTGGACGAGCTTTTGTGCGATTAGCTTTTGCAGACAGCGGCTTAACTCCTGCACAGCTCGTCACAATTCATTCCTGCACCACAGACAGGTGCCGGACAGCCGGATACACATGCGCAAATTAACTAACTTAATCATAGCATTTTTTAGGTTGGAATTAAAGGGGAAGTTTGACGAAAGCGTGGCTGAAAGGCGGGCTGTTTTATGGATTTTTTTGGCAAAATATAGTATGATATAATTTAATGAAATTGCATGCTGTCGGGGGCAGCAGGGAAGGAATTATTATGCCAGTTACAGAGTACTTAGAGCGTAATGCAAGAGAATATCCAGACGAGGTTGCATTGGTAGAACTCAATCCTGATGAAAAGGATACGAGAAGAACGACATGGAAGGAGTTCGGGCTTATTGAGCCTACAACTTATTCACCATACCGCAGAGAGATTACATGGAGTGTATTTAACGAGAAAGCGAACAGATTCGCCAACATGCTTATTGGCAGAGGAATCAAGAAGGGCGATAAGGTAGCTATTATTATGTATAACTGCCTTGAATGGCTTCCTATATATTTCGGAGTGTTAAAGACAGGTGCGATAGCAGTGCCTTTCAACTTCAGATATGATTCAGACGAAATCTATTACTGCGCAGAGCTTGCAGAGGTAGATGTTATTGTATTTGGACCACAGTTTATCGGACGAATTGAAGTAAATGCTGAGAGATTATCAAAGGGCAGACTTCTTATCTATGTTGGAGATAACTGTCCAAGCTTTGCAGAAAGCTACCGTGAACTGGTTGCTGACTGTTCAAGCAAAGCACCTGATGTGACTATAACAGAAGACGATTATGGTGCAATATATTTTTCATCAGGAACAACAGGATTTCCTAAGGCTATTCTTCATAAGCACAGAAGCCTTACACAGGCTGCCGAGATGGAGCAGAAGCATCATGGAACTGGAAGATATGACACATTTTTATGTATCCCGCCACTTTATCGACAATCTCGGGCTACAGCAAGCCTGAAGCAGTTCTCTCAAATAACGGGAACCGGTCATCACGAATGCTGTTCTTCTGTGATTTTTGACAATTTCCAACAGAAAACTTCTATTCCAATCATAGATATTACGGCTTGCAATCCGGAACCGGCTTCTGTATAATGAACCAGATAAATTTCTTAGGAGGTAACACCATGATGCAGTCCAGTATGAGTATGCGAAGCGCCGTTTCCTCCATTTTCGGGATTCATGGTCCCGTCATTTCCATTTCCCTTTTTTGACCGGCTATAGGAGCCGGTATTTTTATGCCTGTTTGCGGACAGCCGCAGGAAACTGGTCTATTTATATAATTTAGATAGAAGATTTGTGTGTTACGAGAGGAGAAAAACATGAACGAGAAAAAGAAACCCATCCTCGGTCAGGAAGCCGTGACCGACGCCCGCACCCTGGGCACCCCCCGTATGCTGATTTTAGGCTTGCAGCATCTGTTCGCCATGTTTGGCGCCACCGTGCTGGTGCCCATTCTGGTTCAGGGCTACGGCCTGCCCCTGAGCATCCAGACCACCCTGCTGATGGCCGGTCTGGGCACCCTGCTGTTCCATGTGTGCACCAAGTTCAAGGTCCCCGCTTTCCTGGGCTCCTCCTTCGCCTACCTGGGCGGCTTCTCCACTGTGGCCTCCATGCCCGCCTATGACGGGCTGGACCCCGAGCTGAAGCTGGCCTACGCTCTGGGCGGCATCGTCATCGCCGGTCTCCTGTATCTGGTGCTGGCTCTGCTCTTTAAGGTGCTGGGGGCCAAGACGATCATGCGTTACTTCCCCCCCATCGTCACCGGCCCCATGATCATCATGATCGGCCTGAACCTCTCCGGCTCCGCCATCAAAAACGCCGCCACCTGCTGGTGGCTGGCCCTGGTGGCCATGGCCATCATCGTGGTGGCCAATATCTGGGGCAAGGGCATGGTGAAGATCATCCCCATCCTGCTGGGCGTGGTAGGCAGCTACATTGTGGCGGCCATCGCCACCGCCTGCGGTGCCCAGCTGCCGGATGCCAACGGCGTCATGCAGCCCCTCGTCAACTTCGCCTCCGTGGGCGAGGCACACCTCATTGGCCTCCAGAAGTTCATCCTCGCCAAGTTCGACGTGTCCGCCGTGCTGGTCATGGCCCCCATCGCCATCGCCGCCATGATGGAGCACATTGGCGACGTGTCCGCCATTTCCTCCACCACCGGCAATAACTTCATCGCCGATCCCGGCCTGCACCGCACCCTGACGGGCGACGGTCTGGCAACCGCCTTTGCCGGTATGTTCGGCGGCCCCGCCAACACCACCTACGGCGAAAACACCGGCGTGCTGGCTCTCTCCAAGGTCTACGATCCCCGCGTGATCCGTCTGGCTGCCGTCTACGCCATCATCCTCAGCTTCTCCCCCAAGTTCGACGCGCTGGTAAACTCCATCCCCTCCGCCATCGTGGGCGGCGTCAGCTTCATCCTCTACGGCATGATCTCCGCCGTGGGCGTCCGCAACATCGTGGAGAATCAGGTGGATCTGACCAAGTCCCGAAACCTGATCATTGCCGCCGTCATGTTTGTCAGCGGCCTCGGCTTCAGCTCCGTGGGCGGCGTGACCTTCACCGTGGGCGGTGCGGCTGTGACTCTGTCCGGTCTGGCCATCGCTGCTCTGTGCGGCGTGATCCTCAACGCCATCCTGCCCGGCAATGACTACGAGTTCGGCATCAGCGTCGAGGGCGACAAGTCCGCTGACCTGGGCAGCTACTAATTTCTGACAGCACTTTTCCAACAGGGAACGCCAAAAACGCGGCGTTCCCTGTTCTTTTTGCAAAATATAAACATTTTGTGAAGAAACCGTTGACAAGTTCGGAAATTCACCTATAATAGGGTAGGATACAACTGGATAACGCATGATAGAGGCGCGGCTGATAAGAGTAACCATCCGGCAGACAGGCATAGAGGATGGGGAAAGGGTCAGCCGCCGAAGGGCCGTACCGCTGCCTGGCGGGTCGGTGCCTGGGCCGTCGGAAAACATCCGCCGGACTGTCGCCCGGAAACGGGCGGGGCGCTGTCATGGATCTGTTTGGTGAAATGAGACCTTCAAATGGAGTCATGGCGGAATGTCATGACTCCATTTTTTGTTCTGAAACACAATGTGCTTTGACAGGATGGAGTTCACGCGTATTCTCCGGTTGCATGGGCTGCGGCCCAAAAATGAAAGGAGAATCTCCATGAAAAAACATCCCCTACTGCGGACGGCCCTGCTGGTCATGACCGCCGCCGCGCTGCTGTGTGTCAGCGCTCTGGCTGTTGAGGACGGCGCGCCCGCCAACAGCATGTACGGTACCTTCTGGGCACTGGTGCCCCCCGTCATCGCCATCACTCTGGCCCTTATCACCAAGGAGGCGTACAGCTCTCTGTTCATCGGCGTCACAGTGGGTGCTCTGTTCTCTCAGGGCTTTTCCCCCATCGGCGCGCTGAACATGATCGTCAACGACGGCCTGGTGGCCGCCATCAAAGACAACGCCGGTATCTTCCTGTTCCTTGTTCTTCTGGGCATCATCGTGGCACTGGTAAATGCCGCCGGCGGCTCCGCTGCCTTCGGCCGCTGGGCCTCCCAGAACATTAAAACCAAGGTGGGGGCTTCCCTTGCTACCTTCCTGCTGGGCATTCTGATCTTCATCGATGACTATTTCAACTGCCTCACCGTGGGCACCGTCATGCGGCCCGTCACCGATAGCCACCGGATCTCCCGTCCCAAGCTGGCCTACCTCATTGACGCCACCGCCGCCCCCGTGTGCATGATCGCCCCCATCTCCTCCTGGGCCGCCGCCGTTTCCTCCACCGCCGAGGGTCTGGACACCGGCATCAGCGGCATCCAGCTCTTCATCAAGGCCATTCCCTACAACCTCTACTCCCTGCTGACCTTCATCTTTATCATTGCCCTGTCCTTTATGCAGTTCGATTACGGCCCCATGCGGACCTATGAGCGCAAGGCCCGGGAGACCGGTGACCTCTCCGCTCTGGAAAACGCAGAGGATGAAGCCGTAAACCCCAAGGGTAAGGTCATCGACCTGCTGCTCCCCGTTCTGGTGCTGATCGCCGTGTGCACCACCGGCATGATCTATGTGGGCGGCTTCTTCGGCGTGGACGCCTGGGGCGGCACCGACTGCGCCGGAGACTTCATCGGCGCCTTCGGCAATACCGACGCCTTCATGGGTCTGCCCTGGGGCGGCATCATTGCTCTGCTCTTCACCGTCATCTATCTGGTGGCCCGCCGGGTCATCACCTTCAAGGACGCCATGGCCTGCATCCCCAAGGGCTTCAACGCCATGATCTCCCCCATCCTGATCCTGACCCTGGCCGTCTCTCTGAAGGCTACCATCACCTCTCTGGGCGCCAGCATCTATGTCCATGACCTCATGGAAGGCGCCGCCGCTACACTGTACTCCATGCTCCCCGCCGTGATTTTCGTGGTGGCCTGTATTCTGGCCTTCGCCTCCGGCACCTCCTGGGGTACCTTCGGCATCCTGATCCCCATTGTTACCGCTATTTTCCCCGCTTCCAGCGAGCTGCTCATCATCGGTATCTCCGCCTGCTGTGCCGGCGCTGTGATGGGTGACCACTGCTCCCCCATCTCCGATACCTCCATCATGGCCTCCGCCGGCGCCCAGTGTGACCATCTGGAGCACGTTGCCACCCAGATCCCCTATGTGCTGACGGTGGCCGGTGTCTGCGTGGTTGGCTTCATCGTGGCCGGTTTCGTCCAGAACGTGTATATTACCTGGGCCGTCAGCTTTGCGCTGATGCTGTGCGTTCTGTTCGTCATCCGCAGCATGGAGCGCCGCAAGGCCGCGTAAACTCATTGAAAAAGTGCCTTTCCATTCGTGGAAAGGCACTTTTCTTTTTGCGGCGGATATGGTATGATGGCCCACAGCGAATAGGAAAGGACCGAAACGATGCAAGCCTTTGAACTGACAATTTTGAACTGGATACAGGCTCACCTGCGCTGCGGCGTTCTGGATGCCGTCATGGTGCCAGTCAGCCGGATCTGCGACCACGGTGAGGTGTGGATCTTACTGGCGGCGATCCTGCTGGCGATCCCAAAGACCAGAAAGCTGGGGACCTGTGTGGCCTGCGGGTTGGTTCTGGATCTTCTGTTCTGCAACCTTGCTCTCAAGCCGCTCATCGGACGGATGCGGCCCTTCGCCGTCAGCCCCGGCGTTTCCCTGCTGATCCCGCCCCCCACTGACGCCTCCTTCCCCTCCGGCCACACGGCAGCCTCCTTCGCATCGGTGGCCGCGCTGAAAACAGCGAACAGCCGCCTTTGGAAGCCAGCACTGGCGCTGGCCGTGGTCATCGCCCTGTCCCGGCTGTACCTCTACGCCCACTGGCCCACAGATATTCTGGGGGGCGCCGCCGTGGGTATTCTGGCAGGTTGGCTGGGAACAAAGCTGGCGCAGTCATTTCCCCGGAAAAAAGTGTAAAAAAGGCCCGGAAACATCTAACGTGTTTCCGGGTTTCTTTATTTCTTCCTTTTTTCAGGGAGATCCGGGCCGTTTTCACGGGCCTGCTGAAGGTAATCGTGGTCCTCATTTTTCTTGCTGGGCACGAAGTTCAGCGCCGCTGCCCGCTTCTTGCCCTTGCTCCGGGCGTAGAAATAACCGGCCACGGAGAACACCACCGCGCCCACAAAATTCACCAGCAGGTCTTTCATGGTGTCGATGAGTCCAATATCCAGATAGCCGCCCAGGCCCAGATTCTCGCCGTTGATGACCACATCGTGGATCTCCTTCACCGCCACTACCTTATTGGTCCGGGTAGGGTCCAGGCTGGCGGAGTAGATGGCGTTGATGACGGTATCCCGCTGCATATCCGTATGGAAGAACCAGTCCATGCCGAACTCAAAAAATTCCCACAGAACGCCGATGGTCATGGAAAAGCAAAACGCCACCATGGCCAGAAAGAATGGTGACAGGTCGAAGGTCAGCTTCTCATTGTCATTGAGCAACAACACCAGAGAAAAGCCTACCGCCGCCGCCAAAAAGCCGTTGATGGTGTGGAGCATGGTGTCCCAGTTGGGGACCACCACGTAAAAGGCGTTGACCTCCCCCAGGATTTCCGCGGCGTAGATGAAGCAGAGAATGGTGATCTCCAGGGGCGGCGGCAGCTCGATCCGCAGCCGGACCTGCACCCAGCTTGGCACATACAGCAGCACGATGGTCAGAATACAGAAAAACGCACCCTCGTAGTTATCCAGAATGATCTGGCGCACCAGAGATACGATCACCAAGGCCCGCAGAATATAAAAGACGATGAACGAGCTTTTATGTTCCCGCAGTTCCTTGTCCATGGCCCGCTTGAACGTCTTTTTCAGCCAGCCCCGCTCTTTTCTTGTTTTTTTCAATATGGTTCCTCCTGTCCGGCGGCTATGACCGCTCATCATTGCAACAGAATACCACAAAAAATGGCTTGCGACAAGATAAATCGGTCAGGCACTTGGCTGCCTTTGCACAATCAGCGGTCAGCTGACACCGGCCAGATAACGGCCCGCAGGGCTTCAAGGTCATGGGTCACCGCCAAAAAACGGAGGGAGCACACCGCGTCGGCGGTAAAGGCCAACAGCAGCCACCATGTCACGCCGACGGGAACACGGTCCGCCAGCGCCAGCACCGGCGGCGTCACCAGATAAACAGCCGGGAACAGCAGCAGTCCCCACGCCAGAGAAAAGGGCAGACACACCCGGCCCCGCAAATTCCCAAAGACCCCGGTGTAGTCCCAGAAAGACACGCTCAAAAAGGTCTCCCCCCACCAGTGGTAAATATATTCCACAGAGGTGGCGGTCAGCCCGCCCCAGAGGTAGAGCGGCCACCCGGAACGAAGGCTCGGCGGCAGGGCCAGCACCGCCGCCATGCCCAGTCCGTACACCGGGCAGAGCGGCAGGAGCAGTAGACATCGTCTCCTCCGCCGGGGAGACCGGGTCACGGCAGCAAACAGCCGCTCCAGCACCCATCCCAAAAGGCTGAAGCTCCAGAAGATCCACAAAAATTCCGCCATACGCCGCCCTCCTCTGCTTGATGCCCTGTCAGTATCGGCAGGCCGCCACCGCCTTATACGCTTGCGCCGGGGAAAACAATATGCTATACTTAAACAAGGCTATTTCAGAAAGGCGGGGGATCCTATGGCGGATAGCTGGGAGCGCTTAAAACAGGACTGCGGCGCCTGCCGGGGCTGCGCACTGGCGGACACCCGGACCCATGTGGTGTTTGGGGACGGCTGTGAGACGGCGGAGATCATGCTCATCGGTGAAGGCCCCGGCCAGCACGAGGACGAGCAGGGCATCCCCTTTGTAGGCCGGGCCGGGCAGCTGCTGGACGATATGCTGGAGATCATCCATCTGGACCGCACCAAGGTCTACATCGCCAACGTGGTGAAGTGCCGCCCGCCTCAGAATCGGGACCCTCTGAATGTCGAACAGGACGCCTGCATCGGCTATCTGCGGCGGCAGGCAGCACTGATGAAGCCCAAGATCATCGTCTGTCTGGGTCGGATTGCTGCCAAAGCCATCATCAAAGAAGATTTCAAGATCACCCAAGAGCACGGTCAGTGGTTCCAGCGGGGCGGCGTCCAGATGACGGCCATCTATCACCCGGCGGCGCTGCTGCGGGATGAGCAGAAGCGCCCGGAGACCTTTCTGGATTTAAAAAGTATTCAGGCCAAGGTCCGGGAGCTGTGCGAGTATACTGAATGTTAAAAAGTGCGGGAACTTAAGTTCCCGCACCTTTTTCATTTTTGATTTCAATTCTCAGGCTGTGGCGATTATGTCCCGGTTCAGCACAAAGTATTCCACGCCGGAATACAGGGTGGTGATGGCGATTACTGCCACGCACACGGCATTGAGCCAGCCGGGGATTGACAGAAACATGAGCACAATGCACACCATGGTGCTGGCCGTCTTCACCTTGCCGGACCAACCGGCGGCGATAACACGGCCCTTATCACTGGCGATCATCCGCAGGCCGCTGACGGCAAATTCCCGGACAAGGACGATCAGCAGCGCCCAGGCAGGCATCTGGCCGATCTCCACGAACCAGAGCAGTGCCGCCGTCACCAGCATTTTATCCGCCAGAGGATCGGCAAACTTGCCGAAATCCGTGACTAAATTGTACTTTCTGGCGATTTTCCCGTCCAGCAGATCGGTAAAGCTGGCAATGATAAAAATGGCCAGCGCCACCCAGGTGGCACCGGGGAAGCCCCAGTACAGCACCACCATGAACACCGGGATCAGCAGGATCCGCAGCATGGTCAGTTTATTGGGTAAATTCATAATATACATCCTTTCGCAGGGTTTTCAAGGAAAAACAATCACCTTCACACAAGCTCGCCGGTGGTCTCACCGTCCATGGTGCCGGTCAGGCGGACATTCACAAAGCTGCCGGGAGCGATCTCGCTGTCGGTGGTGAACCAGATCCGTCCGTCGATGTCGGGGGACTCAGCATAGCTGCGTCCGTAGAACATCTGAGCCTGAGAATCGTACCCCTCGCAGAGGACCTCCCGCTCTTCACCTAAGATGGAGTCATTGTAGGCGTCAATGATGTCAGACTGGACATCCACCGCCAGCTCCGCGCGGCGCTGGGCCTCTTCCATGTCCACGTGCTCCATGAGGGCCGCCTTCGTGCCGTCCTCCGGGGAGAAGGGGAACACACCCGCCCGCTCGATGCGGACCTCCCGCAGGAAGTCGCACAACTCCTCAAAGGCCGCGTCATCCTCGTAGGGCAATCCCGCAATGAGGCTGGTCCGCAGCACCAGACCGGGAACCTTCTCCCGCAGCTTTTTCAGCAGGGCCAGCAGGTCCGCCTTGGTGTCCCGGCGGTTCATGGCCTTTAAAATGGTATCGTTGCAGTGCTGGATGGGAATATCCAGATATTTCACGATCTTCGGCTCGCTGGCGATCACGTCGATCAGCTCGTCGGTGGTGTCCGTGGGATAGAGGTAATGGAGCCGGATCCAATGGAAGTCCAGCTTGCAAAGCTCCTTCAGCAGCTTCGCCAGCTGATGCTCACCGTTGAGGTCCGTGCCGTACCGGGTGATGTCCTGCGCGATGACGATCAGTTCCTTCACCCCGGCGGAGGCCAGCTCCGCTGCCTCGTCCAAAAGCTCGTTCATAGGACGGCTGCGGTACTTGCCACGGAGGGAGGGGATCACGCAGTAGGCGCAGTGGTTGTCGCAGCCCTCGGCGATCCGCAGATAGGCATACCACGGGGGCGTGGACAAAATGCGCTCGCCGCTTTGGTTGGCAGTGTGGATATTCCCCAGATGGCAGGGTTTTTCGCCCTTTTCCATCACCTCGGCGATGGCCGTGGCAATGTCGCCGTAGCTGCCGGTACCCAGCAGGCCGTCCACCTCCGGCAGCTCGTGGAAAATATCCTCTTTATAGCGCTGGGTCATGCAGCCGGTGACTAAGATCTTTTTCACCTGCCCCGCCTTTTTCAGCTCCGCCATCTCTAAAATGTTCTCGATGGCCTCCTCGCAGGCGGACGCCAGAAAGCCGCAGGTGTTCACCACCACCACGTCGCAGCCCTCCGGCTGGGCCTGAATGGAGTAGCCCGCCTCGGCGCACAGAGCCATCATCTGCTCGCAGTTCACCTGATTCTTGGCGCAGCCAAGGGAAATGAATGATACATTATAGCTCAAAATGGATTCCTCCGGTATGATCGAACACGCCCCTCCGGGCGGAAATAACGAATGCGCAATCAGAACCAAAAATTTCACAGTCTTTGAGACTGATCCTCGGCTCCGCGGATATAACCTCCGGGATCACTCCTCCCAGATCTCAGAACCATAGCGGCCCCAGGCGGACTTCACCTCGCCCCAAGAAAACCCCCGGCGCAGAAGGGCGTCCGTCAGCCGCTTCTTCTCCTTATCCTCCGGGGACCGGCCGTGGAGCTTGCTTTGCAAAAAGCGGTCGATCTGCTCCCCGTCCGAGGGCAGCTCGTCCAGCGCCTCGTCCCAAAGTTCCTGAGGCACGCCCTTTTCCCGCAGCTTTTCTCTGGCCCGCCGGGGACCGTATCCCATATCGCCGCAGTGCCGCACCAGTGCGGCGGCATAGGCGCCGTCATCCAGCGCGCCGATGGCTTCCAGCCACTCTCCGGCATAGCGGGCCTCGGTCTCTGAGGCTCCCTTTTCCTGCAATTTCTTCTCCAGGTCCCGGCGGCTCATGGCCCGACGGCCAACGAGGTCCGCCGCCGTGGTCTTGATGTTGGACACCCCGGCGGCCTCCTTCAGCCGCGTCAGGGTTTCCTCGTCCAATTCATCGCCGGAGCGCAGACCAAAGGTCAGCAGCTCCTGCTCCGTCACCTTCAGCAGACTGCCGTCTGCCAGAAATACCAGCACCCGCCCCCGCTTATGCTTGGAGGCTTCAATGCGGTCAATCCTCATCGTTGAAATCGTCGGCGGAGACGTTCACCGCCTTGCCGGCGGCCTTGGCAGCGGCGATCCGGGACTGGTTGCCCATCAGCTTATCGAAATTGGCCCGGATCTGCGCCTCCACATCGGCGGCAATATCGGGATTTTCCTCCAGATACTTCTTGGCGGCGTCCCGGCCCTGACCGATGCGGACCTCGCCCATGGAGAACCAGGAACCGGCCTTGGTGATGATACCCAGCCGGACGCCCAAGTCGATCAGTTCGCCGGTGTGGGCGATGCCCTCGCCGTACATAATGTCGAATTCCGCCTCCCGGAAGGGTGGCGCCACTTTATTTTTCACGACCTTGGCCCGGGTCCGGTTGCCCACCACCTCGCCGCCGTTTTTCAGCGCCTCAATCCGGCGGACGTCGATGCGGACGGAGGCGTAGAACTTCAGCGCCCGGCCGCCGGTGGTGACCTCCGGGTTACCGTACATAACGCCCACCTTCTCGCGAAGCTGGTTGATGAAAATGACGATGGTGTTGGTCTTGCCCACCGCACCTGTGAGTTTCCGGAGGGCCTGGCTCATCAACCGGGCGTGAAGGCCCACATAGCTGTCGCCCATTTCGCCCTCGATCTCCGCCCGGGGCACCAGCGCCGCCACGGAGTCCACCACGATCACGTCGATGGCGCCGGAGCGCACCAACGCCTCGGTGATCTCCAAAGCCTGCTCGCCGGTATCCGGCTGAGAGATCAGCATTTCATCGATATTCACGCCCAAGGCCCGTGCGTAGGTGGGGTCCAGCGCGTGCTCTGCGTCCACAAACGCCACCTCGCCGCCCTTTTTCTGGGCCTCTGCCGCCACATGAAGGGCCAGCGTAGTCTTACCGGAGGATTCCGGTCCGTAGATCTCCACAATGCGGCCTCGGGGCAGACCGCCTACGCCCAGCGCCACGTCCAAGGACAGGGAACCGGTGGGGATCACGTCCACCTGCAAATTATTCTGGTCGCCAAGACGCATAATGGAGCCCTTGCCGTACATTTTTTCGATCTGGCCCATAGCCGCTTCAATAGCCCGCTTCCGATCCTCCGCCGGGGCGGCACTGGCCACGGGGGCTTTCTCTTTTGCCATACATTCTTCCTCCCAAATCTGATTTTCTATCTTGCTTGCCCGGTCTGCCGGGCGTTCTTACTCGCTGTAAACCTCTCCGCAGAGGGTGCCGAACACCACGCGGGGGATGTCGTTGTGGTCCTTCACCACCTGAATGTCTCCAAAGCCCTGGGCGCGCATGATCCGGAGCACCGCATCCGCCTGACCGATACCTACTTCAAAATACAGCCGCCCGCCGGGAGCCAGTGCTGCCTTCCACTTCTCACTGATGGCCCGGTAGAAGTCCAGACCGTCCTCGCCGCCGTCCAGTGCCAGATGGGGTTCATAGTCCTTCACGGAATGATCCAGTCCCGGAATATCCCCATGAGGGATGTAAGGGGGATTGCTGACAATGCAGTGAAATTCCCCCAAAGCCCGGTCCGGCCGCTCCAGGGCGTTCACCGTCATGGGGATCACCCGGCCCGTCAGGGCGTTCCGGCGGGTGTTCTGCCGGCAGATCCGCAGGGCCCCGTCGGAAAACTCGCCCAGTACCACATGGGCCTGAGGGGCCTGCGATGCCAGCGCCAGACCGATGCAGCCGCTGCCGGCGCACAGGTCCAGCACCCGGCAGTTGCCCAAGGACTGCACATAGGGCAGCGCCTGATCCACCAGCACCTCCGTATCCGGCCGGGGAATCAGCACCTCCTTGGAAATATCCAGAGGCAGGCCGTAAAACTCCCACTCACCGATGAGATACGCCACCGGCTCTCCCGCCAGATGACGGGCCGTCAGCTCCCGCACCCGGCGTTCCAGCTCCGGCGGGGCGTACAGCCGCCCATCCCGGGTCAGCTCCTCCCGGGTCTTGTTGACCCCGAAACAGGTCAGCTCCCGGGCCTCCAAGGTGGTGTCGATGACGCCGCCCTGCTTCAGTTCCCGGCGAATATCCAAAAACAAGTCATTATATGTGATCGCCATGCGTCGTCGCAAAGTCCGCTGAACTTCGTTTCTGCCTGTGGCAAAAACTGCGTTCACTCCCTTGCTCCTCCTTTTTCTTCCGCAAACGTTTCGCTGGTTGCGGAAGAAGTATTTCTATAATTATCACCACGCGTCCTTGCCCTTTTCGTCGGGCAGGACCAACTCCAGCGAACGGATGGCGCACTCGATCATGCTGTCATCCGGCTCGTTGGTGGTGAAATTCTGCATCCACAGGCCGGGAGCCGTCAGAAATTGGGCCAGCTTGCTGTCCTGCACATGGCGGCCCACCCAGCGGTTGAACTCATAGGTGATGCCCACTACCAACGGCAGTAGGAGCAGATGCACCAGCGTCCGCAATCCCGCGTTGGTGATGGGCCAGATGCCGAACACCACGCTGGAAACCAGAATGGACACGAAGATTACCACAAATAGAAAGCTCGTTCCGCAGCGGGGATGGTGCCGGGGCTGGATGCGGACGTTCTCTACCGTCAGCGGCAGGCCCGCCTCGTAGCAGAAAATGGTTTTATGCTCCGCCCCGTGATACTGGAACACCCTGTAAATGTCCTTCTGCTTGGAGCAGAGGATCAGATACGCCAGAAAGATCGCGATTTTCAAAAGGCCCTCCACCACGTTCCGGCCCCACAGGGGAAAGCCGGGGAAAAAGTGAAGGATCCCGCCGGTAAGCAGCGTCGGCAGCACCAGAAAGAGGAAAATGGACATTCCCACGCCCAGCAGCACGGCCAGACCCACGATAGCCTTTTCCAGCTTTTCGCTGCTGAGGTGCTTTTCCAACCACTGTTCAAATTTGGAGGGCTGGCTCTCTTCCTCCTCCGGGTAAAAGTCTGCGGAGTACATCAGGGCCTTCACGCCGCTGACCATCGCCGCCAGAAAATTTACGGTTCCCCGGATCAGAGGGACGCCCAAAATGGGGTAACGGTCCTTGATGAGCTTCAGTTCCTCCACCTTTTCCACCAATTGACCGTCTTTGTCCCGGACCACGATGGCCTGCTTTTCAGGCCCGCGCATTAAAATGCCTTCGATCAGCGCCTGTCCGCCGATACTGGTGCGGAAGGCGCCGCTGGAATGTTCCGCCATAGATAAGGTTCCTTTCTGTTTCGCTGTTTCAGTATATCACACTGTTGTTTGAAAATCAAACATTTGTTCTATTTATTCTTTTTCCGGGATGCAGATGGTCACCACTGCACCGCCGCCCTCGGCATTGGCAATGTCGAAGGTGCCGCCGTGGAGCCGCACGATCTCGTCGCACACGGCCAGACCGATGCCGCTGCCCCGGGCCTTGGAGGAGCCCTTATAGAATTTCTGCTTCACATAGGGCAATTCTGCCGCCGGAACGCCGGGACCGTAGTCCCGGACCCGGACCACCTGATTGGTTCCCTCTCTGGTCAGAGAGGCATCGATGCGCCGGCCTGCGCCGCCGTGCTTGGCGGCGTTGTCCAGTACGTTGCAGAACACCTGCTTCAGTCGTTCCGGGTCACCGCTGATGGGCGGCAGGATCTCCTCTCCCGGTTCGTAGCGCAGCTCGATGCCCTCCTGCCGGAACAGCTCCCGGTAGGTAAAAATGGCGTCCTCAAACTCTGCCTGAAGATCCATTTCTTCCAGCTGCAGTGTAAAGCGGCCGTCCTCCATCTTGGAAAATTCCAACAGCTCCTCCACCATGGTCGAGAGCCGCCGGGACTCGTTGAGGATGATCCGCAGGCCCCGGTGGAGCTGGATCTGATCCCGCTCCCGGTCTGCCAGCAGCGTTTCGCCCCAGCCGCTGATGGCTGTGAGCGGCGTTCGCAGCTCATGGGACACCGACGAGATAAATTCCGTTTTCATTTTCTCGTTCTGGCCGATCTTCATGGACATATCGTTGATATTGTCCACCAGCTCGCCCAGCTCGCCGGTATACTTGTTTTCCAGCGTGAAGCCGTAGCTTCCCTGAGAGATCCGCTTGGCAGCATCAGATACCACCGCCACCGGCTCCACCACATTGTTGATGAAAATCAGGTTCGAGCTTAACACCAACAGCAGGCATAGCAAAGCCACCAGCACCACTGCCAGCACCGTCATCCACACCTGGACGTTGACCTGCCGCAGAGAGGTGACGAATCGCAGGACGCCTACCACCTTGCCGTTCACCGTCAGGGGGTGGGACACCGCTAAGATCTGTTCTCCCGTCTTGGGGTCCGCGCCCCGGAAATAGCTGATACGGTTGGTTTCCACTGCTCTGGAAATATCCTCCGTTCCGGGGCGGGTGCCCACCGTCAGGTTAGATGTGGAGGACGCCTGAATACGGCCTACGCTGGACAGGAACTGCATTTCTACCCGTTCCTTGTCCGCATAGTCGGAGATGGCCTGATTGGCCCGCTGCAAGTAGTTGGCGAACCCCTGATCCATAAAATAGTCCACAAAGGCGCCGGACTGTGCCCGGGCCTGCCGTTCCAGACCGTCCAGCATTCCCTTATAATAGTAATTGGAAATGCCCAGAGACACACCGCCCACGATCAGCGCCAGCAGCACGAAGATGGGCACCACAGAGTTGACGATCCAACGCTGGCGGAGGCTCCGCACCCGCGTGGCTTTTCGTTTTTGACTTCCCTCCGGCACGAAGCATCTCACCCTTTCTTTTCCCATTTTGCGGGGCAAAATGGGAGCCCTTTCATCTTACTTGCGCGGCGGAAATGAATTCCGCCTTGCGCCAAGGTTTTGGCTCCGCCAAAACGCTTGTACGCGCCTGACGGCGCGCCCCGCCGTGCGGGGCCCCGGACAATGTGCCGTCAGCTTACTCGTTTCACGCGTCCCATTTATAGCCATAACCCCAGACGGTTGTTATGAAAGTCGGATTCTGCACATTGTCCTCGATTTTTAAGCGGAGGCGGCGGATATTCACATCCACGATCTTTAGTTCTCCGAAGTAGTCCCGGCCCCAGACCCGATCCAGAATTTCCTCCCGGGACAGCGCCTTGCCGGGATTCTCCATAAACACCCGCATGATGGCATACTCCACCTGGGTCAGTTTCACCCGCTGGCCGTTTTTTTCCAACGTCCGGTTGCGGGTATTCAGTAAAAAGGGCGGCTGGCTGATCTCACCGCTCTGGACCACTTCCTCCCCGCCAGCCCGGCGGAACAGTGCGTCCACGCGGGCGGTCAGCTCCGCCGGAGAAAAGGGCTTAGTCACATAGTCATCCGCGCCGGTCATCAGTCCCGTCACCTTGTCCATCTCCTGAGACCGGGCCGTCAGCATGATGATGCCGATTTTCGTATTGGTGGCCCGGATGCGGCGGCAGACCTCAAAGCCGTCGATCCCCGGCAGCATGATGTCCAAAAGAGCCACCTTGGTATCCGGGTTGGCCCGGAGCCGTTCCAATGCCTCCTCGCCGGTCTCAGCCTCAATCACATCGTAGCCCGCCCGGCGGAGATTGATGACGATGAAGCTGCGGATGCTGGCTTCATCCTCCAAAACCAGAATTTTCTTCACGAAAGCTCCTCCATATCCATCAGTTGTCCCCTGCGGACCATTCCGTGCCGATCAGGCTGAAGGATGCCCGCACCTCGTCCTCTGTAACGCTGTACTTCCAATCCTGATTGCCCTTCAGCAACTCGCCCACATAGATGACGCCGTCATTCCGGCTCAGGATGAACCGTCCCGTCCGCACCGCCAGCCGCTCCCGTTCGGAGCCGCTAAGGGCCGTGATCCGCAGCACCGGAACATAGGATTCCTCCCGGCTGCTGTCGGTATAGAATGTAATGCCGATCTCATCCGGCGATGTGGACCGGCCGACCCAGACCCGCTCCGGCCAGCCCTCCGGCAGCTGGAGATACCAGCCGTCGGCAACATCGTGATAGGTGGACAGGACCCGGGACGCGGTACCGGAAGCGTCATAGCTGATCCAGTCCACCCGCTGAGAAACGGCGTGGTCTGCGTCCTCGCCCTGCAGCGTCACCGTGCGGGGCACCTCTGTAACGCCGTCGCCGTTGATGTCCATGGGATACACGGAACAGAACCGGGACACCTCTCCGGAAACGCCGGTAATGGCGGAAAGCACCAGATTTGTCAGTTCTCCGCCCCGAAGGGCCAGCACATCCGTAATAGCCCGGGCGCCGTCCGCAACGCCGGTGATGAACAGAGCCGGGTCATTGGAGCGCAGTACGCCTACCGTGACCTTTCCCTGCTGGCTCAGCTCCGCCATGGTCATGGACACCAGAACACTGGACCGCAGCGTCAGCACGCCATTTTTCGACACATAGCAGTCTGCAACGCCCTCACCGTCCTGATTGGCCCGTAGCACCGTCAGTTCCCGTTTGCCGTCTTTATTCAGGTCCGCCACGGCGTATTTCACATAATTGGTCCGCATCAGCTCCCGTGCGCCGTCCGGCTCCAGGGAGTAGACCGCCAGCGCCTGCAGATCCATGCTGACCCGCCAGCCCACGATGATCTCCATACGGCCGTCGCCGTCAATATCGCTGTAATCCACGCTGTAAATCGCCAGACCGCTGCCCTCAATGACCGCCGCCTGCCGGTAGCTGTTGTCATCATCCGCCGTAAATATATGGATCTTCAGGGGCTTTTCCCCATCGCTCTGGCGGAAGAAGGCCAGTGCCTCCTCCCGGCCGTCGCCGTCCAGATCCATCATCTGCACCGGCTGGATATTGCTGCCGGATACCGGAGCGGCGTATTCCGCGCCGCTTTCCTGGATAGCGCTGAGCTGCTTATTCAGAGCGGTATACCGCTCCGGCAGCTCCGGCAAAGCGTACAGTTCCTCCGGGTCCAATGTTAGCTTCGGCGCGGTACAGGCAGAAAGAGGCAGCACCGACAGCGCGATGCACAGTGCCAGCAGTCCTGACATGATCCGCCGCTTTCTTCTCACGGTTCCGCCCCCTTTCAATACACATATCAATACAAGGATACAATACCACATCTTCCTCAAAAATGGTAGTCCCTCTGCCTGATTTCAAGAGATTTTACAGGCCGTTCACGATTTGCGCCGCGAGTACGTGAACACAGCCCCGGAGATGGAATCATCTCCGGGGCTGTTCATGCACCTGTCATCCGCTATTCAGGAGATCGCCGCGGCGCCTACGGTGTAATCTCCCCAATGTCCCTGTGCATCCCGGCTGGCGGTGCAGTCAGTGAAGAAGTAGGCCCCCAGCGCAGAGCGCCACTTCTGGGCATCGAAGGTCACGGTGTTCCTTGCGCCGTTCAGCTCATTGTCTCCGGTCTCCTGTTCTGTAATGGTGAACAGACAGCCGTCCTTCCAGTGGGGGATCCCATCGACCTCCGGGGCCGTGTCGGAGAGATACCCCTCCGCCGCCAATTCCTCGTAGCTCTTGGTCATGGTCTCGGAAATGCCGTGTTCTCCGCCAAATACCCACGCCACCGCCGCCTGCTCGCTATCGGACAGGCCGGTTTGGGACAGGTCCACAGAAAGCATGGTGATATCGTTGTTCAGGCCCTCGTCCACGGCCCACAGGTCATTCAGCACCCGGAGATACAGGGCACAGCGGTCATCAAAGCCGTCGGACCGGATATTCACCGCCGTGACCTCCGCCAGCTGGCCGGGGTAGGTCTCCAGTACCAGATCGTAGGCGACCTCCACCAGCGCGCCGGTCAGGGTCCCGTCAGGAAAGCGCTGATAGGCCCCCGGCTCGTTCCGTTCGAAGGCTTCGCCGTCCAGTGTCAGCTCTACATCGCGCAGGGAGAGGGTATACACCTCCGCCGAACCTCCCTCCTCCTTGGCCAGCAGGAGCCAGTCCGGTTTTTCCTGAATGATCCGGAAGCTCTCCCCGATCGGTTCCGCCTTTTCGGCCCCGACCGTAGGCTCGTCCTCCGCCCGGCAGGTATTGCCGGTGCTGTCTGTCCGCCCGCACCCCGCCAGCAGACACAGGCACAAAATCGCCGCAAACAGTCGCTTCATAGAAACCGCCTCCTTTTTATTTCTACTTCTTTGTCGGCGCAAGCGGCGATTTTGTTCCCGGTTTTGCAAATTTTTCCTGAAATAATTATTTTTCTGAAATTTGTGCTTGACATTTTGCTTTCGCTGCGTAAAATAAGCATTAGATTAGAAGTCTAAATTTTTGCTTACAAGGGAGGGGCAGCCATGACCCAGCGGGAGCGGCAGCTTTTGAACTGGATTGAAGAGAACCCCCTGATCTCCCAGCAGGAGTTGGCAGACAAGGCGGGGATCACCCGGTCCTCCGTGGCGGTGCACATCTCCAACCTGATGAAAAAGGGCTACATCACCGGCAAGGGCTACATCGTCCACACGGCCCCCTACGTCACCGTGGTGGGCGGCGTGAATATGGACATCGGCGGCTGGCCCGGCGAGGTCCCCGTCATGCAGGACTCCAACCCCGGCGTGGTGCGGATGAGCCTGGGCGGCGTGGGCCGGAACATCGCCCACAACATGGCCCTGCTGGGCATGGACGTCCGGATGGTGACGGTGTTCGGCGACGATATCAACGCCCAGAAGATCGCCGCCAGCTGCGGCGAACTGGGCATCGACATCTCCCAGTCCCCCATCATTCCCGAGGGCCGCACCTCCACCTACCTCTTCATCACCGACGAAAAGGGCGACATGGCCCTGGCCGTCAGCGATATGGAGATCTACAAGCACATGACCCCCCAGATGCTCTCCCAGCGGCTGACCCTGCTGAACGCCAGCCAGGCAGTGGTGCTGGACACCAACATCCCCGCCGAGAGCATTGAGTGGCTGGCGGATCACTGTGCCGCCCCCCTGTTTGCCGACCCGGTGTCCACCGCCAAGGCGGTGAAGCTGAAGCCGGTGCTGGGCAAGCTTCACACTCTGAAGCCCAACCGTATCGAAGCAGAGCTGCTCTCCGGCGTGAAGATCACTGACGATGCCAGCCTCCAAAAAGCGGCGGAGACGCTGCTGGACACCGGCCTTCACCGGGTCTTTATCTCTCTGGGTTCTGACGGCGTGTTTGCCGCCGACCGGTCCGGGCAGCAGGTGCAGCTTCCCCCTCTGCCGGGAGCTATGGTGAACACCACCGGCTGCGGCGACGCCTTCATGGCGGCGATCACATGGGCCTATTTACAGGGCACAGACCTGACGGACACGGCGAAGGCGGGGCTGGCCGCCTCCGTCATCGCCATGGAGTCCGCTGAGACCATCAATCCCGCCATGAGTGAGGACGCCCTGCGGCTCCGGGCCGCCTTTTCCAACTGAAAACCAATTCAAAATCGAACTATATGGAGGAATCTAACATGACGCTGAACAAATACCTGGACATTGCTCCCGAAGTGCAGAAGGCCCTGGAGGAGGGCCGCCCCGTGGTGGCTCTGGAATCCACCATCATCTCTCACGGTATGCCCTATCCCCAGAACGTGGAGACTGCCCTGAACGTGGAGAAGATCATCCGCGAAAACGGCGCAGTACCCGCCACCATCGCCGTCATCGGCGGCCGCCTGAAGGCCGGCCTGTCCGAGGCTGAGATCGATTACCTGGGCAAGACCGGCGCCGGCGTCACCAAGGCCAGCCGCCGGGACCTGCCCATTCTGGTGGCCGAGGGCCGGGACGGTGCCACCACCGTTACCACCACCATGATCATCGCTCACATGGCCGGTATTCAGGTGTTCGCCACCGGCGGCATCGGCGGCGTCCACCGGGGCGCTCAGCAGACCTTCGACATCTCCGCCGACCTGGAGGAGCTGGCCCACACCCCCGTCATGGTGGTCTGCGCCGGCGCCAAGTCCATTCTGGACCTGGGCCTGACGCTGGAATATCTGGAGACCCACGGCGTTCCCGTCATCGGCTACGGCACCGAGGAGCTGCCTGCCTTCTACACCCGGAAGTCCGGCTTCAAGGTGGACTACCGCATCGACACTCCCGCCGAGCTGGCCAAGGCCTTCTATGTGAAGCAAGACATGGGTCTGGGCGGCGGTATGCTGGTGACCAATCCCATCCCCGAGGAATACTCCATGGATCACGAGGTCATCAACAAGGCCATCGACGAGGCCGTGGCCGAGGCCAACCGGCTGGGCATCCACGGCAAGGAGACCACTCCCTTCCTGCTGGCCAAGATCAAGGACATCACCGGCGGCGATTCTCTGGCTTCCAACATCCAGCTGGTGTACAACAACGCCCGACTGGCTGCCAAGACCGCCTGCGAGCTGGTGGCACTTGCCAAGAACTGAAAACTCTGCTAAAATGGACTGGTCGGGAATTTCCCGGCCAGTCCTTTTTTCGACTGCAAGCGCAAAGCAGGGAGTAAGCCTCCCAAATCATAGAAAAGCAGGTAATGAACAATGATGACGCGTCTTGCCAAGACCGTGGTGGAGCCCACGGCGAAAAACGGTTTTATTTTTACGCTTCTCGGCACCAAATGGGGATTCCTTTGGCTGTGGCTCCTGATCATCAATGTTGCGGCGTTTCTGGCCTACGGATTGGACAAGCTTCTGGCTAAGCTGAAGGCCCGCCACGAGAAGGTCCCCCGCCTGCCGGAGCGAAATCTCCTGCTGCTGGCTATCGTAGGCGGCGGTATCGGCGCATGGCTGGGCATGGAGGTTTTTCGCCACAAGACCCAGCATCGCTCCTTCCGGGTCATTGTACCTCTGTTCACCTGCCTCTGGCTGGTCATCGTCACCGGCGCGTATCTCTATTTCAACGTGTTCCGCTGATCCGCTTTTCATCTGACAAAACCCCACCTCCGACGGACAGTCCGCCGGAGGTGGGGTTCGATCATATAGAAACTTTTTTACAGGGCCGACACAGCCTCATTTACGGCATCCTCGCAGGAGCGCATGGCCAAAATGGTCTTTTCCATCAGCTCCTCAATGGGCCAGCCCAGCCGCTCCGCGCCTGTATTGATGACATCCCGGGAGCAGCCTGCGGCAAACTTCTTGTCCTTGTACTTTTTCTTCAGGGAGCTGACCTCCATATCCTGCACGGACTTGCTGGGCCGCATCCGGGCCGCGGCTCCAATGAGGCCCGTCAGTTCGTCGGCGGCAAAGAGGACCTTTTCCATTTCCTCCACAGGCTCCACATCGCAGCAGATACCGTAGCCGTGGGAACAGACCGCGTGGATCAGGTCCTCAGAGCAGCCGATCTCCTGCAAAAGCTCCGGGGCCTTGACGCAGTGCTGCTCTGGCCACTTTTCAAAGTCCACATCGTGGAGGAGGCCCACGGTGGCCCAGAAATCGGCATCTTCACCATAGCCAAGCTCGTTGGCATACCAGCGCATGACGCCCTCTACCGTCAGGGCGTGCTGAATGTGGAACGGCTCGCTGTTGTACTTTTTCAGCAGAGCCAGGGCTTCTTCTCTTGCAGGACAGGCTTTCATAGGGATTGCTCCTTTGTTTTACTTATTTCAGTGTCTCCGGCTCCGGGTCGGAGGGCAGTGTCAGAAAATAGTCATAATAGGGCAGCAGAAATGTGTAGCCGGTTTTGATCCGGTCCACCACATCCCGGCTGAACAGCTCCTCCGTCAGTTTCTCCTCGTGGGTGATGCTGATGGTTTTCATCTGGAACCACGGCGCCAGCAGCTCCGACGGTGCACCTGCCTTGGGGCGCTTGTAGGTATCGCCGCCCAGAGTAAATTCCGTCTGGCCACGCAGCGCCTTCGTCAGCTTTTCCATAGGCTTCGGGTCCCTGATGATCCGCGAGCGCAGCTTGGCCATGTCCATGGGCCGGGCCATCCAACAGCCCATGCCGTAGCCCCAGTAATCCGGCCCCAACTCAAACCAGAAGGTCGGCCGGGTGGTCCAGTCCTCGGCGGGGCGTTCCACGCAGAACCACAGGTGGTCCTTGTAAGGCCCCCGGCCATGGAGCCGCCGGGCATCCCGATAGATCCGGGACACGCGGCACATCATCGCGTCCTCCGGCCGCCGTTCGGACAGAAAATCATAGATCTCCGCCCCCAAGTCCTTCATGGGGCGGTAAAGCTCGCTTAAATAAGTCTCCTTGTGGGCTTCAAACCAGGGGCGCTCGTTATTGAAGCGAATGCCCCACAGGAAGTCCACAGTGGCATCAGTAAATCCGGTAAACATTGTTTCCCTCACAATCGTTTTTCCGTGTTATTGTAGCACAGTCATAATTGGTATTTCAAGAGATGATCCTTATAAATCCTATTATTCAAGTAGGTATATGTTGTTGGAAATGGCAAAAGCTCCGGTCTTTCGACCGGAGCTTTTAAAATGCGGATTATTCAGCGGCGTAGACAGAAGCCTGCTTCCGATCCTTGCCCAGACGCTCAAAACGCAGGGTGCCGTCCACCTTGGCGAACAGGGTATCGTCAGTGCCGATGCCCACGTTGGTGCCGGGATGGATCTTGGTGCCGCGCTGACGCACCAGAATGTTGCCGGCCTTGACGAACTGGCCGTCCGCGCGCTTGGCGCCCAGACGCTTGGAGTTGGAGTCACGACCGTTCTTGGTGGAGCCGCCGCCCTTCTTGTGGGCGAAGAACTGCAAACCGATCATCATCATAATAAAGGACCATCCTTTCTGTAGATTTCAGGGAGAATTATTCATCCTCCAGAACTTCGATATGTTCGGGATACTCGTCGTGGAGCTGAGCAAAGTAGACCATCATGCCCGTCAGAAGTGCCTGACAGGTGCTCTCCGCTGTCTGGCCGAGGCTTCCCGGCAGACGGAGGGAGATGGATGCGTCACTTTCCCGCACCTTCACGGATGCCGCCAGACCCAGCACATCGTTCACCGTGGTCTCCACGAGACGAACGGCGCTGGTGATCGCCGCGCAGACAATGTCCGCACCGGCCTCAGCGTAACCGCTGTGACCCTGTACGTCAAAGCCTGTGATCCGACTGCCCTGACTGCGGAAGGTGATCGTCGTCATGCTCAGACAGAGATCTTGCCGATCTCAACCTTGGTGTAAGGCTGACGATGGCCCTGACGTTTCCGGTAACCCTTCTTGGGATTGTACTTGAAGATGCGGATCTTCTTGCCCTTGCCGTTCTTCACGATCTTGGCCTCCACGGAAGCACCCTCCACAACGGGAGCGCCGAACGTAGCCTTCTCACCATCGATGATAGCCAGGACCTGCTCGAACTTTACGGTATCGCCAGCCTCGTTGTCCAGCTTCTCGATGTAGATCACATCACCCTCGGACACCTTGTACTGCTTGCCGCCAGTCACGATAATTGCGTTCATTCTTTTCAACTCCTTCATTTACGGGCTCGCTGTCGGGGGCGATTTCCGAAGAAATACTTATAACCCATTCAAAGCGGCTCTATTATTATATCTATGCACAGTCAATTTGTCAACGGTTTTTCCTAAGAAAAACAAGCAAAATTCGTTTGCAAAAGTAAATGCAACCCCACCATTGCATTTAGTCTTACAAATCTCAGCGTTGCATTTACTCGTACAAACGCAGGTATAGGTTTCATCACACACTGAAAAATAAGAACTCCAAAATCTAAATTTGATTCTGGAGTTCTCGTTTTTATCCGAACAGCTCGTCCAATTTTTCTTGGAGCGTCCCTTCCTTTGCGTAGGGCAGGGCATCAAGCTGCCGGAAATTATGCTTGATGTCCTCCATCCCCTCATTAAAGCCGAGGATATAGGATAACGCAATATGATAGATGATTTCTGTTGGAGCCAATCCATAGACCTGTTTCTCAAAAATATGGCGAAGGCGTTCTTTTGGGTCAGGGAACTGTTCCTTCATTCGCTCACTCTGATACAGGCGCTTGACGATTTCTGTGATGTATAGGCCGGATTTCATGTAGGTCTTGCATTTGAACTGGCTTTCACCCTCAGCTGCCCCGCGCCGCCATCGCCCGCGCCAGCGTGGACGACAACGGCAAGATCATCGTCT
>ENA-UEOR01000316-UEOR01000316.1-human-gut-metagenome-genome-assembly--contig:-NODE-316-length-28405-cov-17.247035_pt1 | contig 28405 bp, 25 predicted proteins | sample MGYA00242887_ERZ507890 | MGnify/ENA primary metagenome ERZ507890 (study PRJEB26167, sample SAMN06115431) | human gut metagenome | host: Homo sapiens | place: China:Guizhou | collected 2014-10-21...
TGTGTCCAACCACTTCCTTTAACATCGTAAAATCTGATGTGTTGCGCGTTTTCTTCCAAGCTCATCGGTCGGGGATCGGCCAGCGCCAAGGGAAGGTCGTGCACATCGGCAGGAACACGAGCTCGTATATGAACACACGCTCCATCAGCAAGAGCGGCGGCATCAGCACATTCCGCAGCAGCGTCGTGGTGCAGAAGGGCGCCAAGCACGCAAAATCCTCCGTGTCCTGCCAGTCGCTGATGCTCGATTCCGAGTCCCGCTCCGATACCGTCCCGGCCATGGACATCCGCACGAAGGACGCTGCCGTCGGCCATGAGGCAAAGATCGGCAGCATCAGCAACGAGGCGGTGTTTTATCTCATGAGCCGCGGCATGAGCGAGGAGGACGCCCGTGCGCTGATCGTCAGCGGCTTTGCGGACAACGTCTCCAAGGAACTGCCGCTGGAGTACGCGGTGGAAATGAACAATCTCATTCGTCTCGAGATGAAGGGCAGCATTGGCTGACCCACATTCCGAAAGGAGGGAATATCGTGAATACGAGTGAACAGCTGGTCGTCAACAAACTGCCGACCAGAACGTGGAACCATCTCCAGGTCAACGAAGCGACCATCCCGTGGAATGTGGCCGACACGGCCGATCTCGGGACGGATTCATATGCAATTACAGCGGAAAATCAGGCGCAGCCGCTGCACATCGACCTGACCGGTGCGGCCGGCTTCAGCCGCAAGCACATCGCGGTCGATGTGGCCGCCGGCGTGCAGGCAACGGCGTATATGGTGCTCGATACGCAGGGCAGCTTCGCCGTAGAAACGGCGTTCAAGCTCCACGATGCCGCGTCTCTGCGCCTGGTGCAGGTGCTCGGTGCGCAGGACGGTGCGCTGCTCTATGCCAAAACGGACGCCGACTGTGCGCCCGGCGCCGGCGTGGACATGACGCAGATCCTGATGGGGCAGGGCGACCTCTACTCCGATAATGAGACGGAGCTTGTCGGCGACGGCAGCCGCTATTCGGCGCAGATCGGCTATCTCGGCCGCGGCAGCCAGACGATCGACGTCAACGTCGTCGTCAACCACTACGGCAAAAACACCGAGTGCGAGATCGACACGTCCGGCGCGCTCAAGGACGCGGCGAAAAAAGTTTTCCGCGGCACGATCGATTTCAAGACCGGCTCGTCCAACTCCGTCGGCAACGAGAAAGAGACGGTGCTCATGCTCGGCGACGATGTCATCAACAAGACGGTGCCGCTCATTCTCTGCGCCGAGGAAAATGTCGTCGGCAACCACGGCGCGACCATCGGTGAGCTCGATGACGAGACGCTGTTTTACTTTGAAAGCCGCGGCATCTCCCGCGCTCAGGCCGAAAACATCCTGGCCCGCGCATCGATCGAGCGCTTTGCGCGCACGGTGGACGACGAGGCGCTGCGCGCGCAGATTCTTCAGACGCTGGAGGAGGAACTCAACGATGACGTATGATTATAAGCGGGATTTTCCGATCTTTCAGCACACGGACGTCGCATATATCGATAACGCGGCCACGGCGCAGCGCCCGCAGTGCGTGCTGGACGCGGTGGCGGATTTCTACCGCTGCCACAATGCGAACCCCCTGCGCGGGCTGTATCCGCTGAGCGTGGAGGCGACCGATATCTATGAGCAGGCGCGCGAGACCGTGCGCGATTTCATCGGGGCACGCTCGGCGCGTGAGATCGTCTTTACCCGCAACACGACCGAGAGCCTGAACCTCGTCGCCTACAGCTACGGCCTGACGCACGTCAAGGCGGGTGACGAGGTGCTTGTGTCCATCATGGAGCACCACAGCGATCTGCTGCCGTGGCAGATGGTCTGTCGCCAGACGGGCGCGGAGCTGAAGTTCATCGAGTGCGCGCCCGACGGCAGTGTGGATCTTCAGCAAATCGAATCGCTCATTACCGAGCGCACGAAGATCGTCGCCATGACGCAGGTGTCGAACGTTCTCGGCCGGAAGTACCCGGTCAAGGAAGTCGCTGCCATGGCGCACAAGAAGGGCGCGGTCATGGTCGTGGACGGCGCGCAGAGCACGCCGCACATGCCGGTGAACGTGCAGGAGCTGGGCGCGGATTTCTTCGCCTTCTCCGGGCACAAGGTCTTTGGCCCGATGGGCATCGGCGGGCTGTACGGCAGGGAGGACCTGCTCGAGGAAATGCCGCCGTTTCTCTCCGGCGGCGAGATGATCGAATCCGTCACGCGCACGGGCGCTGTCTATGCCGAGCTGCCGCATAAGTTCGAGGCCGGCACGGTCAATGCCGCCGGCGCGGCCGGTCTGGCTGCCGCCATCCGGTACGTGCAGAGCGTCGGCTTTGACACCATCCAGCAGCGCGAGCACGACCTGACGGCCAACGCCCTCGCGCGCGTGCTGGCCGTGCCGCACGTGCACGTGCTCGGTACGGACCGCCCGGAGGATCACAACGGCATCATCACCTTCACGGTCGACGGCGTGCACCCGCACGACATCAGCGAGATCATGGCGTCCGACGGCGTGAACATCCGCGCCGGCCACCACTGCGCGCAGCCGCTGCTCGCGCACCTCGGTCTGAACGCGACGGCGCGCGCCAGCTTTGCCTTTTATAACACCGATGAGGATGTCGACCGGTTCCTTGAGAGCCTCTCGACCCTGAGGGAGCGTATGGGATATGGAAAATAGAAGCTTCTATAATGAGATCCTGACCGAGCACAACATCCATCCGGAGTTCAAGCACGACATTCCGGACGCGGACATTGAGCTCGCGGGTGTGAACCCGAGCTGCGGCGACAACATCGTCCTCAAGCTCAAGACCGACGGCGATGTCATCACCGATGGCGGCTTTGTCGGCGACGGCTGCGCCATCTCGCAGGCGTCGGCCGATATCATGCTCGGCATGATCGTGGGGCAGAAGAAGGAAAAGGCGCTGGAAATGGGCCGCACCTTCCTGCGCATGATCCACGGCGAGGCGACCGAGGAAGAGATCGAGAGTCTCGAAGAGGCCTCGGCTCTCAAGGACATCGCGCATATGCCCGCGCGTGTGAAATGCGCCATGCTCGGCTGGCGCACGCTCTCGGAGGCGCTGACCGGCAAGGTCGAAGAATAAGCCGTTCCCGCCGCCGGCGGATGCCGATGCGGTGTCTGCCGGCGGCTTCCTGCGCGCTGGAAATCCCCGGTTTGACAGCGTGCGCCTGTGGGATTATGATAAGACATCCTCTTGACGGCAGGTGCTGTGTATGACTGATTTTGAACCCGCTCTTCTGCTGCGCATCCGTGCGCTCGCGGCCGCGCTGCCGCGCGTGCTTGTCGCCATCGACGGCCGCTGTGCCGCCGGAAAGACCACGCTGGCCGCGTCCCTGCAGGCACAGTTGGCGTGCAATGTGTTTCATATGGACGACTTTTTCCTCCGCCCGGAGCAGCGCACGCCCGAGCGCCTGCGTCAGCCTAGCGGCAATGTGGACTTCGAGCGTTTCCTGACTGAGGTGCTCCGTCCGCTGCGCGATGGCGCGCCGGTGACGTATCGCCCTTATGACTGCCGAACGCAGCAGCTGTGCGCGCCGGTTCACGCGGAGGCAAGGCCGGTCAATCTCATCGAGGGGTCCTATTCCTGCCATCCGGCGCTGTGGGATCTTTATGACCTGCACGTGTTCCTCTCGGTCGGCCCGGAGGAGCAGCACCGCCGCATTGCTGCGCGCAATGGTGAAAAAATGCTGCCGATGTTTACAAACGTCTGGATTCCGATGGAGGAGACGTACTTTGCGCGGTTTCAAGTCGCGGAGCGCGCCGACCTTTGCCGGGAAAATTGAATCAGCCTGCGGATGACCGCGCGGGGCTTGTGTCCCGCGCGGTTTTGTGCTACATTAAAAGAACATATACGAAGTGAATTTTCACAGAAAGGCGGGAGCTACATGGATGTTCAGCGTTTTAATATGAGCTATGCCACTCCGGTGACGCCCTAAACTGCCAATGGCAAAATCTGCTTTTTCAAATTGTGCGTCCAGTTCTTCGCTGTGGAGAGGTCCGTGCAGAATCACGTAAGGCTCTAGATGATTGTCGCGGATGACGGGCAGGATTTCTCCCTGTTCGCGTTCGCCGGTCAGAGGTCCTACGATGTGAAAATAGACTTTGTAATCCGGATTTGTCCGGTAGTATTCGGCCAGTCCGTTAACCAGTCGGTCGAACCCATGCCAGTAGTGCACTTCTGCCACGCCGATTAAGTGCAGTTCATGTGAAGTGTTGTTCCGGTTCTGCTTCAGCGGGATAGCGTCAAAGTCTATTCCGTTGGAGATGCGTATCGTTTTCCCTCCGAAGATCCTGCTGGCATTAGAGAAAGTGACGATACCGTCCAGGATCTTGGCCAACGAATGGCGGAAGCAACGGTCGACGGCCAGACTGAGTTTCATAGACCGGGTGATGTATTCCTGGTCATACGGGTAGGTCGGTATTTCCATGACAACCTTTGCGCCGATACTTTTCAGATGTTTCACCAGCCGCAGCGTGAAAGGGTTGGCGTTGTGGGCCGACCGGATGTAGACAAATTCTATTTTTTCGCGGCGTGCATATTTGATAATGGGGGCGTAGTAGATGCGTTTCCACACTTTCGCTGTGGTTCCTGTCCCGAAATCGGCAATGACTTCGTTGTCTATCATCAAACGGCGTTCGCAATGAGGGGTGATGTCATAATAACACAAGCGGGCATCCACTCCACATTCTTTGAGAGCTTTTACCTGATAATGTATTTTCTTACTAATTCCATTTGCTTTATCGAAGCCATGGAAGATAAGGAACAAGGCTTTCATTCGTTTTTAAAGTCTCTGTATATTGTTTATTCTGTCTTTTTATTTCCCTTTTCTCGTCATGCCGCGCACTTTTCCGATAATGTCAAATTCGTGCGTAGCCTGTATATATCCTCCAAAGATAATAAAACTAATAATACCTTTAGCAATAATTGTCACAAAAATATTCATTCCCTCCATTGCGTACTGCACGGGAATGAGGGCCAACACCATTAATCCGCTTACAGCAAGCGGAGAAATAAGCTGACGTACGAACGGCCGGAGGTTCCGCCGGAAAGTCACCCGGTACATCTGCCAATAACATTGCACGAAGTTGATAGTGAACGTCGTTACGATACAACCCGCTATTGCTGTAAGTGTGCCGAAGTAGAAAATTCCGAGCACTATTCCCGCCACATTGAGAGTAGACGAGAACAGGCCGCAGATGAAAAGGCTCCGTGTGTCACCTGCTGCCTGAAAGATAGAACCCGATGAGGACAATATGATCTGAATTCCTACCGAAAGCGCCAGTATCCGGAATACAGCTACGGAGGGTAACCACTGATTACCGAAAATAATGAGTGTCACTTCTTCCGCAGTGAAAAAGAGCAACACGCTGAGCGGCAGTCCGATGAAGGCGAGGAAGCGGATGATCCGTTCGTAGGACGTTGCCAGTTTCATCTTGTCATCCTGAAAATCACTGAAGATAGGGTGCATCACCGGAGTGACCACTTGTGTGATATTCTGCAAGGGAAGCATCATGAGGCGGTAGGACTTCTCGTAATATCCGAGGTCGGACATTCCCATATGTTTGCCGATCAGCAGTTTGTCTAAATTCCTGCTGAAATAACAGATGACATTGAATAGAAACTGGTAGACGGAATAAGAGAAGATCTTCCGAATGGATGATAGCCCTAACGTCATGCGTAGATGTTGGGGATAGCGGTGGAATGAGATAATATAAATCAATATGCTCGACACGATCGGGGTGATGAGTAAAGCATACAGTCCCGCTCCGCTCAATGCGGCAATGACAGCTCCGGTGCCGGCGGTGATTTGAATGACAAAGCTGCGGATAGCAATGAATTTGAACTCCTTGTTTTTGTAAAACAAGGCTCCCGGCACGATATTGACCGATGCAAAGAACAGGTTGATAGATAACAACTGGCAAAGAGTGCGTAATATAGGGCTGTCGTAATAGGCGGAAATGGGCCATGAGGCTATAAAAAAGAGCAGGGCGACCGCTATGCCTGTCCAAAACGTGAACGAGTAGATGTTGGTCAGGTCGTCTTGGGTGAGAGTCTTGTTCTGTATAATGGCGGGAGACAGTCCCATATCTGTGAAAATGGCGAAAAAAGAAATGATGACCGTAGCAATGGCCACTATTCCGAAATCATCCGGCGAAAGCAGTCGTGCCAGAATACCGGCCACAACCAGTGAGATAATGATTCCGCTGTATTTGGCTATGGCTGTATAGAATACTCCCGAAAAAAGTTGCTGTTTAATATTGTTCGTCACTTTGTTTTTTCTTTAATTAGGTACTCCAGATAACTTTCCCACTGTTTGATAATGGCGGGCAGTTTTATTGATTCGGCTATCTCTAATGATACTTTTCCCATTTGGATTAACCGTTCCGAGGGAAGTTCCGTTATTTTAGTCATGGCTTCCGCCAGTTCTTCTATGTTTCCGTTTGAAAACATGAAGTGGTTGTCTTTCTCCTTGAGGAGTTCTTTTACAAAGGGAAGGTCGGAGGCTATGACAGGGAGGCTGTGGCTCATGGCTTCTGCCAGGACGAGCCCGAATCCTTCCCACCGTGAACTCAGTATATATACGCTTGCCGAGGCGTAATGTTTTTGTATTTGTCGGGTGAAGGGAGAAATTGTTACCCTGTTTTCCAGCTTGTGGCGGGCTATTTGTTTCAGTAATGCAGGTTTCTCAGGGCCTTCACCGACAATTTCCAGTGTCCATTCCTTGTTGTCACGTGCAAAGATAGCAAACGCTTCAATGAGGATGTCAAAACCTTTTGTCAGATGTGACATCCTTCCTACCGAGAGGAAACGTTTGTATGCCGGACTTCCTTCTCCCTCCGGTGTCAACGAAAGGGGGTTGTATATGGCGATAGGAAAGAGGTTCAGCTCTCGTTCGTACAGTCCGCGGTCGTAATTGGTGAGCACGATGATTCCGTCCAGTTTCGTCATTTCATGTCGGAACTGATTTTTCTGCTCATATAGATAGAACCCCGGAGTGTTAAAGAAAGCGTTAAAAGAGGTGTGCATCCAGCCTACTACCCGGCGGGCTTTCAGCCGGTGGCGGATACTGGCCAGTTGGAGTGACAGAAAAGCGTGCACTCCAACGATTATGTCGTAGTTCTCATTGTTTAATTCACCGATGAGAACTTTCCGTTGTGTGTGTGGGAATGAGCTATATCCATACCATTGTGAGGTGATAGGGATTTGTGGTATGATTCTTTTTTTGTATAAATAGCTGTATGTTTTGCAGGGCAAATATTCCCATTTTCCGATAGGGGGGAGGCTGATGTAGCGGAAACGAATATTCCTTTGTCCCAGTTCATACATATTGAGATCTTCTTGTTCCGGTTTGTCCAGGGTCAGTATCGTCACTTCGTGTTTGGCAGAGATTGCTCCGGCTATCACTGCCAAAATACGCTGTACTCCTCCAACACTAAATATAGAGTCACAATAGAAGCATATCTTTATCATTTGGATTTTTTTATTCTTTACTGTTAATAGTGGGCTCAACTCTTTGTCTCAATCAGTTGAATTGATGCCTGTCTGCCAATTCTTCGTAGAGTTCGGCGTATTGTTTCCCAACTTTGTTTATACCCATGTTTCCTATCGCATACGCGTAGTTCGCTTCCCCTTTTCCTCGGGCAGACAGATGTCGTGCCTCTTTCAGTGCTCGGATTATGTCCTGTTTTTTATCGGAACGGAAAACCGGATTACCCGTATTTCTCAATAATTCGCCGATATTCCCGGAATCCGGCCCGATAACGACTTTATGAAAGAGGAAGGCAAGCGGGATATTGGCTGAGTTGAGTTGTCCTTTTCGTTGAATGAATATGACATTTGAAGCGGCCATGTAGTAAGGCAGGTCGCAATTGTCGATTAGTTCGTCATTGGCACCGGCGCGTAGCTTCATCACGCGGTTGAGCAAGGACATGAGCAGGTAGTATCCGGTTTTTGAGGCCCACCGCTTGAGGAAATTTCCGCCGTAATGGTTGTGCCGTGAGAAAGGGTAGAGGCGGGGGGCTAACAGTAACTTTTGTTTTTCGTTCCACGAACGGAAGGCTCCCAACACCATACGTATCTCTTCGCAGTTTCGGAATTCCCCGAAAGCAGTGACGATAAATGCTTCTTGTGGAAGTTGCAGGTATTGCCGTGCACGCTCTACGCTGATGTCCTCTTGGTAAGTATACTGATAGATGTGATGCAGGATGACGGCATTCCGGCTGTCGGGATGTTTGCCGACGAACTCCTCCAGACTGAAACGCCCCATGTGCACCACAATGTCACTTTGCGATTCGATGATGTCGTATGCCCGGCCGATAACTTCGTTGGCGTAATGGGGACGCACATTGTGGCGGGTATAGACAAAATGTGTCCCTCGCGAACGGAAGAACGCGATTCGTTCTTCCAGCCGGCGGACGATGCCGGGGTCGTCGCACATCCGGCCCACCACTTCTTCGGGCCATTGGAAATGGATGATGTCATAGGTCTTGTCCGACTCCCAGAATTCCTTTGTGGAACATCGCACGTCAACACCTGTCATTCGGATAGCATCACACAATACAGGTACGAACAGATTGCCCGCATCTCCGTTTTCTCTAAAGACGATGAGCGCTGTTATCGACGAACCGCTTGTATCTTCACTGTCATTCATGTTTTTCTCTTTTGATATTGATTCGCTTTGCTGTGCTACAAAGGTATGAAAAGATATGATAACTCTCTCTTTTTTCATGCCAAAATTGCTATGAAACGGACAATAAAAAAATGCTGAACGGTTCTGTTTCTTCTATCAGCTTGATAATTTCTTTCGTAAGAGGGATTTTTTTCTCTTTTATATATTGTCCAAAGAAGACACAGACTTGTGTGTATTTGAGGGCACTGATGATACAGGGATTCGGTTGGAACCAACGGTGGAAAGTAGATGTGTCGATATTAAGATGTACACATAAGTCCATGACGGTCAAATGGCACGTCTCAAGTAATTTCTTTATTAACAAAATTTTTTTGTTATAAATCTGATTTACTATTTTGTTCTCTTCTTGCTCCGTTAGCGTGTAGTTACGTTTTTGTTTCATTGTCTGTATAAATAATTAGAATTAATGGTGCAAAGTTCTGATAAAAAAAGATATGTTGTGTTGCGTTTATGCGACATACGGAATAAAAAAAAATATTCACCTTTGCCTCCGTTTCTGTTAGAAGCTGAAATATAGGTAAATAACTACGATAATGAAGAAAGATCAGTATTTTAATTTGGAGGTAAATTTGTTGAATGACGACAATATTGCCGGTATGATGTTGGAGTTGGGAGCGGCAAACGCTCTCGGAGTTTATGTGATGTTGCTGTTGCATTTGCGCACGAAGGACAATTACGAAGCGTCATGCAGACCGCTGCCGTTGAAGGCCTTGGCCAAACGCTATGATGTGGATGTGGATTTGATAGGGAGGATACTCCGCGAGTTCGATCTTTTTGAGGTGGATGAGGAACGCCAAATGTTTCGCGCTCCTTATCTGGACAGGGTGATGAAAACATTGGAGGAAAAATGGCGGATAAATGCCGAAAACGGCAAAAAAGGCGGTCGTCCGAGAAAGACTAAAAAACGCGCTGAAACGCCCGCCGGCAAAGGCGGAAAACCGAATGAAACCCAAGAGAAGAGAGGAGAAGAGAACAAGAGTATTGTTCCTGTTGTGAACAACAGCAGCAATACAGCGGGCGAGGTGCCGGGAGATGCTGCTGTTGCTGCTGCTACGAGTGGGAAGGTGGCTGCTGAGGGTAAGAAAGTGGCTGCTGAGAGGTGCAAGGCATCTGTTGAAGGTCGAAAAGCGGTTGCTGCGAGTAAAAAGGCTGTTGGCGGGATGAAGATTGTTTCGGTGGACGAAGCCGGAGAGATTCCGTTGCAGCGAGTACTTCCGTGGGAGAAGTTGGTGGATCAGCTTGCCGCTTCCCGGTCGTACATGGAGTTGGCAGGTCAGCACTCGGGACTGGGGAAGCTGTTTCTCGAGCATCAGCAGCAGGTTATCGAACTTTTCAAACAGCATATTCTGCTCTACGGAAAAGGAGGTGAATTGCTGTTTCTTGAGGATGTCCGACGTTATTTTTCCAACTATGTCGCACCGGGGTCTACTACCTGCCGGATGTTGCGTGAAACGTTATTGTCGGTACTTCAGAAGGCGGGAAGCACAGCCGACAATCGTTTTGAAACTCTTTCAAACGGTCGGAGGATGTACCTGGGACACCTTATCCCGGACGATGCACCGCTGCGTCCGGATGCAGCCGCAGTGTGGGACGATGTGCGGAAGAAGTGGGGACATTAACCCCGGCTGTCAACGGACGTGAGGAGGGGGATCACACCTGTTTAACTCACGCTTTGCACTGGCTTTGCCCACGTTGCACATTGGCTTTGCCTACGCTTCGCGATAGCTTCGCCCACGCTTCGTGATAGCTCCGCGGTAGTCCTCCGCTCACACTTTGCATCGTCCTCCGTCCCTACCTCTTTTGGATGCTTGCCTCCTAGTCGATAGTATTCCCATTCCCCTCCTTCGGGGAAGGAGGGGTGGCTGAAAGCCGGGGTGGTAGGTGGATACACAATGCTGATAATAACCGACTTATGCATTCACCTACCACCTCCCCCTACGGGTACTCCTCCTTCCCGAAGGAGGAGAGTTGTAGATACCACCGACTTGTCAGCCTGTCTTTTCGGTCAGCCCTGACTGGGATATTGTTGATATATCAAACTTCCTGTAAACGATAAAATTAATTAGAAAAACAATGAGAAATTTTGCCAATTACCAAGTAGATATCCGCCACCGCACAAGTGGAGTTATCAAAACGATCTGTAATCAATGTCTACCTACGCGGCACAACAAGCGTGACCGTTCGCTGCGTGTCAACATCGACACCGGCCATTGCCACTGCTACCATTGCGGAGCCGACTTCTACGTCCCCGACGACACCGAAGAACGTGAGAAAGCAGAGCGCCAGGCGGCTCGTAAGCGTCGTGCGGCAGCCGTCGTCCCGCAACATTTTCAGCGTCCTGTGTTCGACGCCTCGAAAACCACCCTTTCCGACGCCACGGAACGTTGGCTGGTCGAAACGCGCTGTATCCCGCAATCCGTCATCGCCGAATTACGCATCACGGAACAGGAGGAATTTATGCCGCAGTTCGGCGCGAAGGAGCGTTGTGTCTGCTTCAACTATTTTGAAGGCGGGCAACTGGTGAACACGAAATTCCGCAGTGGGAAAAAGCATTTCAAAATGGTGCAGGGTGCCGAACTGATTCCTTACAACATCGACTCCCTTATCGGGCAAACTTCCTGCATCATCCACGAAGGCGAATTGGATGCAGCTTCCTCCATTGCCGCCGGATTCAAAGGCGTGATTTCCGTCCCGGCCGGTGCAAATTCCAACCTCTCATGGCTCGACCGTTTCATGGAAACCCACTTCGAGGACTTGGAAGAAATCATCATCGCCGTCGACACCGATTCCGCCGGAATCCGCCTGCGCGACGAACTTGTCAACCGCCTCGGTGCCGAGCGTTGCCGCGTGGTCGCCTACGGGCCGGACTGCAAGGACGCCAATGAACATCTCGTCAAATATGGCCTCGAAAGTCTCCGCATCGCTATCGAACAAGCGGTGGAAGTCCCCCTCGAAGGCATTTTCACCGCCGCCGACCTGCACGGCGACCTGCGGGCTCTTTTCGACAACGGCTTCGGTCCCGGTGCCGAAACGGGGTGGGAGGAAATGGACAAAATCTGTACCTACGAACGCCGCCGCAACATCATCGTCACCGGAACGCCTGGCGCGGGAAAATCGGAATGGGTGGACGAACTGGTACTGCGTCTCTGCCTGCGACATCAGTGGAAGATTGGCTTCTTCAGTCCGGAGAACATCCCTATCGTCTATCATCTCCGCAAACTGATTGAGAAACTTACCGGCCACCGTTTCCAGAACGGCTGCGGCATGACGGAGGGACTGCTGGCACGCTCCGAGGAGTTTCTCGCCGAGAACGTCTCCCATATCTCCCTGAAAGGCAATGCCACCCCCGACCGTGTGCTTGCCAAAGCCCGCGAACTCGTTGTCCGCCGTGGTTGCCGCATCTTCGTCTTCGACCCGCTCAACCGCTTCGACCACGAACCTGCACCGGGACAGACGGAGACGCAATATATCTCTAATTTGTTGAATAAATTTACGGAATTTGCCACGCAATATAACTGCCTCCTGATCCTCGTGGCCCACCCGCGCAAGATGAACCGCAACCCCACAACCGGGACTACTCCGCGTGTGGAAATGTACGACATCAACGGCTCTGCCGACTTTTACAACAAGGCTGACTATGGAATTGTGGTGGAGCGCGACAAGGAAATCGGCATTACCCGTGTCTATGTGGATAAAGTGAAATTCAAGCATCTTGGCGTGGGCGGCGTGGCAACTTTCGTCTACGACCCCGTCAACGGGCGGTATCTCCCTTGCGAAGAATCTCACGACCCTGCCGTCCCGCCGGAGCAACGTGCCCGGAACACCGTCTATGACAGCTCTTGCTGGCTTCCAGAGAAGGAGCTGTTCTAAGGTTCTTCGAGTACTTCGACACTAGGGTTCTTCGAGTACTTCGACGATGAGCCGTACCTGTGCGGGGGTATATCGCCTGCTCCGTGGATTCATGCCGGTGGCCAACAGCCGCTCTTTGAGTCCCGGGGCGGCGTCTATCCATTCGTTGAAGCGCTCTACGGCGCTTTGCTGTGTGATGTTGGGGAGGTAGAGTGAGGCAAGTTCGCCTTTCCCGTAACTGCGGTATTGAAATGTTTTTTCTTCTTCCTCTGCGGGAAAATTATTGGGTTTTGCTTTCATTAATTCGGTGTTTAAAACGTGTTTATTATTGCTATAAAGTTACGCTTTTTTACCGATATGCGCAAATGCCGGGCATAGTTTTTTTTATCGGTTCTTCTTCAAATTTGCTGCGAATTTCATAAGTCGTCGCTATCCCCATTCCCCTCCTTCGGGGAAGGAGGGGTGGCTGAAAGCCGGGGTGGTAGGTGGATACACAATGCTGATAATAAACGATTTATGCATTCACCTACCACCTCCCCCTACGGGTACTCCTCCTTCCCGAAGGAGGAGAATGGAGATACCACCGACTGGTTAAATTGCCACCAAATTTGAAGAAGAACAAATAATAAAAGATGTTATCGGCTTTTAACGGAGAAAAAGTTTTTGTATCTTTGTAACGTTCAAATAATCAAGCTGAAGCCGATACATATCCAAAAGAAAGGATGAAAAGGAAGAAACGATATATAGTAACATTGCTGCTTTTTATCAACATTATTATGTTGACGGCAGCCGTTATTCCTCATCATCACCACCCCAACGGAGCGATTTGCATGAAACAGGACTTGCCCGTAGAACAGCAATGTCCCAAACATCATCATCATCCGGCAAGCGACTCATGTTGCAGCAGCGAATGTATGACGCGCTTCCACTCTCCCATTCCTTCCTTCCACACAGATAGCGGACCGGACTATGTGTTCATCGCCACCCTGTTCACGGACGGAATCATCGAACATCTGCTAAAACCACAAGAGAGACGGGTCAAGAACTATTACGTCTACCGAGACTCGCTGCACGGGACGAACATCCCCCGTACCACCTCTCTCCGCGCCCCTCCCTATTCTGTTTTCGCGTAAGACCAACGTGAATGCAAACTTGTTGCATCCGCGTCACCCTATCTTTGTAACGTAAAAACAGTAAATTTTAGTAGGAAAATATCATTTATGAAAAAACTTATTTTTATGGGAATCCTGGGCTTATTCGCTTTAGGAGCCTGCAATAACAAGAATACACAAGGTCATGAAGGACATGGCCATAATACCGTCACACACAACAACGATGAACACGACCATGAAGCGGAAGGTCACGACCATGAAGCGGAAGGACATACCCATGGAACAGAAGGAGAATGCAACGGCGATCATAAACATGATGCGGCCGACAATCACCAAGGCACTGCTGCCGGACACGATGAAACTGCCGAAGCCGCCCACAGCGACGAAATCATCCTCCCGAAAGCGAAAGCCGATGCTGCCGGAGTGAAAGTAAGCATTGTAGAACCCGCCCCTTTCCAACAAGTAATCAAGACCAGCGGACAGGTATTGGCTGCACAAGGCGACGAATCCGTCGCGGTAGCCACTGTGGCAGGTGTTGTCTCATTCCGCGGAAAGGTGACGGAAGGCATGAGTGTAGGCAGCGGCACTCCGCTAGTGACCATTTCCTCGCACAACATCGCAGACGGCGACCCGGTGCAACGTGCCCGCATCGCTTACGAAGTGTCGAAGAAAGAATACGAACGGATGAAAGCGCTTGTCAAAAACAAAATCGTATCCGACAAGGATTTTGCACAGGCAGAGCAGAATTACGAGAATGCCCGCATCAGCTATGAGGCGCTCGCAAAGAACCATTCGGCAATCGGACAGAACATTACCGCTCCTATCGCCGGCTACGTGAAAAGTATTCTGGTGAAAGAAGGGGATTATGTCACAATTGGCCAGCCATTGGTCAGCGTGACACAGAACCGCCGCCTGTTCCTCCGTGCCGAAGTGTCGGAAAAGTATTACCCGTATCTCCGCACAATTAATTCCGCCAATTTCCGGACACCATATAATAATAAGGTATATGAATTGGGAACATTGAACGGCCGGCTTCTCTCGTTCGGCAAAACAGCGGGAGACAACTCTTTCTATGTCCCCGTAACTTTTGAATTTGACAACAAAGGCGACATCATAGCCGGTTCGTTCGTAGAGGTCTACCTGCTTTCCTCCCAACTGGAGAATGTCCTTTCCCTTCCCCGCACGGCACTGACCGAGGAACAGGGAATCTACTTTGTATATCTGCAACTTGACGAAGAGGGATACAAAAAGCAAGAAGTGACTTTAGGCGCCGACAACGGCAAAAATGTGCAAATCCTCACCGGAATAAAACCGGGCGACCGCGTAGTGACGGAAGGAGCTTATCAGGTTCGTCTGGCAAGCGCCAGCAACGCAATTCCCGCACACAGCCACGAACACTAAGCGGCAAGGCGCCGCAGCCGGATTGCTTTGCGGTGCATCTATCTCATTTTTTATCACTCAATTGATGAATTATCATGCTTAACAAAATTATACATTACTCCCTGCATAACAGGTTGGTCGTACTCTGCGCGGCTTTCCTCCTGCTCATCGCGGGCACCTACACTGCCATGAATACCGAAGTTGACGTCTTCCCCGACCTCAACGCCCCGACGGTGGTTATCATGACCGAAGCCAACGGTATGGCAGCCGAGGAAGTGGAACAACTCGTTACCTTTCCTGTCGAAACAGCCGTAAACGGTGCTACCGGTGTACGCCGTGTCCGTTCTTCGTCCACCAACGGCTTCTCCGTTGTCTGGGTGGAATTTGACTGGGGAACAGACATCTACCTCGCCCGCCAGATTGTCAGCGAGAAACTGGCGGTAGTCAGTGAATCCCTCCCCGTCAACGTGGGCAAGCCGACGCTGGGCCCGCAATCTTCTATCCTGGGCGAAATGCTGATTGTCGGTCTGACCGCCGACTCGACCTCCATGCTCGACCTCCGCACGATTGCGGACTGGACGATCCGCCCGCGCCTGCTGTCCACCGGAGGGGTGGCACAGGTAGCCGTGTTGGGCGGAGACATCAAAGAATACCAGATTCAACTGGACCCGGAACGGATGCGCCACTACAGCGTTTCAATGGGTGAAATAATGGCTGTCACCCAAGACATGAACTTAAACGCCAACGGTGGCGTACTTTACGAGTTCGGAAATGAATATATCGTACGTGGGGTACTTTCTACCCCGAAGGTCGAGGAGCTAGGCAAAGCAGTCGTAAAAACTGTAAACACTTTCCCCGTCACACTGGAGGACATCGCCGACGTGAAAATCGGCCCCAAAGCTCCGAAACTGGGAACCGCTTCCGAACGCGGCAAACCTGCCGTACTAATGACAGTCACCAAACAGCCTGCCACTAGTACCCTCGAACTGACCGACAAACTGGAAACCTCTCTGAAAGACCTCCAAAAGAACCTGCCTGCCGACGTGAAAGTGTCTACTGACATTTTCCGCCAAAGCCGTTTCATCGAAAGTTCGATCGGCAACGTGAAGAAGTCGCTTTTTGAAGGCGGTATTTTCGTGGTGATCGTCTTGTTCCTGTTCCTGGCAAATGTACGTACAACGGTGATCTCGCTGGTGACACTGCCTATCTCACTGCTCGTCTCCATTCTTACGCTGCACTATATGGGATTGACTATCAACACAATGAGTCTCGGTGGTATGGCCATTGCTATCGGTTCACTGGTGGACGACGCGATCGTGGACGTCGAAAACGTGTACAAGCGTCTGCGGGAGAACCGGCAGAAACCGGAGGCCGAACGGCTCAGTACACTGGAGGTGGTATTCAACGCCTCGAAGGAAGTTCGTATGCCTATCCTTAATTCGACGTTGATTATTGTAGTCAGTTTTGTCCCCCTGTTCTTCCTGAGCGGAATGGAAGGAAGAATGTTGGTCCCGCTGGGCATTGCGTTTATCGTGGCGTTGTTCGCTTCGACGGTTGTTGCGCTGACGCTGACCCCGGTACTTTGCTCGTATCTGCTGGGCAGTAACAAGACGAACAAGGAACTGAAAGAGTCATTCGTAGCCCGTTGGATGAAAGGGATTTACGGGAAGGCACTGACTTGGGTACTGGCCCACAAACGGGTGACTTTGGGAAGTACAATCGGACTGTTTGTGGTCGCTCTCGGTGTGTTCTTCACTCTCGGACGCAGCTTCCTGCCTTCTTTCAATGAGGGCTCGTTCACAATCAACATCAGTTCGCTGCCGGGCATTTCGTTGGAAGAAAGCAACAAAATGGGACATCGTGCCGAGGAACTGCTGCTGACAATTCCAGAGATACAGACGGTAGCCCGCAAGACGGGGCGTGCCGAACTGGACGAGCACGCGCTTGGCGTGAACGTCTCGGAAATCGAAGCTCCGTTCGAGCTGAAAGACCGTCCGCGCAACGAGCTCGTTGCCGAAGTGCGCGAGAAACTAGGAACGATCACCGGTGCAAATATAGAAATCGGTCAGCCTATCAGCCACCGAATCGATGCCATGTTGTCCGGTACAAAGGCAAACATCGCCATCAAACTTTTCGGCGATGACTTGAACAAGATGTTCTCACTCGGCAACCGGATAAAGGACGCTATCGGAGATATACCGGGCATTGCCGACCTCAACGTGGAGCAGCAGATCGAGCGTCCGCAGTTGAAGATTCAACCGAAACGGGAGATGCTTGCCAAGTTTGGGATTACCTTGCCGGAATTCTCGGAATATGTCAACGTTGCCCTTGCAGGAAAAGTGATCTCGCAGGTTTATGAACAGGGAAAGAGCTTCGACCTCATCGTAAAAGTGAAGGATGACGCACGGGACGAAATGGAGAAAATCCGCAACTTAATGGTAGACACCAACGACGGCCGCAAAGTGCCTCTGAACTACGTGGCGGAAGTGGTTTCGGCCATGGGACCGAACACGATCAACCGCGAAAACGTGAAGCGCAAAATCGTGATTTCCGCCAACGTGGCGGACCGTGACCTCCGAAGTGTGGTAAACGACATCCAAAAGCGTATCGATACGTCTATACAGCTCCCCGAAGGCTATCACATCGAATACGGTGGACAGTTTGAAAGCGAACAAGCCGCCAGCCGGACATTGGCGCTGACGTCATTCATCAGCATTGTTGTCATCTTCCTGCTGCTTTACAACGAGTTCCGCAGCGTGAAGGAATCCGGCGTTATCTTATTGAACCTGCCGCTTGCACTGATCGGCGGTGTTTTCGCACTGGTCATCACGACGGGTGAGGTCAGCATTCCGGCAATTATCGGGTTTATCTCCCTGTTCGGCATTGCGACCAGAAACGGTATGTTGCTTATCAGCCACTACAACCACCTCCAAAAAGAGGAAGGACTGAACGTATACGACAGTGTCATGCAAGGCTCGCTCGACCGTCTGAACCCGATTCTTATGACAGCGCTTTCGTCGGCACTGGCACTGATCCCGCTGGCGCTCGGCGGCGACTTGCCCGGAAACGAAATTCAAAGTCCAATGGCCAAAGTTATCTTGGGCGGACTTTTAACCTCTACGTTCCTGAACGGTTTCATCGTTCCGATTGTTTACCTGATGATGCACCGCCGGCCTACCGACGCTGCACCGGAACAAGAATCCCTCGCGACACCCTGCTAATCATCAGCCAGACGTAATAGAAGAAACAAATAAAAGAAAAAGTATGAAACGGATTATCATTATAAGTTCTTTTGCTGCCACTGCACTCTTCACCCTGACGGGGGGTGTGCAGGCACAGAACAGCATAGAACAGGTATTAAAAAATATAGAAACGAACAACAAGGAGTTGCAGGCGAACGCCCAACTGATTACCTCGCAGAAACTGGAATCCAAAACGGACAACAACCTGCCCGATCCTACCTTGTCCTACGCTCACCTCTGGGGAGCAAAGGACAAAAACGAAACAATCGGCGAACTCGTCGTTTCGCAGAGTTTCGACTTCCCCAGCCTGTATGCCACGCGCAATAAACTGAACCGGTTGAAGGCAGGGGCTTACGACAGCCAGGCGGACGTATTCCGTCAGGACAAACTGTTGCAGGCGAAAGAAGTCTGTCTGGACATTATCATGCTCCGCCAGCAGAAACAAATTCTCGAAGAAAGGCTCCGCAACGCGGAAGTACTCGCTGAAATGTATGCCAAACGTCTCCAAACCGGAGACGCCAACGCCCTCGAGACGAACAAAATCAATCTGGAATTACTGAACGTCCGCACAGAAGCCTCACTCAACGAAACGGCGCTCCGCAACAAAATGCAGGAACTGAATACGCTGAACGGCAATATCCCGGTGGTCTTTGAAGAAAGCCGGTATCCCCTCACTCCTTTTCCCTCCGATTATCAGATCTTGAAATCGGAAGTGCTCTCTGCCGACCGTACCCTCATGGCGCTCGGCAACGAAAGCCTCGTTGCCCGGAAACAAATAGCGGTCAACAAATCGCAGTGGCTACCGAAACTGGAACTGGGATATCGCCGGAACACAGAAACGGGCACACCTTTCAACGGGGTAGTAGTCGGCTTCTCTTTCCCTCTTTTCGAAAACCGGAACAAGGTGAAGATTGCGAAAGCACAAGCTTTGAACATCGACCTGCAAAAAGAAAATGCCACGTTGCAAGTTGAATCCGAATTGTCACAGCTCTATCGTGAAGCCAAAGCACTGCATAACTCTATGGAAGAATATAAAAAGACGTTCCGGTCGCAACAGGACTTGGCATTGCTGAAACAGGCACTCACCGGAGGACAAATCAGCATGATAGAGTATTTCGTAGAAGTATCCGTCATCTACCAGAGCCACCAGAACTATCTGCAACTCGAAAACCAATATCAGAAAGCAATGGCACGGATTTACAAAAGTAAGTTGTAGGCCTTATCCGGCCTTTACAACACGCGGATCTTTTCCGGCAAATACCCGCTACGGATACGCCATTCCTGCGGATAAAGATTATTAGCCCGGTTGCCGATATTCTTCACAAAACCCAGAGGAATATTTCGATAAGTGAGCAAAACATACCCGCGAGGGGCTGTCGCCGGCAAAGTGACAGCCTCTTTCCGCAAATAAGCGATTGCTTGTTCATAACTCACCGCCTCGGTTGCAAAAACATCCTGCCGCAGAAGAAGGGCACTCATGGCCAAGGCATGGGCGGGAATCAGATCTTTTCCTTTCACCTCGCCAACCGAAACGCCTGCCTGCACCACCCGCAAATGTTGTTTCATGGCAGCCAGTTCGGCTACGCATTGCTGAGGAAACGCGTGTATTTCAGCACCTTCTGCCGACAAGACGTACTTTCCGGCACACTCATCATTCAGCCATTTTCCGGCCGTTGCCATGTTTTCCTTGGAGACAGGCGAAGAAGAGGCTCCCCCACCTTTCTTACCTTTTTTTCCGGCGGATTTTCCTTTCGGAAACGAATAATAATCGGCATAACTGTCCTCCCCTGCCGTTTCCGGTTTGCGGAGTACGGACAAGAAAAAGCCTTCACCCTTCGTCTTATGCGGGAAAAAGTGATATACGGAAGCCGATTCGCCGCACAGCAGATTTCCTGTGATATTCCACTCTTCCCGAATATCTACCGCCAACGATTCCGCCCCAAATTCCTGCTGAATCCAACGGACATTTTCTTCGTCCTCTTTCGTGTTATATGTACAGGTACTGTATATAAGAATGCCTCCGGGCTTCAGACTCGGCCAAACGTCCGCAATAATCCTCCGTTGCCGTTGCCAGCAAATTTCCACATTCTCCGGACTCCATTCTTCAACGGCCACCGGATCTTTACGGAACATCCCTTCGCCGGAGCAAGGCACATCTGTCAGAATAACGTCAAAGAAAGAAGGCAAAGCCGAAAAATCAGCCGGGTCGTTATTCGTAACCACCACATCCGGATGTCCCCATTTCGTCAGGTTCTCCGCCAAAATCTGCGACCGGTTCCGGATTACCTCGTTGGCAACCAGCAAACTACCTTCGGGCAACACACTACGAGCATGGGTCGATTTCCCTCCCGGAGCGGCACAAAGGTCGAGCATCACCACCGGCTTCGTGACATGCTGCCGGAGCACCTGTTCCACGAACATCGAAGAAGCCTCCTGCACATAATAACACCCTGCATGAAACAACGGGTCGAATGTAAAAGTGAGCCGTTCGTCGAGGTAGATTCCCTCCGAAGACCAGGGAGGTTGAACCGATAGAGCATTTTCCACTTTCAACCGATGAACTTTCAACCGATTCAGTCTAATGCTCACAGGAGGTTCCTGCTGCAAGGCGGAAACCAGTTTTTCGTATTCTTCGATGCCCAACAAAGCGCGGGTATATTCTGTAAAAGAAGCGGGTAAATTCATTTTCATTTATTAATTTGCGCAAATATCAAAAATATTTCGTCTCTTTGCAACTTTCTCGGATACTAACTGCGTCTAACAGACAAAGAAACAAATTAAAAAATAACAAATATGAAACAAATTCTAATAGCATTATTGCTCGCATTCACCACTTCGACAGTAATTAATGCACAAAAACAGAGTAGCATTGAGAAGGATTCTACCGAAAATGCGAAAGTGATCCTTTCGAAAAAGACAGACACCAAGGCGGATGAATCCAACACAACAGTGACGGTGATCGGCGTAGATACAACGGACATGGATACGACGGCGGGCAAGGATGACAACGACCTTCCCTTCGGCAACCTCAGCGACACGATCAGCGGAGGGATTCTAATCTCTATTATCGCAATCGTCGCCGTCTTCGGACTGCCCGTATTTATCTTGTTTGTAATCTTTTTCTTCCGCTACAAGAACCGGAAAGCTCGTTACCGCCTTGCCGAACAGGCCATTGCAGCCGGACAACCGCTGCCGGAAAACTTTATCCGCGAAAACCGGCCGGCCGACCAACGCTCACAAGGCATCAAAAACACCTTTACAGGGATCGGACTTTTCATCTTCCTCTGGGCGATCACCGGAGAGTTCGGAATCGGAGCAATCGGACTGCTTATCATGTTTATGGGCATCGGCCAATGGATAATAGGCAGCAAACAACAGAAAACAGATGATGTTGATCCTTTCCGGATGAACGTTTCCCGGAAAAGAGACATCGACACAGCCGCCCCTTCGGCAACGCAGCAGGAAGAAAGAAACGGAGAAAAGAGCGACGAAAATAAATGAGCCAACTCAACGATATATCGCTAGTCGCACAGGTCGTAGTGTTCAAAAACACTAGGGCCTTCGACCAGTTAGTGAAGAAATACCAGTCGCCCGTGCGGCGGTTCTTTCTCAACCTGACTTGCGGCGACAGCGAATTGAGTGACGATTTGGCGCAGGATACATTCATCAAGGCATATACCAATCTCTCTTCTTTCCACAACCTGTCGAGTTTCTCAACGTGGCTCTACCGCATTGCCTATAATGTTTTTTATGATTATATTCGCAGCCGGAAAGAAATGGCCGGCTTGGACACAACGGAAATAGATGCCATTAACAGTACCGAACAAGAAAACGTCGGGCAGAAAATGGATGTCTACCAGTCGCTCAAAACGCTAAAAGATGTGGAACGAACCTGCATCACCTTGTTTTATATGGAAGATTTAAGCATTGACAAGATCGCAGGTATTACCGGAATACCGGCAGGAACGGTGAAAAGCCACCTGTCGCGTGGAAAAGATAAATTAGCAACGTACTTAAAACAAAATGGTTATGACAGAAATAGACAATGATAAACTCTTGCGCGACTTCTTTACCGAAAACAGGCAGGAGATAGCGGACAGGGGATTCAGCCGCCGTGTCATGCACCACCTACCCGACCGCAGCAATCGGCTGGCACGCATTTGGAACGCCTTCGTCATGGCTGTGGGAGCTGTACTTTTCGTCTCCTTAGGTGGACCGGAAGCTGCATGGGGAACGATTCGGGAGGTATTCATCGGCATGATTAATCATGGAACAACAAGTCTCGACCCGAAATCAATCATTATCGCAAGTGTAGTGTTACTGTTTATGGCTGCGAGAAAAGTAGCTTCATTGGCATAGGCGGTACGGAAATGTTAAGATGATACTATCGACTGTTTAATCAGTCCCCATTATTTTCCTCATAATTTTTCCCTTACTAATAAAGCTATCTGAGTGTTAAACAATAATAAATCTACCCTTTGTCCCCGATTAGCCCAAACATAGATGTTGTATCTTTGTTGCTCTGTAAACTAAAATAGAGAGAAAAGTTTTGAAATTACGTATATTCATTTTATTCCTGTTCCTGCCTTTATTGCGTGCCCAGGCAAGCGTCATCGACAGTTTGATGACCCACCCCCGGGATTCTATCGGACTTACGAGTGATTCCCTTGTAGTGCATTTTTTAGAGGAATCGGGTATACCTATCTCCGATAATAATAAAGTGAAACTGCTGAAAAGCGGGCGGGAAAAGTTTATCGACTTGTTTGAAGCAATCCGTCAGGCCAAGCACCACGTGCATCTGGAATATTTCAACTTCCGAAACGACTCTATCGCCAACGCCTTATTCGCCCTTCTCGCCGAAAAAGTAAAAGAAGGTGTCGAAGTGCGGGCAATGTTCGACGCTTTCGGCAACTGGTCGAACAACCAGCCACTCAAAAAAAGACATCTCAAGAAAATCCGTGAACAAGGGATTGAAATCGTCAAGTTCGACCCGTTCACTTTCCCTTATATCAACCACGCCGCCCACCGCGACCACCGGAAGATTGTCGTAATCGACGGAGAAATAGCTTATACCGGCGGCATGAACATCGCCGACTATTACATCAATGGACTACCCAAAATCGGTACATGGCGCGATATGCACATGCGCATTGAAGGCGATGCGGTGAACGATTTGCAGGAGATTTTCCTTACAATCTGGAACAAGGAAACCAAGCAGAACATCGGCGGGGAAATTTATTTCCCCCAACATGAAGACAGTACAAATATCGTTGTCGCTATCGTAGACCGTACTCCGAAGAAAAACAGCCGTATGCTAAGCCATGCATACGCCATGTCGATCTACTCGGCACAAAAAAACGTACATATCGTCAATCCTTATTTCGTGCCGACTTCTTCTATCAAAAAAGCGCTCAACCGGACAATCGACCGGGGAGTGAACGTAACAATTATGGTTTCGTCCGCCTCCGACATCCCTTTTACGCCGGATGCCGCACTTTACAAGTTGCATAAGTTGATGAAACGGGGGGCAACAGTTTATATGTACAACGGAGGATTCCACCATTCTAAAATAATGATGATCGACGACTTGTTCTGCACCGTCGGCACCGCCAACCTGAACAGCCGCAGCCTCCGTTACGACTACGAGACGAACGCTTTCATCTTCGACAAGAAGACAACGGCGGAACTGAACACCATGTTCCGCAACGACATCGAGCACTGCACACAGTTGACACCGGAATTTTGGAAAAAGCGCTCACCATGGAAGAAGTTCGTCGGCTGGTTTGCTAATTTATTCACGCCATTTTTGTAATTTTGCACAAAGAGGATGACTAAAAAGCCAATAGTATCCCAAACTCTCCTCCTTCCCGAAAGAGGGGATTGGAGAGGCTACCGACTTTTAAGCACAGCCTTGCAAATGCATTAACGCTTTGATAATTTACTCATTATGAAACAATATCTCGATTTACTGAACCGTGTGTTGACTGAAGGCACGGAGAAAAGCGACCGCACCGGTACCGGAACGATCAGCGTGTTCGGTCACCAAATGCGCTTCAACCTCGACGACGGCTTTCCCTGTCTCACCACCAAGAAATTACATCTGAAATCAATCATATATGAATTGCTGTGGTTCCTCCAAGGAGACACGAACGTGAAATACCTGCAAGAACACGGCGTCCGCATCTGGAACGAATGGGCGGACGAAAACGGTGATCTGGGACATATCTACGGCTACCAATGGCGTTCGTGGCCCGACTACAACGGCGGATTCATCGATCAGATCAGCGAAGCGATAGAGACGATCAAACAGAACCCGGACTCACGCCGGATTATTGTCAGCGCATGGAACGTAGCGGATTTGAATAATATGAACCTCCCTCCCTGTCATGCTTTTTTCCAGTTCTACGTAGCGGACGGACGACTGAGCCTCCAACTTTACCAACGCAGCGCCGACATTTTCCTCGGCGTGCCTTTCAACATTGCTTCATACGCACTGTTGCTGCAAATGGTAGCGCAGGTGACGGGATTGAAGGCCGGAGACTTCGTTCATACATTCGGTGACGCACATATCTATCTGAATCATCTGGAACAGGTAAAACTGCAACTGTCCCGCGAACCGCGTCCGTTGCCGCAGATGAAAATCAACCCGGATGTGAAAAGTATCTTCGACTTCAAATTCGAGGATTTCGAACTGGTGAATTATGACCCGCATCCGCACATCGCAGGTGTGGTAGCAGTCTGACCCCGGCACGATGCAGACGGGAGAATATCAAACGAACTTAATCTGTATGAGTAAAATATCTATTATAGCGGCCGTAGACCGCCGCATGGCTATCGGATTCGAGAACAAACTCCTTTTCTGGTTGCCCAACGACTTGAAACGTTTCAAAGCACTGACCACGGGAAATACGATTGTTATGGGAAGAAAAACTTTCGAATCACTCCCCAAAGGTGCCCTGCCCAACCGCAGGAATGTCGTTCTGTCTTCAAATCCGGCTGCGGAATGTCCGGGAGCGGAAGTATTCCCTTCACTCGAAGCGGCTCTGCAAAGTTGCAAGGAGGATGAACACGTATATATCATCGGCGGCGCAAGTGTCTACCAACAGGCGATTCCCTTTGCCGACGAACTTTGCCTGACGGAAATAGACAGCACCGCACCGGAGGCTGACGCCTTTTTCCCCGAAGTCTCGCCCGCCGTATGGCACGAAAAAAACAGAGAAGCTCATCCTGCGGATGAGAAACATCTCTGCTCGTATGCATTTGTTGATTACGTAAAAGCGTAAAAAACAACTATTACAACTTATTAATCTTCGTCTTCTACGTCGACCATGATCGGCATCTGCCGTTTAATGGCTTCGTGGAAGGAGATTAGCGTTTCGGTACGCGCCAACCCCAACGGTTGCAACTTATCGTGGATAATGCTCAGCAAATGGTGGTTGTTCTTAGCATAAATCTTGATAAACATATCATATTTTCCGGTGGTGAAATGACATTCTACCACTTCCGGAATCGCTTCCAAGGCTTTTGTCACCGAATCAAAGGACTCGGGGTCCTTCAGATAAATGCCGATATAAGCGCAAGTCTCATATCCTATCTTTTCAGGGTCGATCACATATTCCGAACCCTTTAATATACCGAGATTAGTCAGCTTCTGAATGCGCTGATGAATGGCCGCGCCGGAAACGTTACAAGCTCTCGCTACTTCCAGGAAAGGAATACGCGCATTGCCGGCTATTAACTTCAGAATCTGCTCATCTAAACTATCTAATTGATGATGTCCCATATTTGAATCAAATTGTTTTAATCGACGAATCTTTTATGCAAAGTTAGCGATTTTCCGGCAACAAATACTATAATTTATTACTTTTATTTGCAGAAAGCGGATAAGTCAACAATAGTTTGTACCTTTGTGGAAAACATAAATATACTATTTATATGAAACAATTTTGCTGTACACTGCTTTTTTTCCTTGCCACTCTGACAAGCTACGCGCAAAATTTTGCGGACTTTTTTCAAGATAAAACATTACGAGTGGATTACATTTTCACCGGAGACGCCAACCGTCAGGCGATCTATCTGGACGAACTCTCACAACTGCCTTCCTGGGCCGGACGACAACACCATTTATCCGAACTTCCCCTGGCGGGAAACGGGCAAATTATCGTGAAAGACGTTGCCACCGGACAATGTATTTATAAAACATCCTTTTCTTCACTGTTTCAGGAATGGCTGTCGACCGATGAAGCCCGGACAACCGCCAAAGGATTCGAAAATACGTTTCTCCTGCCTTTTCCCAAGAAAACAGTAGAAGTAGAAATTACGTTATATTCGCCCCGTAAGGATGTTATGGCAAACTTCAAACATATTGTATCGCCCGAGGATATTTTAATCCACAAACGCGGCACATCGCACGTCACCCCGCATCGTTATATGTTGCAAAGCGGCAGCGAGAAAGACTGCATTGATGTCGCCATTCTCGCCGAAGGATATACGGAAAAGGAAATGGATGTTTTCTATCAGGATGCGCAACGTACCTGCGAAAGCTTGTTCTCACACGAACCGTTCCGGTCGATGAAACAGAAATTCAATATCGTCGCCGTAGCCAGCCCGTCTACCGACAGCGGCGTAAGTGTCCCCCGTGCAGACCAATGGAAGCAAACTGCCGTCCACTCACATTTCGACACGTTCTATTCCGAACGTTATCTGACTACCAGCCGGGTGAAATCGATCCACAATGCGCTGGCGGGAATCCCCTATGAGCATATTATTATCCTCGCCAACACGGATGTATACGGCGGAGGAGGAATCTACAATTCCTACACGCTGACCACTGCGCATCATCCCATGTTCAAACCGGTGGTCGTCCATGAGTTCGGACACAGTTTCGGTGGACTCGCGGACGAGTATTTTTACGAGGATGATACGATGACCGACACTTATCCGCTGGATGTGGAACCGTGGGAACAGAATATCACAACACGGGTGAACTTCGCCTCCAAATGGGAAGATATGCTCCCTCCACACATACCGGTACCTACTCCGGTTGCCCAACAAAAGAATTACCCGGTAGGCGTGTATGAAGGAGGTGGTTATTCATTCAAAGGTATTTATCGCCCGGCGTACAACTGCCGCATGAAAACCAATGAGCATCCCGAATTTTGCCCGGTCTGCCAACGCGCAATCCGCCGGATTATCGAATTTTATGTGCCATAAAGAAATAACGTTTGTCAAACTTAAAAACCCAAGCCTTTATGATTAAGCTTCAACCGATCAGCACATCGGATTTACAACATTACAAGTTTATGGAAGAACTCCTCGTTGATGCATTTCCACCGGAAGAATACCGTCAATTGGAAGAGTTACGCGAGTATACCGACCGGACGGGCAACTTTCATAATAATATCATCTTTGATGATGACCTGCCTATTGGGTTCATCACGTACTGGGATTTCGACCGCTTCTACTATGTAGAACACTTCGCCACCAATCCCGCCCTGCGCAACGGCGGATACGGGAAACGGACGTTGGAATACTTGTGCAACCACCTGCAATTGCCTATCGTACTGGAAGTAGAACGCCCCGTAGAGGAAATGGCAAAACGCCGTATTTGTTTCTATGAGCGTCAAGGATTCACCTTGTGGAAAAATGACTATTATCAGCCGCCCTACAAGCCCGGAGATGATTTTCTTCCGATGTATTTAATGGTGTACGGTGACTTGAATCCGGAAAAGGATTACGAAGATATAAGACATAAGCTCCACACTGTTGTTTACGGGGTAAAGGAGTAAAATCAAAGCAAAGCAAAGCAAATCAAAGCAAATCAAAGCAAAGCAAAGTAAAACAAATCAAAGTAAAAATCAGTAAGACTCCGGTTAAGAGATTGACCGGAGTCGCTTTATAAATATATATTCTTCTTCAATTTTAGTGGTAAGGTTGATTGGGAAAATAACAATTTGATAATTGATAGTATCCACCACTCTCCTCCTTCAGGAAGGAGGAGTACCCGTAGGGGGAGGTGGTAGGTGAATGCGTAAGTCGGTTATTATCAGCATTGTGTATCCACCTACCACCCCGGCTTTCAGCCACCCCTCCTTCCCGAAGGAGGGGAATGGAGA
>ENA-UEOR01000338-UEOR01000338.1-human-gut-metagenome-genome-assembly--contig:-NODE-338-length-27669-cov-15.281893_pt1 | contig 27669 bp, 20 predicted proteins | sample MGYA00242887_ERZ507890 | MGnify/ENA primary metagenome ERZ507890 (study PRJEB26167, sample SAMN06115431) | human gut metagenome | host: Homo sapiens | place: China:Guizhou | collected 2014-10-21...
GCAGTTTCATATTATCTTAGCTCAGTATTTTAAACCATGAATATTCCTGTATGTATACAGGAAAATCATGAAAGAGGGTAGTACTTCATTCCTCTGTGATTTGTTCGTTAAGTATTACTCATGATGATACGGTCCGCCATTCAGTATCGTCATTGCCCGATAAATCTGCTCCACGAATATTAATCGGATCATCTGATGCGAAAAAGTCATTTTCGACATTGAAATTTTTTCGTTTGCTGCTTGATATACCTTTTCTGAAAATCCATAAGGGCCTCCGATAATGAAAACTAGCCGTTTGTTGACTGTGTTCATTTTTCGTTTCATATAATCGGCAAATTCGAGAGAACGCATCTCTTTTCCATGTTCATCAAGTAATACGATTACGTCTCCCGGTTGGAGTGATTTCAATATCAGTTCTCCTTCTTTTTCTTTCTGCACTTCCATTGAAAGACTTTTTGTGTTTTTTAGTTCGGGGATTACTTCCATATCAAAAGTAATATAGCGTTTGGTACGCTGAATATAGTCATTAATGGCAGTTATATAGTGTTGTTCTACGGTTCGTCCAACGACGAGCAGGATTGTTTTCATACGTCTGTTATTCTGATTAATGCACAAAAATAGGCATTTTTTATGTTATTCTGCAATTAATGATTACCTTTGCCTATCATTAGTTGAAAGTTTAAGGCTTTAAACTTCAACTTTAAAGCTTGTATTTATGAAAAAACGAGTGCTTGTAGGAATGACCGCTTTGCTTCTTTCTATCTCGTTGCTTATGGCGCAAGAGATACCGGCAGGAGTGATTACGGCATTTAAAAGAGGAAGTTCGCAAGAGCTGAGTAAGTATATGGGGGGCAAGGTAAACTTGGTGCTCCAGGGTCGCTCGACAAACGTTGACAAGCAGAAAGCAACAGCTATGATGCAAGATTTCTTTACGGAGAATAAAGTCAGCGGATTTAACGTAAATCATCAGGGAAAACGGGATGAATCGAGTTTCATTATTGGTACATTGGCTACTACCAGAGGAAACTTCCGTGTAAACTGCTTCCTGAAGAAAGTGGAGAATCAATATTTAATACATCAAATAAGAATTGACAAAATCAATGAATAAGGAAAAAGAACTGATCGACAAGTTGATCGATCTTGCTTTTGCAGAAGATATAGGGGATGGGGATCATACCACCCTTTCATGTATTCCCGCTACTGCTATGGGAAAATCAAAATTGCTTATCAAAGAGGCCGGTGTGCTGGCAGGTATAGAAGTAGCCAAAGAAATTTTCAATCGTTTCGATCCTACGATGAAAGTCGAGGTATTTATCAACGATGGAACGGAAGTGGAACCGGGTGATGTGGCAATGTTGGTAGAAGGAAAAGTGCAGTCACTACTTCAGACTGAACGCCTGATGCTGAACGTGATGCAACGTATGAGTGGTATAGCGACAATGACCCGCAAATACGCTAAGAAATTGGAAGGTACCCGTACTCATGTGTTAGATACGCGTAAGACAACTCCCGGAATGCGTATCCTCGAAAAAATGGCAGTAAAGATTGGCGGTGGTGTAAATCATCGTATCGGACTTTTCGACATGATTCTCCTGAAAGATAATCACGTGGATTTTGCCGGAGGTATTGATAAAGCTATTACCCGTGCCAAAGAATATTGTAAAGAAAAGGGCAAAGATCTGAAAATCGAAATTGAAGTTCGGAACTTTGATGAACTGCAACAAGTTCTCGACTTGGGTGGTGTGGACCGTATTATGTTTGATAACTTCACTCCTGAAATGACGAAAAAGGCAGTAGAGATGGTAGCAGGTAAATATGAGACCGAATCTTCTGGCGGTATTACTTTTGATACTCTTCGAGACTATGCCGAATGTGGCGTAGACTTTATTTCGGTAGGAGCTTTGACTCATTCGGTGAAAGGGCTGGATATGAGTTTCAAGGCATGCTGATTATAAGCGGTAAACGATAAACAGTAAACGGTGAACGATAAACAGTCAATGGTGAATACTTTGCAGCACGGTAGTGTATAGTGCTGTTCATTGTTTACCGTTTATCGTTCACCTTTTCTTTTTCTCCATTTATTATTTATCGTCTCTTTAACTTCTTTTAGCAATATTCATTGCAGCATTCCTCAAATTCTTGCGTCTAATGGACAAACGACGCAGACATACGTTCGATTTTTAAAAAAGGTAATTGACTTGGAAAACGAGATAGAACTGATAAAGGGCTGTCGGGCAGGAAAGGATTCAGCCCGGAAGGAACTTTACACCCTCTATTCCAAACAGATGCTGGCGGTATGTTTCCGCTATACGGGCGATATGGATGCAGCGCACGATGTATTGCATGATGGTTTCATTAAGATTTTTACCAACTTCTCGTTTCGGGGCGAATCTTCGCTTAGCACATGGATTACCCGGGTAATGGTCACCCAGTCGCTCGATTATTTGCGGCGTGAGAAACGAGTCAGTCAGTTGGTGGTGCATGAAGATGGGCTTCCCGATATACCTGATATATCGGACTCGGGAGGAGGGGCTGGAATCTCAGAGGAACAATTAATGGCTTTTATTGCCGAATTGCCGGATGGATGCCGAACTGTTTTCAACCTTTATGTGTTTGAAGAGAAGTCACACAAGGAGATAGCCAGGATGCTTCATATTAAAGAGCACTCGTCTACTTCGCAGTTACACCGGGCCAAGTATTTATTAGCAAAAAGAATTAAAGAGTATAGAAATCATGAAGAAAGAAAATGATGAAATAACCGATCTGTTTCGCACTCGTCTCGCTGATGCCGGGATGAATGTCCGGGACGGCTTCTGGGAAGAACTCTCACAGGAGATTCCTGTGGCTTGCCAGCAACGTCGTCGGTTACTACTCTTCCGTGTAGCAGCTGCGGCATCTGTGTTGCTTGTCTTGGCGGCTTCATCGGCTACCTTCTTATATCTTTCTCCAAAAGAGGAAATGGAAGAAGCATTTACCAAGATAGCCGTGGCGAACGGAGGGCAGTTGGACGGAGATGGAATACGTGTCAATCAACTACCGTTGCCGGTAGAACCAGTGTTGCCGAAACCGGCTCCTAAATCTTATGGAATGTTGTCTCAATACACAGAAGAAGATTCGCTTTCCATTACCTTCTCTATGTCGTTCTCTTTCTCGGCTACGACTTCCACCGGAAATGGAAACCGATATGGAAACCAAGGCCATAATGGCTATTGGCAGGCAACGAATGGTAATACGGAATCATCGGATTCGCGAAAAGAACAATATGAAATGGGCGAATCAGCAGTCCGGAAGATCTCTACAAAGAAAAACTGCTGGGCGATGAAAGCCCAAGTTGGTACGGCACTTCCAGCAGAGGATGGCGTCTATAAAATGCCGGTTTCTGTAGGTGTAACCGTAGAACGGAAATTAAATGATTATCTGGGTATTGAAACCGGATTGCTTTATTCAAATCTCCGCTCGGCAGGGCAGCATTTACATTATCTTGGTATTCCCGTCAAAATTAACGTGACATTGTTGGATACAAAAAAAGTTGACCTTTACGCTACAGTAGGAGGAATTATAGATAAATGCATTGCCGGTGCACCGGACAACAGTTTCAAAGAAGAACCTGTCCAATTGGCTGTGACCGCTGGTATTGGAATTAATTATAAGATAAATGATCGCCTCGCGCTTTTTGCCGAACCGGGTGTTTCTCATCATTTCAAAACTGATTCGAAACTAGCTACGGTACGCACGAAACGGCCGACTAATTTTAATTTGCTTTGCGGACTTCGCATGACGTATTAATCCTTGAAGAAAATGAAAAAAACACTTGTAATGCTGTTGGCTATTTGCCTGATTGTATCCTTTACTGGGTGCGGCAGCGAAGAAATGGATTATAACAATCCGGATGTTACCCTTTTTGTGAAGCAATTGAAGACGGGTACGTATAAGATGAAGAATGACAAAGGAGTGGTGGAGGTCCCTCATTTTACGGAAGAGGATATTCCCGAACTTCTGAACTATGCGGAAGATCTGACTATTATTCCTTCTTTCCCGTCGGTTTATAATATGAATAATGGTAAAATCCGTTTAGGTGAGTGTATGCTTTGGGTGATTGAATCTATTCGTCAAGGTACACCTCCGTCGTTGGGTTGCAAAATGGTGTTGGCTAATGCCGAGAATTATGAAGCACTCTATTTCCTGACAGACGAAGAAGTACTTGATGCTGCCGCTTGCTACCGTCGTTGGTGGGAAGAAAGACAATACCCGAAGACGCGGTGGACGATTGACCCGTGTTACGATGAACCGCTTTGTGGTACAGGGTATCGCTGGTGGTAAAAAAGAGGAGAATCTTCGGGAAATAAAAAAACAATAAAAATGAGGAAACGTTTATTTATATCGGCAGTATCACTGCTGCTGACAGTGGTATGCTATGCCCAGTGGTCTGTACAGGATTCACTCAAATTGCAGAAGCTATTGGAGAGCAGTGAGGAGTTGAAGCTGAATCCGAAAGCAGTTAGGCAGATTGATTTCGGCAGTGCGGTGGGTACTCCCCGGATGTCGGAGGAGAAAAGCTGGATGCTGCCTGACGAATCGCTTCCCGAAGCATTGCCTAAACCAAAAGTAGTTCTTTCTTTGATGCCATATAAGGCTAATACCCGTTTTAATTGGGATCCGGTTTATCAAAAAAAGATAAGGGTGGATAAGAATACATGGCGGGGAGATCCTTTCTATGAGATTCGACAGCAAAGATCGTATACCAACTGGGCACGGAATCCGATGGCAAAAGGTATACGGAAGTCTTTAGAGGAAATACAGGCGAGCGGAGTACGGTTCCGTCAGTTAAGTGAACGTGCCAATGGGATGATGGTGAATTCGGTGGTGACGGATAGTCCTATTCCTTTGTTTGGTGGTAGCGGAGTGTATATCAATGGAGGAACTATTGGAGGACTTGATCTGATGGCTGTCTTTACAAAGAACTTCTGGGATAAGAAAGGAAGAGATCGTCGTGAACGTACGCTGGAAGTTTTGAGAGCTTATGGGGATTCTACCACGGTGTTGATTAATAAACCTATTGAACAGATTATCCGTTGAGGGTGTTTATATAAATGTGCTAATGTCGCGATACGACAATATACTGACTAGGGAACGTTTGTAATTGAATAATTTATATATTTGTATATTGTTGTATTAGCGCATTAGTAATTTAGCTGGTTATTCTAGCCGGTATATTAGTAAATTAGCACATTGATAAATTATTAATTATGAATAGAATTACTTCTCTTCTGGGGATTCAATACCCTATTGTTCAAGGTGGAATGGTATGGTGCAGTGGTTGGAGGCTTGCTTCCGCAGTGAGTAACGCTGGTGGTTTGGGACTGATTGGTGCAGGTTCTATGCATCCGGAGATTTTACGCGAGCATATTCGCAAATGCCGTGTAGCTACAGAGTTTCCTTTTGGTGTGAACATTCCTTTGATGTATCCGCAGATAGAAGAAATCATGAATATTGTGGTAGAAGAGGGAGTGAAGATTATTTTTACTTCTGCCGGGAATCCGAAAACATGGACAGGATGGTTGAAAGAGCGTGGAATTACGGTTGTTCATATCGTTTCTTCTTCCCGTTTTGCTGTGAAGTGTGAGGAGGCCGGGGTAGATGCAGTGGTAGCGGAAGGTTTCGAAGCCGGCGGACATAACGGGCGTGAGGAAACTACTACTTTTTGTTTGATTCCTGCTGTACGTGAAGCAACGACTTTACCTTTGATTGCAGCAGGAGGTATCGCTACAGGAGAAGGAATACTGGCTGCTATGGTATTAGGGGCTGAAGGTGTTCAGATAGGAACTCGTTTTGCATTGACTGATGAGAGTTCTGCAAGTCCGCTATTCAAGGAATATTGTTTGAGTCTGGGTGAGGGGGATACTAAGTTGCTGTTGAAAAAATTAGCTCCGACTCGTCTTGTGAAAAATAGTTTCCGGGAAGCTGTAGAGAAGGCCGAAGATAGTGGAGCTTCTATGGAAGAATTAAGAACTTTATTGGGACGGGGGCGTGCCAAAAAAGGCATCTTTGAAGGAGATCTTGAAGAAGGAGAACTGGAAATAGGACAAGTATCGTCGATAATTTCCCGTCAGCAGCCTGTGGCGGAGGTCATGAAAGAATTAGTGGAAGCTTGTCAACGGGCAGCGAAAAAAGATTATTTGTAGTTTAATGAGGTTGTGCCGACATTTTGAAGTGCACCCCAAAAGTTAGACACAACCTCATGTTTTAGAACAGAATGTCGTCTGCGTTGAGATGAATAAGTAGTGCATAGAGTGGTTGTTTATAGACATTCATTGTCCTGTTTTTGATTTTCATGCTTTTTCCATAGAGACCCACTCGTGCTATGTTATTATTAAAGGGTTCTGCAAGATCATATCTGAAAGGAAGTACTTTCTTGTTGACTATTTCCTCTTACAAAGGAATGTAAGAGGAGTCTTAGTCTTGATTATTAATGCTGTAATTCTGGATTAGCATCAATAGCAGCCTGTGGAATACGCAATGTATAGCGTGCATCGTCTTTCTCTAAAATATACGTTTTACCATCGATAACTTTTTCAATGCGTGGGCGGGTAGTGCGTCGTAAATCAAACCAACGATGACCTTCGAAAGCGAGTTCTTTAGTACGTTCTTCTTGAATTTCAGCAAGAAGCGCTTCTTGGGACATTGCTTCTATTTCATTTTTTTTCAGTGTATAACCTTCCGGGGTATATCGGTTTTCTATAAGCTTTAATAATCGACCACGAGCCTCCGAGAGCTTATTTAAGTGAGCAGCGGCTTCTGCTGCATTCAGATAAATTTCTCCCGTGCGGAAAGAACATGAGAATTGCGTAGAACCGCATTTTAGAACAGGAAAATTACCATTTTTGTCTGCTACGTCAAAGTATTTGTTAGGGCGTAAATCATTTCTGTCATATTTTTCTTTCAGCATAGGTGTGGCTCTAAATGCTTTATCGACATCTTTACATACATATTCATAGGCTGTGATGACCTCTGTTGATTGAAAATCATTGGGAATTTTAGAATTCTCTTTATTAAAATCTTCTAATGATGATTTTTGTGATAAGACCTTTTCTGCACTATTATAAGTTTCTTGCCATTTTCCCATATATAAATATACGCGTGATTCCATAGCATCTACCGATATAGTTGAAAAACGATATGAGTATTGTTTCTCCCACTCTTTGCAATGGATCAATTTACGAGCTGATTCAATATCATTTAAAATCGCTGTATATACTTCACTAACAGTATTACGGGACGGAGTTTTTTCCAAATCAATATCTAACTTTATTGGAATTGCTTTAGTTTCCGGAGCTCCATCTTTTGTATATGGTTGTCCGTAAAGATTCACTAATAGAAAATGCATATATCCTCTAAGTAGATATGCTTCTCCTACAAGTTGATCGATGTCTTCCTGAGTTCCTTCTGTTATTTTATCTCTATTATCTATTATGGCGTTGGCATAATAGATAATGCTATAATAATTGCTCCAAGCAAATTCACGTGTACCGGGAATAGGATTAGAGTCGTTCCATTTCTCAATTTCCGAATAATAGTTTTGATCATATTCATTATCTCTGATTGTCACCTCATCGGTACGAAATTCAGTAACTCCTCTGTCGAAGAGAGGCTGGGAATATGCTTCTGTTAGCAATGCCCGATATTCTGATAGAGTATTTGGAATTACTTTTCCTATAGGTTGGATATCTAAAAAACTGTCACAGGAAGTTATTAATAGGCTTCCCAATAATGCAAAAGTAATATATAATTTCTTAGTCATGCTTATTCTTTTTTAGAAGTTTAGGCTTAAATTGAATGTCACTGATTTTGCAATGGGAGTTGCATACAGATTTCCCATTGATTCAGGGTCCAGATAATTCTTGTAGCTGGAACCGAATACAAATAAGTTACGTGCCTCTACAGCGACGGTTGCTCCGTTGATGTTTATTCTGTTTAGTAACTTTGAAGGAATCTGGTAAGCTAAACGTATATTTTGCAAACGTATATAATTTAACTTTTTGACCCAAATATCTAAGGAGTTGTAAATACGTGGTTGATCAAACAACAAACTATATTCTGCAGGATTAGAAGCAGCTGTCAATATGGCGGGGAATTTTCCATTTTTGTTTTCAGGAGTCCATCTATCCAGAATATCCCGATTGGTATTGCGGCTCGCATCAAATTTTGTCAGACTGTAAGAAGGTGTTGTTTTTACATAAGCCCCAAAATTATAGGAGAAGTTCAAGTTCAATTCCCAACTCTTATAATTAAAGGTATTCATAAATCCTCCGGTATATGGAGCGTCGGATGTTCCTATATAGCTATAGAATTCTCTTTCTTCAAGAGTTGATACTTGAGGAGTATAGATTCCGATTCCCCATTCGTCTATTGCTACTTTATATAAATCTTCAAGAAACATGCTTTTTCCGTTCTTTGCCTTTACGCGAATACGTCCGGTTTCAGAATCAATGCCATCAGTCTTCAAAGCAAAAATAGCTCCGACAGGATAACCTTCAAGACTGGGAGTTTCTTGTGAATCCGGAGTATTAATTTTCAGTACTTTATTTTGGTTATATGCAAAATTGAATGTTGTGTACCATGAAAATTTTTTGGTGGTAATATTGCGTGTTTGCAGATTTATTTCTACTCCTTTATTCTCCATGCTGGCCCAATTAATCGTCATTGTTTCAAATCCGTTTTCTAACGGCAGAAGTTTTTTCCCAATCAGGTCCGTTCCTTTTCTATAGTAATAGTCTACACTTAAATTGATTGCCTGGTTTAATACGGAGAAATCTAATCCAAGGTTATATGAAGCAGTTTTTTCCCAACGTAATTTGCTGTTGGGAGCACCTTCTATTTGGATAGTTTGTTCTTTGTCATATCCGGGTAAGAGTCCTACATTGTCATAGGATCCTACTAGGAATGGTGAAGTAGTTTTATCGATATTTCCTTGCAGACCGTAAGAAAGACGAATTGCCAGGTTATCAATCCATTTGTATCGTTGTATAAAAGGTTCATTGGAGGCACGCCACATACCACTAATTGAATAAATTGGTAAATAGCGATATTTCTTATCTACTCCGAAAAGATCAGAGCCATCCATACGTACACTTCCCCCTATCGTATAGCGGCTCATGAATGAATATGAACCTGTAGTATAGAAGGACGCAAAAGCATTTTCTTGATAAGTTTTAGTATGTAGTTTATATTTCTCTGCATCCTTGTCATTTCTGATATTCAGTGGCTTTGTTGTCAATGTTTTGGGATCATAACCATATCCGGCTGTAAATTGAGTGTTATACCAGTTCTTTCTTATTTCAGAACCTGCCATTATTTGAATATCATGGATATCATTGAATGTATTTTTGTATTCTCCTTGTACTTTCCATGTAATTTGAGAAGTCGTAGCATTATTTACAGTATGCATTCCTCCTTTGGGAACAATGTATTGATTTTCGTCATAGCTACTATCTTCGCGTATGTTACGCATATTGAATGTATTTTCTCCTACATATTGTTCCTGAGAAGATTGATCCCATTGAATACCAACTTGAGAACTGAGTTTCCATTGATCGTTAAAACGTAGTTCTGTGTCGAAGATTGAATTGAATGAAGAAATGATTGTTTCATTATCTGTATTTTCTCGTTCTTCAAAGATATTAAATCCACGTTTTAAGTCAGGTTCATCTCCAGGGAGGATATCATAATCATATTGGTAGTTGTGCTCTGCATCATACGGATAAAAATAGGGATTGGCCGTACGAGAGTAGAATACAGGATTGGAATAACCATACTTATCAGATACAAAGTTTTGATTCTTTCGTCTGTTGGCGAAAATAGAGACACCAATTTTTAATATTTTGTTGATTTGATAAGAAGTCTTACTTGTCAGATTGAAACGTGTCATACTAACTCCCGGTACATTACCATTTTCTTTGGAGTAGCCTAATGAGTTGTAATACGTTGTTTTCTCTGTGCCTCCTGAAATACTTATATTGTATTCTTGTGTGAAAGCATCTCTAAATAATATATCATTCCAATCAGTCTGCATCGTTTTTAATTGATTGATAGCATTCTGAGCTTCGGGGGATAATCCCTCCCAACCATTTTGCAGATATTGATTCATTAAATTGTATTTATTCAAAATGCTTGCAACGCCACCTTTGTTGGGATATATGCTTTGATTGTTTTTTAATAATTGTAGTTCTAGATCTACTTTTTCTTGTGAATTTAACAAATTCAGACGGGAAGTGTCTAGATTAGGAGTATAAGTTAATTTCGTGTTGAAATTAATGATTGGTTTTCCTGTTCTTCCACGTTTGGTTGTAACTACGATGACACCATTAGCAGCACGTGCACCATAAATTGCAGTAGCGGCAGCGTCTTTCAAGATAGTGATACTTTCTATGTCATTTGGACTTAATCCTGCAATAGATGATTGTTGCATATTGACGATATCATTATCTGTTGCATCATCTAATTTAGGAATATCTGTTCCTTCTAAGGGCATACCGTCTAATACCCATAACGGGTCCTGGGTTCCATTTAAAGAAGCCGTTCCCCGAATACGGATACGTGCCGGAGCTCCTGGTGCACCTGAAGTTGTTGTGACGGCTACGCCGGCGATTTGTCCGGTTAGTGCTTGGTCGATACTTTTATTCGCTCCGATCATGGCATCAGATAATTCTACCTTTGCAATAGCTGCCGTTAATTTTCGACGTTCTAATGTCTGGTATCCCGTTACTACCACATCCGCCAGAGCATGTGCCGAAGGTTGTAGTACAATACGGTAGTTTTTTTTATTTCCTTGCAATATAATCGCTTGTTCTTCGAACCCAATATAGCTGCAATGAATACGAGTCACTTTTTCCGGAACGGAAATAGAAAACTTACCGTCAATATCAGTGATAGTACCCAAAGAGGTTTGTGATACTCCGGCTTTTTTCAGATCATCGGCGTGAACATATACAGAAGCACCAATTAGAGGTTCATTGTCTTCACCAGAAATGACAACACCAGTTATCGTGTGGTTGGTAGCACTGGCAAAAACCAGTGCATTCACAAATAAGCATATAATAATGCACAAAAATTTGATTCTCATTAATTGTAAGATAGTTTAATTAACAGGTTTGTTTTACTTGATTCCCAAAGCGGTATTAATACGTAAAATCATATCTTCATAATGATAACGTGTAGCGGTATCGGAAGTCCCCAGACGATTTTGCAATAACTTCTTGATACGCAATAATTCACCACGTTTTACAGAAATGGCATCTGAAATGCGGTTAAGTTGACTTCCGTAAAAATTGAGTACACGTGGAGCACCCATGCGGTCTTCTTGACGAAGTGCACGTTGTTCGGCAGCATAGCAGCTACAGAAAGGAGTGGTATGGTCAAGCAAAAAATGTTCGTTGGCGATCTTCTTGTTGATTTTTACAGCTTCGGGCTCTGCGGCAGCGGTAAGTAATGCATCCAGAAAGTTTTTCTGCAAAGAGCGTTCCATAACGTTAGGGATACCTCCGCGTTCAGTAATACCGAAAATATTTTTGTGGAGTCCGTCCATTAGTTCAACTACCGTGAATGCTTTCTTACCGTTGACGGATTCATTCTCAATCATACGCATTAGGCGGGTATTGCCTAGTAAATCCCAAAGAATATAGGCTTGTGCATTCTTAAGGATTTGAGTGGGTGCATTTTCTTGCTTTCCGATCGGAGTGTTGCGGAGCAGATAAGTATATTGCCCGACTTCCGTATCAAATAACCATTTAGGATATGTCAGGACTTCATCCATTAGGAATTTCAGGGCTGCCTGTTGCTTTTCTTTTTCAACAAATGTGTAGGTTTTCACTCCGTCGCCTACTATGGTGTTTTCAATATAAATACCGCCGATATTGGCAAGTACATGATATAGATAATTGTTCCATTGGTTGATGACGGCATAGTAGAGGCGTGACGCTTCTTCATAAGTCTGTCCCTTTTCTCCGGTAGTAGTCCACTGAAGAATTTGCGGAACGATACGTTTCAAGTTAGCAATGCCAAGTTGTGACGAACGAACTGGGTCGTCTCCCAAATCTTCGTTCTGGGCACGCGGGTCTACGGCGTCACGTACATCTTGTGCCTCACTATATTTGTAAAGACGGTCTGTATGTTTACTCAAGAAATCGAAAAGAATATCCTTTTCTTCTTCCGGAGTATTCTTGCCATACCAGCGATATCCATATTCGATAGCAAACATATCATAAGGACCGATATGCGGGGACAGTACTTTTACACCGTCTCCCGGTTGGGCGATATAATTGAAACGCGCATAATCCATAATAGACGAAGCAGTCGAATTCATTCGGGAAGTGAATGCCGCAGAACGCAATGAGTCTGTTGGGAATGCCCATGAACCCATCATGTTGTGACGCAATCCTAGTGAGTGACCTACCTCATGGCAAGCAACAAAACGAATGGCATCCCCCATTAACGAATCAGGTAATTGTACGCTGCGAGCTTCCGGACAAACAGTTCCTGTCTGAACAGTAATCCATTCACGTACCATAGAAAGTACATTGTGCCACCACATGATATCTGCTTCCAGAATTTCTCCCGAACGAGGGTCGAGTAGGGAAGGTCCCATTGCGTTTTTCTTTTCTGATGCAGCATAAGTCAGTACCGAGTAATTGACGTCATCCATGTCTACATGCATACTGTCTGTGATTTCTTTAGCGATAATTGCATTTTTGAAACCGGCTTTTTCGAAAGCAGTCTGCCAGTCTTCTATTCCTTTCTTTATGTATGACCGCCATTGATAAGGAGTCGAATTATCGATGTAGAACACAATTGGCTTAATAGGTTCTACTGTCTGACCTTTTAGATATGCTTCCCGGTCTTCTGGTTTGGGTTCTATACGCCAACGGGTAATATATTGTTTCTTATCCGTTCCTTGTTGTGCGTCACTGAAACTTAATAACGGATTGGTGAAGTAGCCGACTTTCTGATTGTCGAAACGTCCTGTCATCGGTTTTTCCGGTAATAAAAGAATAGAGGAACTAACTTCCACCGTCACATATACGCTTGTCGTTCCTTCTGTCACTTTAGTGGTCAGCTCAGAAGTTGCTACAACGTTGTTAGGGAAAGATTTGATCGACAAAATACGTGATAAGTTCTTGATAGCGGAAGTCCCTAAATTAATGTTTGTAAAAACATTATTGATACTGGTTTCCGTACCATCGTAAATATCATTCACTTTGATCACCAATGCAGTGGAGTCCTGATTGATAGCTTCTATTTTGAAAGCGGCAATCAGTGGCGAGATAAAATTGTCCTTTACCGAACGGAAGATAGCGTCCGTTTGAGGAGCCAGTGGTAATGGGCGTTGTTGGCGAAACATCAGTTTGCCGGTTGCCTTGTCCCATTCCATACTAACCATTTGGTTCTCGTAGTTCACTCCGCGGTTCACTCCTGCGTCATTCAGTTCGGCAGGTACCCGTTGCAGTTTATTGACAATTAATAAATCACGTCCTAAAAGTGATGTAGGAATTTCAAAATAATAATCGTTCTTTTTTTGATGAACAGCAAACATTCCTTTGGTAATTTTGCTACCTTCCACAAGCTTTTCGTAGTCGCTTTTGATTTTCTCCTCTTGCTCTGGTTTCTTCTTTCTCTTTTTAAACCAACTCTGATTTTCTGTAGCAGGGATAGTTGCAGATGTTGAGTGTGTTTCTCCACTCATCAATATACATGCAATGACCGCTGCCATTACCTTTACATACATTCTCATTGAGTCCTTTTATGTTTAATTATTATTAAAATCGGGCACAAAAGTACTAATATAAATAACATAATTGCTACAGATTTGCAATGAATATAATAATAAAAAGGATTATTAACTAGTATTTCCGCTTATCATTCCTTTCGGATATTTCGTAGTTTAGTGGGAATAGTGTACATTTGCGGGAGTAAAAAGTGAATGGAATGATGAGACGATATATCACCACTTTGATGTTGGCTTGCTGCATCGGAGGATATGGGCAAGAAAAGAAGCAAGCCACCTTTGTACCACCTTTTGACTTTCCTCTTACATTGAGCGGAAACTTCGGAGAAATCCGTTCTAATCACTTTCACGGCGGATTGGATTTTAAAACGGGAGGAGTAATCGGTAAACCTGTTCGTGCATTGGCAGAAGGCTATATTTCACGTATCCGTGTGACGAATGGTTCGGGCTATGTACTTGATGTCTGCTATCATAACGGTTATTCTACTATCAATCGTCATTTGAACGGTTTTATTTCCCCTATTGCCGAAAGGGTGGAAAAACTGCAATATGAAAATGAAAACTGGGAAGTAGAGATTATCCCCGAACCGGATGAGTATCCAGTAAAAGCGGGACAACAAATAGCATGGAGTGGGAATACCGGCTATTCATTCGGACCGCATCTTCATTTGGATGTTTTTGAAACGGAGACGGGAGATTATGTAGATCCCATGCCTTTTTTCAAAACGAAAATAAAAGATACGCGTGCTCCGAAAGCGGACGGCATAATGTTTTTTCCTCAACTTGGTAAAGGAGTAGTGGATGGTAAGCAAGAAAATAAAATGATTCTTCCGAACACCGGACGTCCGGTGGAAGCATGGGGTGTGATAGGTACAGGCATCAAGGCGTATGACTATATGGATGGAGTGAGCAATCATTACGGAGTGTATTCTGTAGTGCTTACAGTAGATGAGAAAGAAGTATTCCGCAGTACTGTCGATCGTTTCTCACAAGAAGAAAACCGGATGATTAACTCTTGGACTTGCGGGCAATATATGAAATCCTTCATCGAGCCGGGAAATACATTACGTTTATTAAAGGCATCGAACACTAATCGTGGTTTGGTGACTATTGATGAAGAACGCGATTATCGCTTCTTGTATACTCTGAAGGACGTTTTTGGCAATACTTCTAAATATAGTTTCACGGTTAGGGGGCGAAAACAACCGCTTGAGCCATTGCAACATCGCGAAAAGTATTTCTTTGCGTGGGATAAGGTAAACTATCTGCAAGAGCCGGGTTTGAATCTGGTTGTTCCCAAAGGAATGTTATATGACGATGCCCCCCTTAATTATCAAGTAAAAGCTGATAGCGGTGCTGTTGCGTTTACATATCAGTTAAATGACAAACCGGTTCCGCTTCATGCAAGCTGTGAATTGCGTATTGGCTTACGTAGAAAGCCTATAACTGATACTACAAAATATTATGTAGTCCGTGTCACCCCGAGAGGAGGAAAATATAGTGTCGGTGGAAAGTATGAAGACGGATACATGAAGGCATCTATTCGTGAATTGGGAACTTATACGGTTGCCATTGACACAATTCCGCCTGAAATTATTCCTGTTAATAAGAAGCAATGGGGAAGAACCGGAAAGATTATCTATCGTTTGAAGGACAAAGGAACGGGTATTGCATCCTACCGTGGAACGATTGACGGCGAATATGCACTTTTCGGACGACCGAATATTGTGAAATCGTATTGGGAATGTGTACTTGATCCGAAGCGTGTGAAGAAAGGTGGAAAACATATCGTTGAATTTACGGTAACTGATTATTGCGGAAATGAAACCGTATCCCGTGAAAGTTTTATCTGGTAAATTATTAAAAGAAAATCATATATGAAGAAAAGACTTATTTTTTGTGCTGCTCTATTCCTGGCGGCAGTGGCGGATACTTTCGCCTGTACTAATTTAATTGTCGGCAAGAATGCATCGACTGATGGTTCGACTATCGTTTCCTATTCTGCCGACTCGTATGGCCTGTTTGGAGAACTTTATCACTATCCTGCTGCTACATATCCTAAAGGAACCATGTTGAAAGTGTACGAATGGGATACCGGTAAATATTTGGGAGAAATCGAACAGGCACGCCAGACTTACAATGTAGTAGGTAATATGAATGAATATCAAGTTACTATTGGTGAGACAACTTTTGGCGGACGCCCTGAATTGGCTGATTCTACAGGAATTATCGACTATGGAAGTCTGATTTATATTGGTCTGCAACGTTCGCGTACAGCTCGCGAAGCGATTAAGGTGATGACTGATTTGGTACAGCAATACGGTTATTACAGTGAAGGGGAATCTTTTACCATTGCCGACCCGAATGAAATTTGGATTATGGAAATGATTGGTAAAGGTCCCGGTATCCGTGGAGCAGTATGGGTAGCTGTACGTGTGCCGGATGACTGTATCTCGGCTCACGCCAACCAATCACGCATTCATCAGTTCGATATGAACGACAAGGAGAATTGTATATACTCGCCGGATGTCGTATCTTTTGCCCGTGAGAAAGGCTATTTCAGTGGTGTGAATAAGGATTTCAGCTTTGCCAATGCGTATGCACCGTTGGATTTCGGAGCCCGTCGTTTCTGTGAAGCTCGTGTGTGGAGCTATTTCAATAAATTTACAGATAACGGTAAAGATTATCTTCCTTATATAGAAGGAAAGACTAATACTCCAATGCCTCTTTTTGTGAAGCCGAAGCATAAGCTTTCCGTGCAGGATGTAAAAGACATGATGCGTGACCATTATGAAGGTACGCCTCTCGATATTTCCAATGATTTCGGGGCAGGTCTTTACAAGACTCCCTATCGTCTTTCTCCTCTGAATTTCAAAGTAGGCGACCGGGAATATTTCAACGAACGTCCGATTTCCACTCAACAAAGCGGCTTTGTATTTGTGGCGCAGATGCGTGCCAATAAACCCGATCCGATAGGTGGTGTGCTTTGGTTTGGAGTAGATGATGCGAATATGGCGGTGTTCACACCTGTTTATTGCTGTGCAACTAAAGCTCCGGTATGTTACACACGTGTGGACGGAGCTGATTATATCACTTTCTCATGGAATTCGGCTTTCTGGATTTTCAATTGGGTGTCTAATATGGTTTATCCCCGTTACAGTTTGATGATTGATGATGTACGTGCAACTCAAAAAGAACTGGAAACGACTTTCAATAATGCTCAGGAGGGCATAGAAGAAATGGCTACCAGACTTTTGGCTAAAGATAAGTCTGCTGCAGTTGAATTTTTGACGAATTATACCAATATGACGGCTCAGAGTACTTTCGATACTTGGAAACAATTAGGCACATTCCTGATTGTGAAGTATAACGACGGAGTAGTGAAACGAGTAAAGGACGGTAAGTTTGAACGTAATTCTATCGGACAGCCTGCCGGTGTTATTCGTCCGGGGTATCCGAAAGAATTTCTGGAAGAATATGTGAAGCAGACAGGAAAAAGATATGAAGTGCCGGAATAATAGTTGTTTTAGTTGTTATTAAATCATATATAATGTCCACATCATTTCTGCTTTGCGGGTGATGTGGATTTTTATTATGTTGATAATCAGTAATGTATTTGCCATGTATTTGTCCATTCCAAATATTTGGATTCTTTTCTGCTGCTGCCTATCTTTGCCTTATTCTATTTCAAACACCAACTACTATGCGAATCATCTTTATTATATATTACTTGCTTATCACATTACTCTTTGTTTCTTGCCAAGAGTCATCATCTGTTGAAGTAGAGAGGGAAAAGATAGCCTCTCTGTTACAGAAGGGTGACAGTTGCCGTCAGGTTGGTAATGAGGAAAATTCAATAGCCTTCTATTATCGTTCGTTGGAATTAGCTAAGCAAACGGGAGAACAATCGTTGGAAGCGGCTGCTAGTGATCGTCTCGGAATTGTTTATTTATATCGTGAACTTTATTATGATGCACTCGATTTATTTCGGCAAAGTGCGTCGATTTATGCATTGACGGGAGAAAATATCCGGTTGGCATTGGCATTGCGTAATATAGGGCGTACGAACTTGGTGTTGCATCATTCCGATAGCATAGCCTGTTATTATGAGCAGGCTATTGAGGTGGCTTCCCGCTTGGAAGATAAGAAGTTACTGCATACTATATCCAAAGAACTGGAAGCTATCTATTCAAAGGCGGGATTTTACGATTATTCACCTCGTCTGATGTTGAAGTGTTTGGATAGCGTATCTGATGACGATTTTTCCAATTTGCTTGCAGGGGAGTACTATATCGGTATGAATAATGCCGAAGAAGCGAGAATTTGGTTGAAGAAAGCTGTTCAGACGAGCGATATGTATATATGTTCGAGTGCATATCAGCTTTTATATGAAATTGAGAAGAGAACCAATCATCCGGACACTGCCGTTAAGTATGCCGAATATTATATCCAGTGTAAAGATTCGCTTGATAAACAGATTTCGGTTTCTTCGACGATTCGTGCTTTAGGACAGAATTATGAAAAAGAACGTCTTAAATGGGAGAATCAGCAATTGCAGAATGAGCAACTTCGAAAGCGTATGTATTATTTGACCATTCTGTCAATTTCATGTTGCTTGCTGGTAGTAGGGTTGGTTTTGTATTATCGGGAGAAGTGGAAGAAAGAGAAGGTATTGGCTGGTGTTATGAAGCGTTTACGTGACAATGAGCGTCAAATAGAGAATTACACAGCTGTAATAGAAAAGAATAGGCGTATTATCAGTGATTTGAAAGGAACTCAGCAGAAGAATGCGTTACTGTTACGTGAAGAAAAGAACAAATCTATAAATTATGAGAATCTGCAACATGAGAATTTGTTGTTGATGAAACAACTGCATATATTGCATTCCGATAGGGAAGGATTGTTACAGCAACTTCAAATGGGAACCAACTCATCTATTTCTTCACAACGGATTACCGCTTTCACACAACTTTGGCTATTGAAAAGTGAACCTTATTATGGAATCATAGAGACACAAGAAGAATGGAACCGATTGTTTGAACTCATTGACCTGTTTTATGGGAATATTTCCGCCAGACTGAATGGTTGTGAGTTATTGAGAGAGCATGACAGAAGAATCTGTTATTTGCTTCATGCCGGGCTTGACAATTCAGCTTTAGGGATATTATTCAATATAGATAATACTTCTGTGACTAAATCCAAGCAACGTATAAAGAAAAAACTGGGACTGGGCCCTAACGATGTGCTGGAAACATTTCTTAATGAGAATAAAAAATAGTATATAGATTGTTTCACTTTAAATATAAAACAGCCATGAAAAGACTATTATTTACCTTTTTAGCTTTATGCCTTGCCGTTGCCGGTTCGGCTCAGTCGGGGCAGATGACTTCCAAACTGCCGACTATTGATATCACTAAGGAATATCCGAAAAAGAAATTAGTATTGCAAGATATTGCAACTGCTGAATACATTCCGCTGGAAACATCGGATAAAGTGTTGCTGGACGGAGTGGCTACTCTGCATTGTTCATTTACCGAACACTATATAACAACGTATAATGCCAATGAAGGGCAAATCTTCGTATTCGACAGAAAAGGGAAAATATGCCATACATTTAATCATAAAGGAGGGAGTGGGGAAGAATACAACTATCCTTTGCAGTTACGCTTGGACGAAAAGGCTAAAGAGTTGTTTCTGCTTGACATATCTAATAAAATACAGGTCTATTCGATAGAGGGAAAATACAAGCGTTCTTTGTCTATCCCCAAAGATGTACGGATTGAAATTATGTACAATTGTGATGAGCAACATTTGTTGGGTTACGATAGTTATATGTTGGATAGAAAAGATAAACAGCCCAATAGTCGTCCCTATTTACTGATTTCGAAAAAGAACGGAGTTGTTTCCCGCCTTCCGGTAACTATCCACAAACGTGTGGGAAAACGCATTTATATTACTCAAGGGGGACAGACGGCTACCGTTTCAATGTCTCTCTATCCGTTAGCAAATAGCGGTTCGGAGTTTATCTTTGCAGATTTGGCAGGTGATACTGTTTATTCTTATTGTAATCATAAGTTGACCCCGTTGTTTGTACGTACTCCGAAAGCAGATGCTTCCGAGCCAAGACTCGTTATGCAATGTTATGCCAAGATTGGGAACTATCTGTTAATGTCGACTGCATTGAAAAAGTATGAACCGGGGAAAACTTCGTTTGATACCAAAGAATTTGTTTATGATACGGTTGAGAAGAAAGTATATGATTTGGAATTTGAGAATCAAGACTATTCGCCCGCCCGTTCAATGCGAATGGGAGGCGTATTATCGGCATTACCTGAAAAATGTGTTTTCGATTCGTGGGATACTGACCGTTTATTGGATATGTTGGAGAAAGGAAAGTTGACGGGAAACTTGAAGAAGGTGGCGGAGAAGATGACAGTAGATGATAATCCTTTACTCATATTGTACAAATTCAAATGAAACGTAGATGAAGATTATATGGTTCTTTTTCTTCTTGTGTCTGCTGGTAGGATGTAAACGTTCGGATGTGGCGGTATCGGTGGAACAAACGTTACCGGTGATAGATTTGAATGCTGCTTATCCTGAAAAGAAACTGGATTTGGCAGAGGTGGCGAGTCCTGAATATATTCCTTTGTATACAGTCGGGGCGGATTCATTAGATAGATATAGTCTGACTTCAGCGAGTGTTTCGCCCCATTGGGTAGTAGCTTATAATTGGCAGCAGACAATTATGGTTTTTGAACGGGCAACCGGAAAACTTCGTTATCGTTTTAATCATCAGGGACAGCAAAAAGAACAATATTATTATATATTCTCGGTGTTTGTAGATGAAGAACGTGAAGAAATATATGTAGTCGGTTCAGTTTTCAAAATCCAGGTTTATAGCCTGTCCGGCAACTATAAGCGTACGTTGAATCTTCCCTATGATATGTCTTTCGAACAGGTGTTTGATTATGATAAAGATTCATTGATATTTAACGACGGAAGGGAAGATGTAGATAATCCTGTCCAAAAAGGAACTTATTATTATTTAATGTCGAAAACTGACGGAGGAATGCGTCCTTTGCCTTTTCATGTAAAGTATCGTATTACGAACCGCTTTCGCATCCGACTAAGGAATGGAGACAGGCAAGGGGTAATTTCCTGTATGTTTTCCGTAAAGCCATTGTTGAAGAATGGTGATGAAGTGATATTATCCGAATTTTCCAATGACACCGTTTTCTCTTATGGGAAAGAAGGAGCGAAACCTTTGTTGGTACGTACTCCGGCTCCCCGTTCTACTTTTCCTTTGAAGTTAATGTCAGTTTCAGCTTGTAGCAGGCGTTTTCTGTTTTTGGATGTGATAGAGAAAGTGTATAGACGGAATATCAAGAAGTTGGACGGAGACTCGTTTGTCTACGATTACCGCGAAAAGGAGATCTTTACTCCGGTGTTGGTCAATAGTGATTTTATCCCTGAACTGCCGGTTGAGATAGATAATATGAACGGAAGTTTTCCGAAATATGCCGGTGCGTCTTCTATTCATTCCCGGGAGTTTATGCAGTACTATCGGAGAGGAAATTTACAGGGGCGGGCATGTGAAGCGGCCTCTTGCTTGACAAGAGATGATATTTATGTTTTAGTGCTGTATCATTTTAACTGAATAGAGCCGGTAAATGTATTCTTACGGTTATTATTTTGAGGAAAAATGTAGGATTTATAAACTTATTATTTTACATTTGTGTGCTCAAGAAATAGATAGTAATAATTCATTAACCAATAAACAATAATCGAAATGGAAAATCAGGAACTTATTAAACAGGTCACTGAAAAAGCCGAAAAATGGTTGACCCCGGCATACGATGCTGAAACTCAGGCTGAAGTGAAGCGAATGTTGGAAAACGATGATAAAACCGAATTAATAGAAGCATTCTACAAAGACCTCGAATTTGGTACCGGTGGTTTACGCGGTATCATGGGCGTAGGTAGCAACCGTATGAACATCTATACGGTAGGTGCCGCTACACAAGGTCTTTCTAATTATTTGAAGAAGAACTTTAAAGATCTGCCGCAGATTTCTGTTGTGGTTGGTCACGACTGCCGTAACAACAGCCGTTTGTTTGCGGAGACCTCTGCCAATATTTTCTCTGCCAACGGTATCAAAGTATATCTGTTCGACGATATGCGTCCTACTCCCGAAATGTCTTTCGCTATCCGTCACCTCGGTTGCCAGAGCGGTATCATCCTGACTGCTTCTCACAACCCGAAGGAATATAATGGTTACAAAGCATACTGGGATGACGGTGCGCAAGTACTGGCTCCGCACGATAAAGGTATCATCGACGAAGTAAATGCTATTGCCTCTGCTGCTGATATCAAATTCCAAGGCAATCCGGATTTGATTCAGATTATCGGTGAAGATATAGACAAAGTTTATCTGGACATGGTGAAGACAGTTTCTATTGATCCGGAAGCAATCGCCCGGCACAAAGACATGAAGATTGTTTATACTCCGATTCACGGTACAGGTATGATGTTGATTCCGCGTGCTTTGAAGATGTGGGGATTTGAAAATGTGTTTACTGTTCCCGAACAGATGATTAAGGACGGTAACTTCCCGACTGTCATCTCTCCGAACCCGGAAAATGCCGAAGCTCTTTCTATGGCTGTGAATCTGGCTAAAGAAATTGATGCAGACCTCGTTATGGCTTCCGACCCGGATGCTGACCGTGTAGGTATCGCTTGTAAGGATGATAAAGGTGAATGGGTGCTGATTAACGGTAATCAGACTTGTATGATGTATCTTTACTATATTCTCACTCAATACAAACAACTAGGTAAGATTAAAGGTAATGAGTTCTGTGTGAAGACAATCGTAACTACGGAACTTATCAAGAAGATTGCTGATAAGAATAACATTGAAATGCTCGACTGCTACACCGGATTCAAATGGATTGCACGTGAAATCCGTCTGCGTGAAGGTAAGAAGAAATACATTGGAGGCGGTGAAGAGAGCTATGGTTTCCTTGCCGAAGACTTCGTTCGTGACAAAGACGCGGTATCAGCCTGCTGCTTGATTGCAGAAGTTGCTGCATGGGCAAAAGATAACGGTAAGTCATTGTATCAATTGTTGCTGGATATCTACGTAGAATATGGATTCTCTAAAGAATTTACTGTGAACGTAGTGAAACCGGGCAAGAGTGGTGCTGAAGAAATCAAAGCTATGATGGAAAACTTCCGTGCTAATCCTCCGAAAGAATTGGGTGGTTCGAAAGTGATTCTGAGTAAAGACTACAAGACTTTGAAACAAACAGACGATAAAGGTAATGTAACTGCTATTGATATGCCGGAACCGTCTAATGTCCTGCAATATTTCACAGAAGACGGCAGTAAAGTTTCTGTTCGTCCTTCAGGTACAGAACCGAAGATCAAATTCTATATGGAAGTACAAGGTGAAATGGGTTGCCGTAACTGTTATGCTTCTGCCGAGTCTGCTGCAATGGAAAAGATTGAAGCAGTGAAGAAGTCATTGGGTATCTGATCCTATTTCTTCTGATAGTTCAGAATAAATAATAAATAGCGCCTCCATAGTCTTTTCGAAGATTGTGGAGGCGCTTCTTTATATCTGTCCTGCATCTGTTTCCCACTATTCAAGCCGGTTTAGTACAGTTCTTTCATTTCCTTTGCATTCTTTAAGTCCCCTTTCTAATCATTCTTCCGGGAATCTTGTTGTATTGGCATCATCTCAATTTAAGCACGCAGGCTACGGATATACACACTTTTGTTGATGCTTTAGAGTGATACGCTAAGTTTCATTTTCGTAAGTTGTTCGTTTGTAGTTTGTGTGTATTTCGTGGCCTGCTTTTTGGTTTTATTCTTTTCTAACGGTTACTTTTTTTATTTGCTCCCTATCCAAGTCCATTTATGCCATATCGTCTCCAATGGTCCCTGTTTATGTCCGGACAGCCACCATTTACAGAACTGAACCTGTAAGATACAAAGAACAATACCTATAATCAAGCTTAGAGTATATCCGCAGTAAGGAGCCAGATAAAATCCGAATGGGAAATAGATAATGGCACCCAGAACAGATTGGGAAATATAGTTTGTCAGACTCATCTTGCCGTAAAAGCGGAGGCTGGAAACAGCTTTTTGAAACTTAGCTTTCTGATACAGTAGGATGAAGGAGGAAATCAATACGATAGTGAACGCGAATTTCTGCCACATATCAAAAGCGGTACCCACTGTTTGTTGAATCAGACTGTTGTCACTCTGCATGATTTGCTCTTTCAAAGAGTAAAGAGGTGCGAAGCTGATAGCAGCAATGATGAGCGCTTTTACCCAAAATTTCAAATGAGATTCGGTGGTGACGAATAACTGTTTGCGTCCGATGTACAAGCCGAATAGGAAAAGTCCGGCAGTTTGTAAGAAACGTCCGGCGCCGATAGCCCAAAACAAACTGGCTTTCTGTCCCAAGGTGACATTACCTATCAGGAATTCCCAGAAGTTTCCACCTTTGGTATAAGCTGCTACTTCAGCATACATCGCTCCGACATTTAAGTCGGGCAGGGTATAGGCAGGATTGAAAAGGCTCATAATGTAGTGGAACCATTCAATCGGTTGTAGTGAGAAGAAGATAGCAGTGATTAAAATAGCTTTGTCACTCCATTTGCGTACGATAAACAGTACGATGCCGACCACAACGAACAGAAGCAACACATCTCCTGCCGGAAAAAAGGCAGCATTGAGAGTAGCAAAGCCTGCAAGCAATACCATTCTCCATAAGAAACGGTAGCCGAAGTCTTTTCCTTTCAACTGCTGGTTGTGCGATTGGATATAGAAAGTGAATCCGAAAAGCAGGGCGAAGATTGCATAAGATTTTCCTGCAAACAATGAGAATGTTGCATTAAATACTCCGGCATCTAAAATGGTAAGCCATTCGGGAGAACTTTCCGGATAGACGGGGAAAATGAAATGCTCCAGGTTATGTACCAAGAGGATAGCCATTACGGCAAAACCTCTGAGAGCGTCTACTACTTCAATTCGTGGTGTTTTTGTTGATAATTCCATGGGGTTGATTTATGATTGTTTTTTTAGTGAATATTCGTTTTACCCATTTGTTGGCAGGCTTTTCAAAATAATAAAAAGAAAGCAGGCTGAGTATAATGGTGATGCAGAGAATGACGGGGACACTTATTGTCCATTGTATCTGCCAATGATAGTGGGCGGACATTCGCATATATGCATCTATGATAAACAAATGTATCAAGTAGAAACTATAACTGATTTCTCCGCCTATGATTAAGAACCGGTTGGATAGCAATCGGGATATGCCTCCCTGTTGTAAGGCGAATATAAGAATGATTAGCGAGACGGGTAACCAGTAATAACAAGAATAGCGATAGACTTTAGGAATGTCTGCGGCGCAGAGGAAGAACAGTAAAAATAAGGCAACAGCTCCTGCCTCTAATAAAGTTCCGGTGGAATAAGAAAGTTTTTTATTACATAATGACCGGTAGAACTGGTAAAGCAGGACACCTACGAAAAAGTCAGGCAGGCGGGTGAATGGATTTACATACCAGTATGCTTTGATTTGCTCCTCGTTGGTCAGATACATGCCTGCCAGCATAATTGGAAGACAGATGAGCAGTGTGATAAACAGGCTTCTTTTGGTATGCAAGAAAGGAACAATCAGAGGAAAGCAGAAATAAAACAACTGTTCGCATCCCAAACTCCACGAAGGACTGTTGAATGAAAAGAAGTAGTCGGCAGAGGGGAAGAACGGTTGTAGGAGAAAGGTGGAGGCGGCAAAGTGTTTTATCCAGTCTGCCGTGCCGCTATATTGAACGTATCCTCCTATGCATATGGCAATTAATAATGTCAGTAAATGCAAGGGATAAATGCGGGCGAGGCGTGCTACCCAAAATGTTCGTTTGGTAGCGGTCTTTTCCAATAACTTCTCCTGATAGTTGTAAGCAATAATAAAACCGCTGAGCACAAAAAAGAAACTGACTCCGACAAACCCTTCTTTAAAGAAATGAGCATCGAAACTTGAATCAATGACGTAGCAGTGCGCCCCAAATACCATTAGGGCAAAGAATATCCGTAAAGAAGTTAATGTGTTAATCACGATACTTATCAGTTTTTTTGTATTCGACTGCAAAAGTAGTGTTTTCTTATGAGATAAAAATTCACATAGATTAAAAAAGAACTTAGGATTCGGAACGCAGACGGCTAAGATGTTGGGGAGTCATGCCAAGAAAGGAAGCTATATACCCCAGTTGGGCACGGTGAATGACATCGGGTTGTTCACGTAAGAGTTGTTCGTAACGTTCCTTAGCCGGAAGATAGAGCCGGTTGATATGGTGCATATCCATATATAGCAGGCATTCCTGATGAATAACCCGTCCCCAGTTAGCAATCTCGATGTTGGTTTCATAAATCCGATTCAAGTCTTCGATACGTATGGCATATAATTCGCAGTCCTCCAACAATTCTACATATTCGTATCCCGGTTCGTCGTGATACAAGTCTTTCATGGCAAAAGTGATATCACCTTCGCGTGAAAACCATATCGTGATTTCTTCGCCGTCGTGTAAACAATAAGACCGGCAAAATCCTTTTTCGATAAAGTAGACGTGACGGTCTGCTACACCACCGCGTATCAGTAAGTGTTTTTTAGGAAGTTCCAGCTTTTCCATGTGACTGAAAAGAACCTCCAGAGAACTGTCCGATACCGGATAATATTGCCGGATACCTTTGATGATGTTTTCCATAGCCGATTATTTGTGAGAGCATTCCAGCCACCAGTCGATCATCTTTCGTGCGAGGCTCAGCTTTCGGGGAATCCGGCAAGTTGTCCCGTGTGTAGAAGTCTCCGGAACTCAGTTCTTCTTCCTGCAACTTGATTTCCCCTCCGGCATAATCTGCAATGAAACCAACCATTAATCCGCTGGGATAAGGCCATGCTTGATTGCCGAAATAGGTGATGTTCGTCACATCCAGTCCCGTTTCCTCTTTCACTTCACGCGCTACGCACTCCTCTAATGTCTCGCCCGTCTCCAGGAACCCGGCTACGAGGCTGTTGAACGTTCCCTTGAAGTTACGGGCATGGACCAGGAGCAATGAATCTTCTTTTCTTACTAAGACGAGAATTGCAGTAGAAATAGAAGGATATACTTCCCGTCCGCATTTCGGGCAACGTTTCATGATGTCCTCTTTCTGTTCCATAGGAGTGCCGCAGGCAGAACAGAAACGACTGTTCCGGTCCCAGTGCAGAATCTCATGCGCTTTTCCTGCTGCCTGATAGTGAGATAGCGGGAGATAATCATAAGAGGCACGAAGTCCGGTCATTACATACTGTGCCGATTCTTCAAAAGGCGAGGAGAGGGAGAAAGACTTACAAGTCTTTCCCTCTAATGTTGTGATAGTATGTACCGTCGTTTTTTCTTTAATAGTGATAGGCGGAATTTCTCCATAAGGAAGAGCAAATGTGCCGTTCTCTTTCTTCTCAAGTAATAGCTGGTCTTTATAAAAGACGAACCACCATGATTGCGTTGTTTTATTCATTTTAATCTTCTTCTTTTGCTTCGCGCTGCGAAGGTATAAAAAACTGTATTGATATTTAATACTTTGTCTGATAAAATGTCAATGGATTAACTTAATACAATACGCTGTTCGATACCGATTTCTCGAATGAAATAATTATCGTGCGAAATGGCTATGACGGTACCTGTATAGTTTCTGATAGTCGCAGTGATGATGTCGATACTCTGTATATCCAGATTGTTGGTCGGCTCGTCCAAAATAAACATATCCGGTGTGTTGTTGCTGATCATCAGGCAGCAGAAAGCGAGCCGCATCTTCTCGCCGCCGCTTAATTTCCGGCAGGACTT
>ENA-UEOR01000349-UEOR01000349.1-human-gut-metagenome-genome-assembly--contig:-NODE-349-length-27390-cov-20.925567_pt1 | contig 27390 bp, 23 predicted proteins | sample MGYA00242887_ERZ507890 | MGnify/ENA primary metagenome ERZ507890 (study PRJEB26167, sample SAMN06115431) | human gut metagenome | host: Homo sapiens | place: China:Guizhou | collected 2014-10-21...
ATGCACAAATTGACTATAAGTTTCATTTCCTGCCCGAATTGAGAGCAAACTTGAATTTAGGTTACGACGTGTCTAAGAGTGAAGGTGATGTTATTATAGAAGATAATGCTCCTATGACTTGGTGCCAAGGTAACTATAAAACTGGGTTTGGGGAAAATAGCAGCTATTATCAATTGAAGCGGAATACATTGCTGGATTTCTATTTGAATTATGCTAAAGAGTTTGGTGCACATCATGTCGATGTTATGGGCGGTTATTCTTGGCAGCATTTCTATAATTCTACATGGACCAAATATCCTTATTCTACAGTAAAAGCTGAAGAAACTGGTAAGGAATTCTATAAGGATATGGAAGATTATTCAACTGAAAACTATCTTGTTTCTTTCTTTGGGCGTTTGAATTATACATTATTGAATCGTTATTTGGTGACATTTACCTTGCGTAATGATGGTTCTTCACGTTTCAATAAAGACAATCGTTGGGGATTATTTCCTTCAGTTGCTTTGGCATGGAAGATGAAAGAAGAGAATTTCTTGAAGGGAGTGGATTGGCTTTCTGATTTGAAGTTGCGTTTGGGCTATGGTATTACTGGTCAGCAAAACCTGAATAATGGTGACTATCCTTATATGGCTCGCTATATGTATTCCAAAGCTGGAGCAAATTATTATTTTGGTAATAACAAGTATTCATTGATTGCTCCTCAAGCTTATGATGAAAACTTGAAATGGGAAGAAACTACAACTTACAATATTGGATTGGATTTCGGTGTATTGAACAACAAATTGACAGGTACTCTTGATTTGTATTATCGTAAAACTGATGATTTGCTGAATACGGTTACAGCTCCTGCCGGTACAAACTTTAGTAACCAGTTGTTGACGAATGTAGGTACATTGGAGAATAAAGGTATTGAACTTACTTTGACGGCTCATCCTATCACGACAAAAGATTGGGACTGGACATTGAGTTATAACATCTCTTATAATAAAAATGAAATTACCAAATTGACATTTAATGATGACCCGGCTTATAAAGGTGTGATTCATACTGGTATTGATGGAGCAACCGGTTATAATATCATGATAAATGCTGTTGATCATCCTTATAATTCATTCTATGTATGGGAACAACTTTATGATAAGGCTGGAAATCCGATAGAAGGTGCTTATGTTGATCAAAATGGGGATAATAAAATAGACGAAGAAGATTTGGTCGCTTACAAAAAGTCTGCTCCTGACGTATTTATGGGATTAACTTCTCAATTGTCTTATAAGAATTGGGATTTGTCATTTGCTTTGCGTGCAAGTATTGGAAACTATGCTTATAACAATGTACAATCCAATCGTGAGGCTTGGGATGGTTCACAAATGTATGACCAAACTGGTTTCTTGAAAAATCGTTTGACTTCTGCATGGAAAACAAATTTCAAGACAGGGCAATATCGTTCTAGTTACTATGTTCAGAATGCTTCTTTTGTACGGATGGACAATATTTCATTAGGATACACTTTTAACAAGCTGTTCAATGATAAACAAAGTGCACGTGTTTATGTCACGGTACAGAATCCGTTTGTTATTACCAAATATGATGGTTTGGATCCTGAAATTAGCGGTAGTGGAGTTGATAATAATATCTATCCTCGCCCTCGTGTATTTATGTTAGGCTTGAATCTTAATTTTTAATCAATGAAGTTATGAAAATATTAAAATATAAATATATATTGTCGGCAGCCCTTTTGAGTACGATGTTAGGGGTTACCTCTTGTGTGAACGATCTGGATACGGTTCCATTGGATAAGGATGAATTGGTTTCGGATGTCGTTTTTGGAAAGGAGATAGGAGCTTATGAACAAAGTTTGGCTAAAATATATGCAGGTTTGGTAATAGGTGGTAATGCAGGTGGAGACTCAGACCAGGATGTTGTCGGCATTGACGGTGGTTCTCAGGCTTCATTTATTCGCGTATTGTGGAATATGCAGGAATTGGCTTCTGATATCGCTCATTGTTGCTGGAATGATCCTGGTATTCCAGACTTCAATCATATTTCTTGGGCTGCTTCAAGTCCATGGATCAAAGGATCATATTATCGTTTGTATTATCAGATTAACTTGTCAAATGCGTTTTTACGTGAAACAACTGATGATAAACTTGCCTCACGAGGTTGTTCAGAGCAAGTAAAGGCTTCTATTAAAACTTTCCGTGCAGAAGCTCGTTTTATGCGTGCTTTGATGTATCTGTATGCTTTGGATTTGTATCGTAATGTTCCGTTTGTAGATGAAAACAGCCCTATTGGTAGCGTTCGTCCACAACAAATTATGAAAGATCAATTATTTGAATACATTGAAAGTGAAATGTTGGCATGTGAAAGTGATATGCTTGATCCTGTAGTTGGATTTAATGATAATTATGGACATGCTAATAAAGCTGCTCTGTGGGCTGCATTGTCTCGCTTGTATTTGAATGCAGACACGTATGTAGGTGTAAATAAATATACTGAATGTGTGACTTATTCTAAAAAGATTATTTCAGCAGGTTACCAATTGGAACCGGTTTATGGCGATATGTTCAAAGCTGATAATGACCAATCCAAAGAGATGATTTTCCCATTGAGATATGAAGGTGAAGATACAATGACCTGGGGAGGTATGACAGCTTTGTTATGCTGGGGTTCTGCTGATTTTCAAGAAGAAACGAATGCAAAGGGAGGTTGGCAAGGTGTTAGAGCTAAGTCGTCTTTATATAATATCTTTGAAAAAGAGGATAGCAGTGATAAGGATACTCGTAAAGCAATGTTGCGTACAGAAGCTACCACAAATATTGAGATCACAAATGAGGCTGATTTTGTCAATAATGGCATTCCCGTTACCAAGTTTTATAATGTGAATAAAGATGGAAGTAAACCTGCATCTGCGGAAGCTTGGACAGATTATCCATTATTCCGTTTAGGTGAAATCTATTTGAATTTAGCAGAAGCTGTTCTTCGTGGCGGACAAGGAGCAACAAAAACAGAGGCTTTGGGATATGTAAATGATTTGCGTAAACGTGCATATTCAGACAAGGCGTCCGCACCTATTTCCGATAGTGATTTTACTTTGGACTTTATGATGGATGAACGCGCACGTGAGCTATTCTACGAAGCTCAAAGACGTACAGATTTGATTCGCTTCGGTAAATATACTTCTGCTGATTATGTTTGGCCATGGAAGGGTGGAGTTGCGGCAGGAAAATCTGTTGAAAGCTTTTATCAAGTGTTCCCCTTGCCTTCAGACGATGTTGGTTCTAATCAGAACCTGGTACAGAATGAAGGATACTAATATTAATGATTAAACATGAATGATATGAAGACAAAATATATTTATTTACTTTTGGCTGGAATCTTCGCATTGATGTCTTGTGAGGAGGATGCTACCCCCATATTGGAATTGAAGACTGCTGCTGCATTGCATGCGCTTTACCAAACAGACATTACTATTACTAAAGACAATAAGGATGCGCAATTTCCGGAAATAGCTTGGGATAAGGCAGATTATGGAGTTTCTGCAGTAGTTAATTATGTTGTAACTCTAACAAATACTTCTACCAATAAGAGTATTGTAATAGGAGAAACAGGGGATGCAAAACTGGCATTTACAAATAGTGAAATGAATTCTTTATTGGCTAAGGTAGGAGCATATCCGGGGCAAACGTATGATTTTACTGTTTCTTTGGTTTCTGAGGCATATGATGCTTATACTGATGCAGCTAGTAACTCAATAACTTTTAAGGCTACACCTTATGACCCTAATGTAGATAATATTACATGGAAGTATGCTTATGTAGCTGTTGGCTATCCTGATTGGGACTACACTACTGCCTATTTGATAGGTGACCCTGACGGTGATGGCATTTATAGTGGTTATGCCAATTTTGATGGTGCTGCTTCTTATGCAATCATTGATGGTGCAGACCTTACGAAAGTATTGGCTAAAGACCAGCAAGTTACTGCTGATGGTAAAGGTTTCATTGAAATTACTTTAGATGCAGAAGGTAAGGTAACCCAATCAGAGAAAGGGCTGGTTTGGGGAGTAATTGGAGATGCTACGTCTAGTGGTTGGGACAAAGATACCCAGATGGAATACGATACCACTACTCGTCTTTGGACAGTGGTTACTCCGTTGCTCGATAAGGAATTCAAATTTAGAGCCAATAATGACTGGGGATTCAATTATGGAGCAGAAGAAGGTAAACTTTCTGAGTTGGCCGGTAACTTGGTTGCTGGAGGTCAAAATTTCAAAGTGGTAAAGGCAAGTCCCTATATTATTACTTTAAATTTGACTAATGCAGGAAAATATACTTATAGTATGGAAGAAACAACGATTGAGCTTTCTAGCTCTGCAATGACATTGCCTGGTAGCTATCAGAGTGGTGATGGTTGGAAGCCGGAAGCTGATGATTGCTATAAGGTAGAATCTGCAGCTCGTGATTTCAAATATACTGGCACTCACTATTTCCCTGCCGATACAGAATTCAAGTTCTATGATTCTGGTACGTGGATTGGTGTTGTTGGAGATATTACTTGGAATGAGGCTAAGACATCAACTACGTTTGTTATCGGTGATGGCGGTAATGTTAAGATTGAGGCTGCCGGTTATTATCGAGTAGGTGCCGATACTAAGAAGATGGTTGCTACTTTGGATAAGACAGGTTGGGAGATTATTGGTGATGCTACTCCTGGTGGATGGGATAAAGGCACTTTAATGGATTATGATGCTGAAACGCAAAAGTGGTCGGTGACTGTTACATTAGGTGATGGTGAAATGAAATTCAGATGGGATGCAGCTTGGACTATAAACTTTGGTGGTAGTTTAGGTGCGCTGACGCAGGATGGTGGAAATATTAAAGTTTCAGCTGGAACATACACGATTGTATTGGATCCAGAAGCTAAGAATGCTACAATGACAGCCAATTAAGGCTCTCTTATTTATAGAAAAAGGATTAAGGGGGGACCTTTAATCCTTTTTTATTTGTCAGACCAATGAATTGTAAATAGATGAGGAATTTATTTTATACTATACTTGTATTATTGACAGTGTATGCTTGTGCCGGAAAACGCGAGATAGTTACTGAACAAAAGCAAGTATTACCTGCTGTAGAAGACGTTGTGATGTACGAAATCAATCCACGTGTTTTTGCTCTGAAGAATGCATTTAATGTCATATCAAAACATCTTGATTCTATTCAGTTTTTGGGTGTTAATGTTGTTTGGTTTATGCCAATCTATGAGATTGGTGAGGTAAATACGGTGAATTCTCCTTATTGTATCAAAGATTATAAAAGAATAAATCCTGAATTTGGAACAGTAGAAGAATTTAAGCGTTTAGTGGAATTATGCCATGAAAAAGGAATAAGTGTAATTTTAGATTGGGTTGCTAATCATACATCTTGGGACCATGCTTGGATTAAAGAACATAAAGAGTGGTATACTCAGGATAGTATCGGAAATATAATTTCTCCTGCAGGAACGGGATGGAATGATGTGGCAGATTTGAACTACGATAATGCAGATATGTGCCTTGCAATGATTGATGCTATGAAATATTGGATACAAGAAGTTGGTGTAGATGGTTTTCGCTGTGATGCTGCTGATTATGTTCCATATACTTTCTGGAAGCAAGCTGTTGATTCTCTGAGGGCTATTCCAAATCGGAAATTGTTAATGTTGGCAGAAGGTAAGCGCAAAGATCATTTTGATGCAGGATTTGATATGAACTATGCTTGGGATTTGATGGAGGCGATGCGGGATGTTTTCGTTAATGATAGTAGTGCGGCACGCTTGTTGGAGGTGGATTGGAGCGAGTATGACTCAATTCCGGCAGGAAAAATGAAATTACGTTTTATTACCAATCATGATGAGGCTTCTAAAATGTCGCCAATTGTGGAGTTAGGAAGTGAAAGGGCAGCTATGGCTGCTTTTGTTGGAACAGTTTTTTTGCATGGTGGAGCATTGATTTATAGTTCACAAGAAATTGGACATGAGGCTCCTATTAATTTTTTTGCATATACATCCGTGGATTGGTCCGAATGTTCGGATATTTATCAAGAATATGGGTGTTTAATGGGATTGTATAATAAATATCCTGCACTTCGGAAAGGAATATTAACTGGGTATCCTGCTTCAGACGTCTTGATGTATCAGAAAAGTGATGGTAAAGATGCTTTTATGATATTGGTTAATGTGCGTAATAGAGATGTTTCTGTTATCTTACCGGAGGGTTGGAAGCATCATGTAGCTACTGATATTTACGAAAATAAACCTCTGGAATTGATGAATGAAATTAAACTGAATGCATTAGAGTATAGAATAATTAGATTCTGACGGCTGGATTTTAATAAAAGAGGAGACCCTATACTATTATATTGTGTAAGGTCTCCTCTTTCTGTTTGATATGCAAACGTTTTCGTGATATTGTTCTCGTTTTCCTTTACGTTAATTGATTTGCCCTTTCTTTTCCGGTTATATTTGTGAAGTGATAACTTTAAATACTTCATATTATGAAAATTATCGTTCAACGTGAGAATCTTGTTTTATGGCATTTGATATGCTTCAGCGTGCTGCTGGCATTCACGGCATGTAGTGACAACAAAGAGGAGTTTCAGGAATATTTGACTCCTGCCTCCGGTAGTGAAGCTATTTTTGAACAAGGTTTTAGCTTTGCTGAAGCTGCTTCTTCACAAAGTGTCAGTTTTGAGGCCGGATATCAATGGACTGCTGAGCTGAGTGGTGAGGATATTGGCTGGTGCAGTATCAATCCGGCAAAAGGCTTGTCAGGAAAAGCTACGATTATGGTTTCTGTTGCTAAAAATGAAACTGGAATAGCGCGTACAGCACAATTGAATATTATATCCGGTTCAAAAAGGGAAGAAATATCCGTCACTCAAGCTGCCAATGCAATTGCAATTCCTGCTGGTCTGAGTTATACACCGGTGGTACCAGATGCTGATCAGTCTCTTGTCATTACGTTTAAAGCGGATACAAAGTCTGCCCTCTATGAGTATAAAGGAGATGTGTATGTACATATTGGTGTTGTCAGTGAAGGTCGTTGGCAATTCGTGCCTGCAGAGTGGGCAGAAAACAAAGATAAATGTAAGATGACTTTATCTGAGGCTAATATTTGGAGTATTACATTGAGTCCGAATATCCGGGAGTGGTTTGGGAGTGGAAAGACACCGGTGAACCAACTTGGAATAGTGATTCGTAGTGCGGATGGTAGTAAAAAAGGAATAGATACTGATTCCTTTATAGCGGTAACTGATACAAAATATGAAGGATTTGTACCCGGTGAGATTAAAACTGCCGCTGTACCGGCTGATATGGTCGAAGGTATCAACATAATGGATAATTCTACAGTGACACTGGTACTTTATGATAAAGATGTGAATGGAAATCATAAGGATTTTGCACATGTTGTGGGTGACTTTAACAATTGGACCTTAAGTAATGACGAAAAGTCGCAGATGTATCGTGATGATGCTTCCGGATGTTGGTGGATTACGTTGGCGGGGTTAGATGCTGGTAAAGAGTATGCTTTCCAATACTATGTGGGTACAAAGGAAGGTGAAGTAATTCATTTGGCAGATGCTTATACTGAAAAAATACTGGATCCTGATAATGATAAAGATATTTCAGCTTCTACCTATAATGAAAACCTGGTTTATCCTAAGGGAGGGGTAGGAATCGTTTCGACCTTCAAGATACAGAAAGATAGTTATAACTGGAAGTATAATGATTTTAAAATAGCAAATCCTAAGCAATTAGTGATATATGAATTGCACTTGCGCGACTTTACGGCTACGAGTGACATTAACGGTGCGATGGGAAAGCTTTCTTACTTGAAAGAAATGGGTGTCAACGCTATTGAGTTGATGCCGGTGCAGGAGTTTGACGGCAATGACAGTTGGGGGTATAATCCTTGTTTTTTCTTTGCGATGGATAAAGCTTATGGGACAAAAACAATGTATAAGCAGTTCATTGATGCTTGTCATGAGGCTGGTATGGCAGTTATTCTGGATGTGGTTTATAATCATGCTACAGGAAATAATCCGCTGGCTAAACTCTATTGGGATGGTGATAAGACTGCAAAGAATAATCCATACTTCAATGTGGAAGCACCTCATCCTTATAGCGTGTTCCATGATTTCAATCATGAAAGCCCATTGGTGCGTAAGTTTGTGAAGCGTAATCTGCAATTCTTGTTGAAGGAATATAAGGTGGATGGCTTTCGTTTTGATTTGACGAAAGGGTTCACACAAACCTCTTGCACTGAAAGTACAGCATCCAATTACGATGCGGGTCGCATTGCCGTCCTAAAGGATTATAATGCGGCCATCAAGGAAGTGAAAAAGGACTCTTATGTTATCTTGGAGCATTTCTGTGATTCAAAGGAAGAAAATGAACTGGCAGCTGATGGTATGCACTTATGGCGTAACTTGAATAATGCCTATTGTCAGTCGGCTATGGGGTATGCTGAAAATAGTTCTTTTAGTAGCCTTTATGAGAAAAACACTGCATGGGTAGGTTTTATGGAAAGCCATGATGAAGAACGCACAGCTTACAAACAGTCGCAATGGGGTGATGGTGTGCTGAAAACCGACCTTGATGCCCGTATGAATCAGTTGGCACTAAATACAACTTTCTTCCTTACCGTTCCTGGTCCTAAGATGGTTTGGCAGTTCGGAGAGATGGGATATGACATCTCTATTGAAGAGAATGGCCGTACCGGTAGGAAGCCTTTGCATTGGGAATATTTAGATAACGCCGATCGTAAAGGGCTGCACGATGTTTATGCAGCTTTGATGAAGCTGCGCAATGCTCATCCGGAGTTGTTTGATGCAAATGCAACTTTGACATGGAAGGTGGAAACTTCTGATTGGGACAACGGTCGTACATTATTGGTAAAAAGTATAACGGGTAAGCAACTGGTGGTGGTGGGTAACTTTACACATACCGCTACTGATATTGTTTTCCCTGCCACTCCTGGTAACTGGACCAATTACTTTACAGGAAAAAGTGAAACCGTAAATAAACAGGTTAATGTACCGGCTCATGGATATGTGGTCTACACTAATTTCTGATTTCGGTAAGAATCATTCATACATCTTTATCAGCACCCGATTCAGCCAGTTCCAACGGAAACGGAACCAGCGTCGGGTGCTGCTTTGTTTTCCTCCAAAGCGGAGAACGAACTCACGGTAGCCATGTTTACGGAAGGGAAGTCCCACGTCCATGAACTCTAAGTGGCGGTATCCGCGTTGTTTGGCATCATCCAGTGCTTTCCATACGGCAAGAATCCCCGGATATTGCAGGGCATAAGTCTTGCGCATGCCACCTGAGAACCATAGATAGGCGCTATCATCTGAATAAATGCATGCGCTGCCACCGATAATCTTCTCCTTATAAATGACGATGAAGATTTTGCTTTGCTGCCCTTTTGTCAACTGGTTTTCGAGATGCTGAAAGAACTTGATGCTGGGGAAGTGGCGCCGTATCTTGGAAGAATATACGTGGCGCAACATCTGGGCAAAACAGAGAATCTCCTCTTTGGTACGTGCTTCCCGTACTTGGGCGCCGTTTTTGAGCCCTTTCTTTATTTGCCGGATACGTGACGGGCTGAAACGCTCTTCCACCTTTTCGACGCTGTGCAGCGAGTTGCGTACCCGCAGCCAATTGATGGCGATGTATTGGTTGTCTCGGAAAGATTTGTATCCGAACATGGCATTTTCCAGGTTGCGGAACTCGATGAGAAAAGAATCGCGCAATGCTTCATTGGTAAGCCTTTGCAGCATGTCACTGAAGATAATCTCTTTGTCTGCCTCGTTATTGAAATATTCTCCCGTACCGTACACCTCACATCTTTTGATGATGCCGGGTGGAAACATGCGGACACTTTTACGTATGGCGGCAAGCAGTTTCGCAACGGGCTTGTCATCTTCGGATGCCACAATGAGTATGGGGGTATACCCCGGAGTTTCCTCGTAGATTCGGAACAACTCTGTGGAATGGAAGGTGTTGGTGCCTGGCAGGTCAGGAACCTTGCTCCCACGGTAATATGTAGTGAGTTTGAGGGGCATTGCTTGCAAACTTAACAAAAAAACTGAAATTTCGGTTGGCATGGGTAGGCTTTTTTATTAGGCAGTTATATACCACCCGACCCTAAGCCGGGTGGGTATAACTTATGTTTATAATTAGACTATTATGTAAATCATATATTATACTTTTTTTCGTTGTAGTCAATGACTTTCTTCAAAACGCTTGTGACTTCTTCCATATAATCTTCAAACATGGTATGAATTTTAATATCTGGCTTATCAAATCCTCGCATTGTTATACGAATGGTATAACCGTCCACTTTTTCTATAGTATTCTTTTTTGCTGTAGTCGCTCCTGCTAATGCTCCTACACCGCCAAGAAGGACACCACCGACTATCCCACGACCGATTATACTACCAGTTGATGTACTGGATTTATAAGATTTTTTCTCATTGACAGAAAAGTCTATAATATCAGAAAATGCGTGTACACATTCATTGATTACTATCTTCTCCGAATTAGAGAAAACCAGTATGGTGTCTTTGGTGTTTGGACGCCATGTGTTACGTATTTCAAGCGAAGGAGAGCCATATTCACTTTCAAACTGTTTTTTAAATAACTCATGTTCATCTATTACATTTTGATTTTGACCCCATCCTTGAACGATACTTATAACAACTACAATTATTGTAATCATCACAATAAATACTAATGTGTTTTCCTCCATTCTCTTATTCTTATTGGTTAATACTCAACTTCATATCATTGGGCAATAACCTAACGTAAGAGTATGAAAAGCGCAGACTATTGCCATACGCCTTCTTGGTTCACCACAAACCACAATACATTATGGGGAAGTCTGCGCCTAAATAGGTACAACTCACCCAATATGTATTGGTTCATAGCTCGTTATATTCCGAGGTGGTGATTCAGAAGGCGATTGAGCTATAATTTCATAAGAAGCATTAACTACTTAATTAATGCAATACAAAATTACTCCTTTATTTGGAACTTTCCAAATATCTCATATCTTTATCATGCTCTTTTTTATCGTCTTTTTGAGGTACGCTCATTTTCATAAGGAGTGTATTAAACTCCTTCTCTGAGGCTGTGACTTCTGCCTCCTTAATTGTTTCCTTTTCTTTTTTCTTTTTAGCCATGATAGTTTATAAATGTTAGACAAAAGTAATTAAATCTCTCAATATCACTAATGTTTCGGGTATTAAATCTGAAAACATATTCGTCAATATATCGCTGGAGGTGCTTTTTACTAACTGAGTAATATGTTCCGATTATCATTCTTTTGAAGTGCGACCAAGCATTTTCAATGCCATTTGTACTTACTTGTATGACTTCTCCCTTATCTGTTGTGTAGGTAGAGCCATAGTAATGTTTCTCATGGTCTACTGACCTTTGAATGTAATCACTGGTTATTCCTCCATAGTCCCAGCCGTCAGTATATATAACGCTGCCAGATTTAACATATCCTTTTATCAGAGGGAGTAGTGTCCTTACTTTGGTATCGGGCACTACCTTTGCTACTAAATGACCGTTTCTTTCCAGCATTCCAAATACCGGAACTTTATCCTTGAAAGAACGACCTTGACATTTCTCAACTTTCTTATCCTTATGCCGATTCTTATTCTTGCCCCCAACAAAGGTTTCGTCAATCTCAACTTCTCCTTTCAATTTATGTTCATTTTCAACTCCCATTGTTTCCCTAATCTTTTGAAGCATTTTCCATGCTGATTTCTGAGTAATATCCAAATCTCTCGCTAACTGACAAGAAGAAACGCCACGTTTGTGCGATAGAAACAAGAACATTGCATAGAACCAATATCGTAGTGGTAACTTTGTGTTAGCAAATTTAGTTCCCGTTTTCACGTCAAAGTATCTACCAGTATTCTTGCATTTATACTTCCCATTGCGACACTTGTAAACTTTAGATGAAGGGTCAAACGGAGAAACCGGATTTCCACCCCATCTTTTGTCCTCATAGTATCTAATGCAACTCTCCTCGTCAGGAAATAACTTAGAGAATATTAATTGTTTATCTGTCTTTTTCATAGTCATACTATTAAATAAAGTACAATACAATCAATAAGTTCGTAACTATCCAAGAGAATGAAGCAATACTTATTAACATCTGCATTTCGCTTCATAAGACCAATCAATATGTAAAAGAACACTCATGCTTTTAAACATTATCTTTTAACAACTATATCATTTGGAGTTTAGAAGTTTTAATCATACTTTTGTAAAATCAAAACACATATAAACTATGATAACTCCCGAATTAAAAGATAAAGTATTGAACAATCTGCTTAGTCATAATGATGTAACTTATACTTTTAACATTATACAATTAGCCAATGAGCTAAATTGCTCCAGTGATACAATAAGAGCTATTTTAGACTATTTTAATCGTTTAAATCTTATAAGTGCTACAAATTATACTATTGGGGGAGATGTTATAATTTCTCTCAACGTAGAAGCAAGCGATATGGCTCTCCGAGGAGGGTTTGTAGCCCAAGAGGAGCTTATAAAAAAGAATTTTGAAAAGCTTTTGCTTGAACTTGATTCTTTGAAATCTAAGTTTCCTAAAAATATTGAAACTATTACCAGTATTATTGGGAATATCAGTAATGCTTTGCAGTTGACCCGTTGGTTTGGATAGTTCAATTTTTGCAATTATACTTTCTAATTGTTCTAAGATTGAATTGCTTCCTATTACTGATTCTTCTGATATAATTCTTTCTCCATCAATATAAAGAATTCTATATGATACTTCATTTTCTTTCATAATCGTTATTTTTATTAGTTATTACTTTTAGTTATCAGTTTTAGACAAGTGTCACTTTGTATATAAGTGCCTTTTATTAAATTTGTCACTATAGCTGAAGTCTTACATAAAAAGAATGGATATGATTTTTAAGAAAAAGAAAACGGTTCTCGAAGAACAGCCGCTGTGCTACTGGGAAGAGTCCTCTTATATGATGGCAGTGCCTAAGGGGGGTGGAATGGATTTGTCGGTACGGCTTTTTGAGCGCGTGGCTGCTATCTCTGGAGTGGAATTGTTGAAAAAACGTTTGCCTGATGAAGACGAACCGGGATATATGGAAGTAGGATATGATGGCGAAGTGTATGAAATAGGTTTCTATGAAGGTGATTTTTCAATGCCTGATATGTTTAATCGTCGGGATTATTATTTCACTGACGAAGAACTATATGCTATTGGCAGAGCCGATAGGGCACTTACGGTGTTCATGAAGTTCGGCGTTGACGGGCAGAAGTCCTACCATCTGCAACTGAAGATTGCTGTAGCTATGGTGCCCGACCTGCTTGCCATTGTGGACGAAAGTGCCGAGAAACTGGTTTGTGCTCGGTGGGCCACTCTGGCTGCCGACTCGGCGGTAGTTCCCGGAACGAGTGTTTTGTTCACGGTACATGCTGTGACCGATGAAGGAGGCGAGGTGTGGTTGCATACGCACGGATTGAACCGTTGCGGTTTGTATGAACTTGAGATTCTGAAATCAGACAAGGAGAATTACAACAACCATTATTACTTGATTTCCGCCCTTGCTAGTCATCTGCTCGATAAAGACGATAGGACTTCCGAACCTGGTGTTGGCGTATATATCGGGATGTTGAATGACCGTTTGCCGATAGTGGCCACCTACGTTTCGTGGACAAAGGCGCTGGATGAGTACCGAAGCCTCGTTCTTGGCAGTGCGGACGACCGTGAGGAGGGACACAACGGCCGCACGGCACCCGTGTTCATCTATACGAGTGAGGACGACGAGAAGAAAGGCAGACTGCGGAAGGTGTCCGAATACGATAGCATGTGGGGTGAGAATCCGCTATTCTTTATTAGTACCCGTGAAACCAATCGCATGAGTGCGTTGGCTCGCGAGCGTTTCGGTCTTGTGAAATACATGGCAAAGAAGGACGAAGACTCTATCTTGCTTAAAATTGGCTTGAAGACAGACAGTGCCGAGCAGGCTGACGACCGCGAACATATTTGGTTTAAGCTGTTGGAGTTTGATGGAGAGCGTTTCAAGGGACAGCTTATACAAGAACCTTACGACGTCAGCCACATGCACGAGGGTGATGAAGGGTGGTTTACGGTAGAGGATGTGACCGACTGGATAATCTATTTAGAGGAATTTTCGGTTGCTCCGGATACCGCCTATCTGCTTGTCTGATACAAAAGGAAGCGGGGAGAAGATTGTAAGGGCTTTTATTCGCCATTCCCGGATATTTTATCTAAATTTGCCTTCGCTAAACACGAATATGTTATGGAAAGTTTCAGTGAATTGATAAAAGCACGCCGCAGCATGCGGAAGTTTACAGAAGAAGAATTGACACAAGAACAAGTCGTCACTTTGATGAAAGCTGCTTTGATGGCACCCACGTCGAAGCGTAGCAATGCATGGCAGTTCATAGTGGTGGACGAGAAGGATAAATTGAAGGAATTGTCCTATTGCAAGGAGCAGGCATCGCAGTTTATTGCCGATGCGGCACTGGCAGTAGTGGTTGTTGCCGACCCGCTGGCAAGCGATGTGTGGATAGAAGATGCCTCCATTGCTTCCATCTACCTGCAACTTCAGGCCGAAGATATGGGGCTGGGAAGCTGCTGGGTGCAGGTGCGCGAACGTTTTACGGCTTCCGGTATGCCTTCCGGCGAGTATGTGCACGAGGTGTTGGATATTCCTTTGCAGTTGCAGGTGCTTAGTGTTATTGCTATCGGCCATAAGGGGATGGAGCGCAAGCCTTTCAACGAAGACAATCTGCAGTGGGAAAAGATACATATCAATAAGTACGGAGGAAAGTAACAGTGAGTGCAGCAAAAGCAAACAATAACCGTGATACATATAAGGCCACTGCCATCACACTGATTGTATTCGGCATTCTTTACTTGGTGGACAAATTGGTGCATTTTTCTGCAATCGGCTTGCCGTGGGTGATGAATAAGGATAATTTTCTATTGTATACCGCAGTGATTTTTCTGCTGTTCAAGCATGACAAGTCAGTGGGATTGGTATTGATAGGTTTGTGGCTGATATTGAACTTCGGGTTGATAACTGCCTTACTCGGTACGATGTCCGCTTATCTGCTGCCGTTGGCGTTGCTGGCATTAGGGGCTATTCTGTATTGGTTGGCAACAAGATAAGCGTATGGCAGGAAGAAGTATAGAAGATATGTCCATTGCCTTTATCGGTGCCGGAAATCTAGCTACTAATCTGGCAAAAGCTCTTTATCGGAAAGGGTTTCGTATTGTGCAGGTCTACAGCCGTACAAAAGAATCGGCGCAGGGATTGGCACAGACGGTGGAAGCTGCATATACCACGGAGCTGCAGGCGGTTACGAAGGAGGCGCAGCTTTATATCGTTTCGCTGAAGGACGCGGCTTTTGTAGAATTATTACCCCAGATTGTTTCTGGAAAGGAGAATGCTTTATGGGTGCATACAGCCGGCAGTATTCCTATGAATATTTGGCAGGGGCATGTTGCGCGTTATGGAGTGCTTTATCCGATGCAGACTTTCAGTAAGCAGCGTGAAGTGGATTTTGGACAGATACCGTGTTTTGTGGAAAGCAACTCGGAAGAGGATGTGCAGCTTCTGAAGGACATTGCTTCCGCCCTATCGGAAAAAGTGTATGAAGCAAGTTCTGAGCAGCGCAAAAGTTTGCATCTGGCGGCTGTGTTTACGTGCAATTTTACCAATCACATGTATGTGTTGGCTGCTGAACTGCTGAAAAAGTACGGGTTGCCGTTCGAGGCAATGCTCCCCTTGATAGACGAGACGGCCCGCAAGGTGCATGAGCTGGAACCGCTTGCCGCACAGACAGGACCGGCTGTGCGCTATGATGAGAATGTCATTGACGAGCATCTGCGGATGCTTGCCGATGAGCCGCAAATGCTGGAACTATATCGGGAGATTAGCGAGAATATACATCGGTTGGCAATAAGATAACCGGATGCCGATGCTTGCCTCTTTTGAACTAATGTTTTGCTGCATATAGGTATATTATAATGAACAAGAAAAAAGTGCAATGAGTACCATAAACTATGATTTGAAAAAGATAAAAGCCCTTGTTTTTGATGTGGACGGTGTGCTGAGTGCCAATGTTATCCCTATGAGTTCGGAGGGTGAACCTCTGCGTACGGTCAACATAAAGGATGGTTATTCCCTGCATCTGGCCGCTAAGCAAGGTGTGTTGCTGGGTATAATTACGGGTGGACGTACAGAAGCAGTCCGCAAGCGTTTTACTTCTTTAGGTTTTGAGGATGGAAATATCTATATGGGTTCTTCTGTTAAAATCCATGATTACCATGACTTCCGTGACCGTCATGGCTTGAAGGACGAGGAAATATTGTATGTAGGTGATGATATTCCCGACTTGGAGGTGATGCGTGAGTGTGGTTTGCCGTGTTGTCCTAAGGATGCTGTGCCTGAGGTAAAGGCTGTGGCTCGCTATATTTCGTATGCAGAAGGCGGTTATGGCTGTGGTCGCGACATTGTGGAACAGGTATTGAAAGTGCAAGGGCTTTGGATGGCAGATGAAAAAGCTTTTGGTTGGTAGTTGTTTCAATCGTTAAATTGTAAATCGTCAAATCGTAAATGATATGATGTTAGATAATCTGAAGAAATATAAGGTGATTCTTGCCTCTAACTCTCCGCGAAGGAAAGAATTGCTGGCTGGTTTGGGAGTGGAATATGAAGTAAGAACTTTGCCCGATGTGGACGAGTCTTATCCCGAAACGTTGCGGGGAGCGGATATTCCTCTCTACATATCCAGGGAAAAGGCAGATGCCTACCGTGATATGATGCATCCGGACGAATTGATGATTACAGCAGATACCATTGTCTGGCTGGATGGACAAGTTCTCGGAAAACCCAAGAATAGGGAAGAAGCTATGCAGATGTTGCGCGACATGTCCGGACGTACCCATGAAGTGTTTACCGGTGTATGCATCACTACCACTGAGTGGCAACGCAGTTTTGCGGCGGCAACAGAAGTGCGTTTTGCCAAACTGAACGAAGAGGAAATTGCCTATTATGTGGACAAATACCACCCCATGGATAAAGCCGGAGCTTATGGTGTACAAGAGTGGATTGGATTCATCGGGGTGGAAAACATATCCGGGAGTTACTATAATATAATGGGGCTCCCCGTACAGAGGCTGTACAGGGAGTTGTTGGAGGTCTAAACCAGATCCATCATTAGAGGGATATCTTTTTCACTGATTCCTTGTCTGACAAGTGTTTCTTTGTCTTTACCGAACATTTCTCTAAAAATCTCCTGCCCGCCATATTCCAAAGCTGCTTTACTGTAAAGTTCTGCAGCTTTTTCTATTTTGCCCGTTCTCCAAGCAACATGTCCGGCATTGAGATAGTCTGCTGCGAGTGGTTTGGAGGCGAGTATCTTTTCGTAATACTTCATTGCTTGCTCATACTTGCCGTTGACAAACGAACACCAGCCTATAGCACGCCATGCTTTGATACAATTGCTTTCGATGAAATCAAGCTTGAAGAAATATTGCAGAGCCTCTTCATATCTTTCCAGTTCGGCAAGGCAGCTTCCGGCGTAGAAAAGGATATTATGGTTTTCCGGCTGGATTGCCTCCACTTTCTTGTAGTATTCCAGTGCAGAGGCAAAGTCCCTTATCTGCCTGTAGCACGTAGCGAGATGGCGGATTGTCCAGACATGGTCGGGCTTTAGTACATCGGCTTTCAGGTAGGCGTCTATCGCTTCCTTATACCTCTTTTCCTTTTGCAGGCAATAGCCAGCCTTTTGGAAAATGTCTGCATTTGCATGGTTCAAGGCTATCAATTCCTTATAAAGCTCCAATGCTTCTGCCGGGTGTTCTTTGCGGAAGTGGAAATCGGCGATGGTAATCAGCAGCTCGGGTTTGCACAGAATATCTTTGAGTGCCGGGATACGGTGCAGGGCAATCTCTTCCTTGAAGATGTCACGGAACTCGTGTCTGCGCTGGCTTAACTTGAAGAAACGGTATAAGTCGTGGACATACTGGTTGCTGATGACATCCGGTCGTTCGGCATACTGCCGTAAAGCGGAAGATTTGCTTTCGTCCATGAGTGCATCCAAATCCTGGGAAGTCATCTGGCTGAGCATCATCGTACGCTGTGACTGTGGTATATGTGCCATTGTAAAGCAAAGGGAATACTTGTCACTATTGCAGAAGAAACCGGATTGGAGGATAAGGGAGAGGATGGCATTGTCTCCGGTAGGCTTGAATCCGAATTCCTTGATGATGCTGGAGTGATGCATGTCGAACGGATAGAACCAGTTGTACGGTTCCTTAAAGAACGGATAAGTCTTGAGTTGTGCAAACGTACTCATATAGACGTCAGCGCCTTCCAGCTGTAATTCGTTCATCTCCCGTATCTTGTCTCCCAGTCCGGAACTTTCAAAAGCTTTCTCCCAATCCGGATTAAGATCGTTTTCCTCAGGGTTCTCTTCAAAACCGAACTTCATGTTGCGCATGATGTTCACATTCCTCATCATCTCCGGAATGATTTCTTCACGCATCTTCTTGTCTATCTTTTCCGTTTCCTGGCTACGGAGCAGCTCGATGTAAATACGGTTCAGTTGCTTGCCGAAACTGCCGTCTTCGTTGAGCAGGGAAAGGCGGGCTGTCAATTCGGGATAAAGCGACAGACGGGTGGGATGAAAAAGAAGTGCGAAAGCGATACCTACCAAAGCCCGTTGGTTTACTTGCGTATTTGCATGCGTTACGGCGTCTAGCAACCATGAGAATTTGCGGGTATCGAAGCATTCCATCAGACTGAGCATGACGGCACTGGTGAACAGGCACAAATCATTGACGGGAAGCATTTCTGATTCCAGTAATCCTTTGGCTTGCTGTTCGTCTTCTGCAGACCAGTCACTGTTACTCCATGTGGAAAGGAAAAGAACCTGGGCGGTTTGTTCGTGCCGTTGCAGTACGGCGTCCATGCCTTGGTTATCCGGCATCAGCTGACAAACGGCCAGGTCATCAGGGAAAGATTCCAATACCTTCTGCAGTGCGGCAATATTGTATTCTTTGGGGAGGCGTTCCCGGTTATTGCGCAGGGAATGGTAATAGTGCGTGGAAACTCCGTCAAGGAGAGACAGACGTGCCTGGTCAGCGACTTCCCAAGTTTCGGTCAGAATCTGGCGATATAGTTTCTGTCGTTCAGGATCGTCGATTCCCTGGCGCATGTATTGCAGCATGTACTGATAGGATGTCTGAGCTTGTTCCAAGCGGTTGCGGAGTGTCCAGTCACCGCTGTTCCAAAGAAAGGCTTCCAGTTGGGATTGTGCTTCCTTCAGCCGTTGCTGCTTGAGTAGAGTAACGATATGCTGATATTGTTCTTGTATGGCTTGTTCGTTCATAAATCAGTCTCTTTTTGGGTATGTATCTTATAAAACTACAAAAAGGATGCCAAAAAGTTCATAAATTTCCATTTCCCCAGCTCAGAAACGAACTTGCAACTGTGCTTGAAGCAGGTTTGAGTTTTCTCCTTTATGGCGGTTACAGTATGTATACTGGGCTTGCAGACGGCATTTGGGATAGAACCAATACTGTACACCTGCTACATAATTGGTCTGTTTATCGGAAATAGTTTTATTTTTGTTGAAATAGTCATAAGAGGCTATTACGTCAAATTTGGGAAGCACATGGGCAGATACGGTTGCATAGTAACCGTCACTTTTAACGTGTCCGTCTTTTCCGGCCAAGTATTCTGTACGTACATCTACGGATTTTGTTTTGATGGTGGCACCTGCCGACCAGCGGTTTCGGGTGTAATTCTCTCCTATGGCTATGTCTGGATTAATGGAAGAAACGGCTACGGCGCATCCTTTCCCTTTAACAAAGGAACCGCCGACGGACAACCATTTCAATGGATGTACCATAAGGCTGCCTACAATATCTTTCTGATTGTTTTTATCTTTTAGGTTGATGCCTTGTCCGTTCATGATGGCAAGGTTATAAGTCATCAAAGAGTCGAACAAGTCTCCATAAATTAACAATCCCATATCACGACCGCTTGCAGAGCCATACAACGGATCACTGCCATTGATACCGGCCAGGTAATTGACGGCTTGAGAATAACAGTTTATTAATTCGACAAAGCAGGGAGACATCGGGTTCTCAATGGTATACATGGTTTTGAACTGTCCGATACGTGCTGTGAGTTGAGGGAGAAAGCGATCACGATTACTACCGGAACAGCACGGGCAAAGGGGTTGATATGCGTATGCTGTCAACTGATTTCATCGAAAGCGTGGAAGTGATCCGGGGAATTCCTTCCGTTGAATACGGTGAACTGACCAGCGGAGTAATCAAAATCCAACGAAAAGCGGGAGCCCATCCGTGGGAAGCCCGCATAAAATCAGACCCCGAAAGTAAACTCGTGTACCTAGGTAAAGGATTCGCGACAAACAAAGGATGGATATTCAACTTCGGGTTCGATTACTTGGATGCAGAGATCGATCCCCGCAACAATCTGGAAAACTACAAACGTCTCTCCGCAACCACCCACGTGGCACGGGTGTGGAAAACAAACGCCCGGTCATTATCATGGGATTTGGACTTGGACTACGGGCAATCCATTGATGATGAGAAAAGCGATCCGGACATCAGCTATAAAAAGATAGACAAATACAAATCCAGCTACCACCGGATGTCCGTGTCAAACACGCTGAACTGGGTATTCACCCAATCCCGGCACTGGCAATACGTCAACTTAACCGCCGCCGTGGACTACTCGCTCAACAAAATCAAACAGACTAAATTTATCTCGCTGGATAAAGACACCCCCATTCCCGACAACACGGAAGAAGGCGAACACGACGGGATTTTTCTCCCGTATCGCTATACGGCACATTTAAAAGTGGACGGCAAACCCATCAATGCTTACGTGAAGACGATGAGTGAATTTCACTTCGATCTTTTCAACACCACGAATAAATTGAAAGCGGGAGTTGAATGGCGAATGAGTAAAAACCTAGGGGAAGGTCAGGTGTACGACCTGACACGGCCTCTTTATCCCTCGACCTCCTATCGCCCCAGACCGTATGACGAGATTCCGGCAGATCACCTGTTATCGTTTTTCATCGAGGACCGGATTGATATTCCTGTCGACCGACATCGGCTGATCGTGGCCGGGGGTATACGTGCCTTCTCCCCGCTCAACTTGGATGCGGAGTACCGGATGCAGGGTAAAATATACTTTGATCCCCGGGTAAACGCACAATGGAAATTCCCGACCCTGTTTCTCTTCGACCGACAATTAAACATCCAACCTGTTACGGGATTTCGGTCTGTTCGCCTCGCTTGCCTTGATAGGAACCACGCTGTTTTGCCTGGTCTATCTGCCGCATTTCCTGAAAGGGCAGGCGCATGTAAAACAAGGGGCGGTGCTACGCTTTATCGAGAAACTGAACGCTTATCCATACGAAAAGAACAAAGGCTTGGTAGGGGGCATTCTCGTGCTGACCATAATATGTTTATTCACCTCGCAGAACGTGCGTTTCAACGAGGATATGATGAGTCTGAACTATGAGCCTGCCCACTTGAAACAATCGGAAAACAAGCTGGCCGAACTCTTTGACAAGAAAGAAAAGACTGTTCTCTTTGTCAGTACAGGCAAAGATATGGGAGACGCTACCGGACAATACGCCGAAACGAACCGGCTGCTCGCCCAACTGAAAGAAGAAGGAAAAATAAAAGATTACGCCTCTGCCGGACAGTTTCTGATACCGGAAGAGGTGCAGGAAGCACGGTTGAAACAATGGCACAACTACTGGACTCCGGAAAAGAAAGCCCGGTTACGCGAAACCATCCGGACAGAGGCTGCCCGTTATCATTTTCGTGAACATGCATTCGAGCCGTTTTTCCAATGGCTCGACCGTCCGTTCCAGCCTTTGGACTACCAGAATGAAATCACTACCCGGCTTCTGAACGAATGGCAGACTTCCGCCGATTCCCTGACCATGCTGATTACTCAGGTACGGATGAACGAAACCGACAAGGAAGCGGTGTACCCCCTTTTCCAACCAAAAGAGAAGGTGGTTATCTTCGACCGCGGCTATTTCGCCAGCCAATGGGTATCAGCCGTCAATCAGGATTTCTATCTGATTCTTTATATCTCCTCTTTTCTGATTTTCTTTGCCTTATGGATCTCCTACGGACGCATAGAACTGACTCTGATGAGTTTCCTGCCGATGCTGGTCAGCTGGATTATCATTGTGGGGTTAATGGGCATGCTGGGTATTGAATTCAATATCATCAACATCATTCTGTCCACCTTTATTTTTGGAATCGGGGATGATTTCAGCATCTTCATTATGGACGGATTGCAGAATAAGTACCGCACAGGACGGCAGTTGCTGAACTCGCACAAAACAGCCATCTTCTTCTCCGCTTTCACCACCGTGATAGGTATGGGTACGTTGGTCTTCGCACGCCATCCGGCATTGCAGTCCATTTCCCTCATCTCCATTTTGGGAATGATTGCCGTCGTACTGGTAGCCTACACGCTGCAACCCATTCTTTTCCGGTTCTTCATCACAGCACCCGCTTCCAAAGGGTTGCCTCCTTATACATTGACAGGACTGGCAAGAACCGGCGGCCTGTTCCTGCTGTTCTTTATCGGATGCCTGTTCCTGCGCTTGCTGATAGCTGTCATGACCTTGCTTCCTATCCGCAAAGCCTATAAGAAACAAGTACTTTGCCAACTGATACATGTCACCTGCAAAAGCCTGATCCATATAGCCACATTTGTACATAAAGAAAGGATAAACCGGACAGGAGAAACGTTTAAAAAGCCTGCCATCCTGATAGCCAATCATCAGTCTTTCATCGATATACTGGTATTATTGGCACTGACTCCCAAACTGGTCATGGTTACCAATCACTGGGTATGGCACTCTCCTTTCTTCGGAGCCATTATCCGCTATGCCGATTTCTATTACGTAGGAGACGGTTACGAGCTTTACGTGGAACGGATGCGCCAAAAGGTGAAAGAAGGATATTCCATCGCCATTTTCCCCGAAGGAACACGTACCTACGACGGACGGATGAAGCGTTTCCATAAAGGAGCTTTCTATCTGTCGGAAAAACTGCAACTGGATATTATTCCGGTCATCCTTTACGGCAACTGCAAGATCATAGCCAAGGCACAGCCGTTCAATGTACGGAAAGGCATCATGCTGACAGAGATTCTACCGCGTATCCCAGCCAACGATGCTACGTACGGAACCACTTATCAGGAACGTACCAAAAACATCTCCGCGCGGATGAAAAAAGAATATGCCCGTATCTGTCGGGAACAAAGCACAACGGACAATCCCGTCTTCTACGAAAATCTGGTACAGAACTATATCTATAAAGGACCGGTAGAGGAATGGTACATACGCATCAAGGTGAAAATGGAAGATAACTACAGGTTATTCAACCAACTGGTTCCTGTCAAAGGACAGATTACAGATATCGGCTGCGGATTCGGACCGCTTTGCTATATGCTTTCCCAACTTTCCGAGGAACGGGAGATTACAGGGATTGATTATGATGAGGACAAGATAGCAGTAGCGCAACAGGGTTGGCTCCGCACTCCCCACCTGCAATTTGTATACGCCAATGCATTGGAATACCCTTTGCCGGAAAGTGACGCATTCATACTGAATGATATCCTGCATTATATGAACTATGAGCACCAGCGGACCTTATTGCTCAGATGCATGGAGCAGTTGCGCCCGGAAGGAAAGCTGATTGTGCGGGACGGCAATGCCGCCAACACCCGGAAACACCGCCTCACCCGTTTCACGGAACTGCTGTCTACCGGCATTTTCAGTTTCAACAAGACGACAGAACAACTTTGTTTCACATCCGAAGCGCAAATAAGGAGCATCGCGCAAGAAGGTGGGATGCAGCTGGAGATTTTACCTAATGACAGATATACCTCGAATACGATTTATATCTTCCAAAAAAACAAACCGGAACATGAGTAAGTACGATATCATCATCATAGGCAGCTACCTCGGCGGATTATATGGACTTGATTTCTTGGGTGATGGGACGTACTCCGCTACCCGATAAGAATAACGTAGGGGCTTGGTTGGTAGATGCCATGAAGCCGGTGGAGAAAAAGGCGCCGGAGGCTACGGATCATACTTATTCCTATAATCTGGATTACCAATTCAGCAAGAAGTTCGATCATTCACAACTCACGGTTGGAGGTACTTATGAGCGTATTCATGCGGATTCGAAAGTGACCGGGCAACATAGTAGCGATAATGTGGCTACCTTCCTGCAATATGATCATAAATTTATCGATCGTTTGAACGTCTCGGTCGGTGTTCGTCTGGAGTATTACCGGGTCGATGATTTCTACAGGGAAGCGGAGACGAAGATTTTCGGGGCGAAGGTTCCGGTAAAACCTGTTTTCCGTGGAGGCTTGAATTATGAGTTGGGTGAGTATAGTTTTATCCGGGCATCTTTCGGACAGGGATACCGTTATCCATCCGTTACGGAGAAGTTTATCCTGAAGGATATCGGAGGTGTGGGAGCTTTCCCGAACGCTGAATTGAAAGCGGAGCAAGGTTATAATGCCGAACTTGGTTTCAAGCAAGGTTATAAGTTCGGCAATTTGAAGGGCTTTGTCGATGTGGCCGGCTTTTATACCCGTTACAAGGATATGATCGAGTTCCGTTTCGGCCTGTTTAATAATAAGACCTTCGATTATATCGATGGGCTTTCCAAGTTGTTTAATGCGTTCTCTAGCGGCGACGGCTTAGGAATCGGCGCTCAGTTCACGAACGTAGGCCGGGCGGAGATTTATGGGGTAGATTTGTCTACCTCGGGTGTGTATGAGTTTAACCGTGATACTCGTCTGGCATATACTTTGGGGTATGTTTATACGAATCCGATCGATATGGACGTGGATTCACGGAACGCGGAGGAGGAAGCGAATGATGACTTAATGGCGATGCGTTCGAAATCCAATGACAGCAAGTATTTAAAATATCGCCAGAAACATTCCGTAAAGGGGGTATTCGATCTGGAATGGAAACGGTTTAATATCGGAACGAATATGTCATGGAAAAGCAAGACATTGGCGGTCGATTATTTTATGGTCGATGAGCGTACGAAAGCGGAGCCTAACCTGATGGATTATATGCGTTCGATGCTATTCGGAAACTTACATGATTATTGGGCAGAGAACAATAAAGGATATTTCGTCATGGATATGCGTGTCGGGATGAAAGTGACGAAGAATATCCATGTACAAGGACTGGTGAACAACCTCTTAAACAAGCGCTATAGCGCCCGTCCGATGGATGTCGGCGCACCTCGGACTTTCATTCTGCAAGTAGGAGCCAATTTCTGACAATTCACCCGGTTGTAGAGACGGAGCGTGCTCCGTCTCTACAACATATGATAACTTTTCAACTCATTTCGTAAACGAATCGCTTGATTGTCCGTCACCTTATCCATCAGTTTCCAGAACCTTTCGCTATGGTTCATCTCTATCGTATGGCAAAGCTCATGCAATAATACATAATCCACCAAATGCCAAGGAAGAAGCATTAATGATTGCGAGAGATTAATGCTCTTCTTTACTGTACAACTTCCCCAATGCGTTTTGCTATTATTGATTTTCACCCCGGTCAACATAAATCCATGTTGCCTTGCCAATAGCGTGATACGTTCCGGCAACAACCGTTTCGCCTCGTGGCGGAGCGCCTTCTCCAGCATGGATTTCAGTAAGGATTGCACCTCTTCCTCCTCGAAACGAGTCTCATTCGGACAAGCGATATACAGTACCCCATCCTCCAATCTCATGTAGAAATTACTTCGCTCGGTGCGGAAGATATGCAAGCGGAATGTCGTAGCCTGTAACTCCGATCTTTCGTCGAGCAGGGGCCGGGCCGGATGCTTCTGGAGCGCTTTTACCAGCCGGGCCTTGTTCTCCATGATAAAAGCGATCATACGTTTCTCGTCTCCCCCGGGTGGCATCGTGGCGGTTATCTTTCCTTTTGATATCTTGAGCGTGTATCGAGTGGCCCGGGGAGTGGTACGGAGCGTTATGACTCCCAAATCCTTGTCTTGTATATTCTTTTCCATTCCTGCCACAAAAGTAATACATTGAGAGAAACAATAATACGATGGAATTGATTATCTTCGCGATCGTAAAGGTTAAAAACATAATCAATATAATAAATTAGCAATCATGAGCAAAAAAGCACTTTTAATTATCTGTGATGGTTGGGGAATTGGTGACAAAGGTAAAGACGACGTGATCTTTAACACGCCGACTCCATATTGGGATGAGTTATTGAAAACTTATCCAGCCTCACAGTTACAGGCTTCTGGCGAGAACGTTGGTTTGCCTGACGGACAAATGGGTAACTCTGAGGTGGGCCACTTGAACATCGGTGCTGGCCGTATCGTTTACCAAGATTTGGTGAAGATCAACATCGCTTGCCGCGAGAATACGATCATGGAGAACCCGGAGATCAAACGTGCTTATGGCTATGCGAAAGAGAATAATAAGCAGATCCACTTCATGGGCTTGGTTTCCGATGGTGGTGTACATAGCTCTTTGGAGCATCTTTTGAAGTTGACGGATATCGCCAAGGAATACGGAATCAGCAAGGCTTATGTACATTGCTTCATGGATGGCCGTGATACGGACCCGAAGAGTGGTAAAGGTTTTATCGAGACGTTGGAGAATCATCTGAAGACTACCGGCGGTAAGATCGCTTCTATCATCGGACGTTATTACGCTATGGACCGCGACAAACGTTGGGAACGTGTGAAAGAGGCTTACGATTTATTGGTCGAAGGTAAGGGTAAGCAAGCCGAGTGCATGGTAAAAGCGATGGAAGAGTCGTACGCCGAGGGTGTAACGGACGAGTTCATCAAGCCGATCGTTCACGTTGAGAACGGAAAGCCGATTGCTGTTATCGAGGAAGGCGATGTCGTGATCTTCTTCAACTATCGTAACGACCGTGCGAAAGAGCTTACGGTTGTATTGACTCAGCAAGACATGCCGGAGGCTGGTATGCATACGATCCCGGAATATATCGGCATCCAGCAATCCTACCTTATATCCTTGTAAAGCCAATGCGACAGCCAGATTAGCGGCAACGGTACTTTTACCAACTCCTCCTTTACCGGAAGATACGGCGATAATATTTTTTACTTGCGGTAATAATTTATCCGGTTCCGGGCGAGCTAACTGACGGGCTTTTACCGTGATGTTTCCCTTGATATTCACCTCCGGGCTTACATAGGTTAAGATAGCTGTC
>ENA-UEOR01000353-UEOR01000353.1-human-gut-metagenome-genome-assembly--contig:-NODE-353-length-27270-cov-8.031368_pt1 | contig 27270 bp, 21 predicted proteins | sample MGYA00242887_ERZ507890 | MGnify/ENA primary metagenome ERZ507890 (study PRJEB26167, sample SAMN06115431) | human gut metagenome | host: Homo sapiens | place: China:Guizhou | collected 2014-10-21...
TAATCGAATCACAAATGAATAAGCCTCGCCTTTCACAGGCTTTGCTTCAACCCTCTTAAGATCAATGAAGTACACGTGATGTCCGAGACACGGGACTTTCTGATCGTCTATACCTATTCGGAAACGAGCTGTGAAAAATGTAAAAAGAGACGAAAGAAGGGCTGCGAGGATCAGCGCTTTTACCCCAAAACTCACATAGCCCTTTTTCATCTTCATCGTAGAAAAAGTTCTCAAACATTCGGTTCAACGGCATCTTCAAGTGCAGGATACTTTTCCCCTTCAAGGCGAAAAGATTCCCAACTGCCCCAACTAATTGGAAAGTATTGTCGCGACATCATCGGGAAAAATGTGGTGCCAAGGGTTTGTAGTTTTGAGATTCGAAGTTTTTCAAACCAAGTTTGGTGTTTTGGCGTCCAAATCCCAGCCAAATTATCGCAAGTGAAATCTTTTACCAGATCCTCGGCAGTAATCCTTTGAAGACTTGGGAGGACAAGAGGCTTACCTTCGAAGACAGCAGGTCGTCCTCCTCCCTTTCCCAGACCCGAGAAACCTTCCCAAAGCATGAAGTCATCGGTAAACAGATTTCCATACTCCTTCGGGATAGGATCTTTCGGAGAAATCGTGTAATCAACGATCACTTTGCTTCTTTCAATCTGATCCGGAGAACGTTCAAACTCCCATAAAGAAGCTACCGAATAATTTAAAACGGGCTTACCTTCTTTTCTTATCAATATTCCTTTTGCTTTTCTATTACGGGGCAGTTTCAGACTACCCATGACATAGATTTTGTTCGGAAACGGTCTAAAAGTGGCAAGATCTTTAGCCTCAAGTTTTATCCCCAATTCCTTCGATTCAACAGAAACCAAGCGATATTTATTAAAGTAGCGAGCGAGATCGTTTATCAGGGGTGTGATGTGATAGTAATTAACGTTTTCAGGCATATTTTCTCCAAGCGGATAATTAAGAATTACGAGCTTTACGCTCTTCCAGAACTTTATGAATAGCTTCTGTATTCGAGTAACCCTCATCAATCCAACGTTGGATTGCCGACAGCTCATCAGGAGAAGTGGAGTACAGAAGTTTTGAATAATCGTCCACAATGAGACGGTAAATTCCATAGCCTCTTTCGCTCTTGACGAAAATCTCGGAGAAGACACCGGCTTCTGTATGAACAGACTTCAAAAGATTTACGTAAGCAGGAGAAAGTTCGAGCTGGCCTTTCTTTGTCACCGACTCAATGGCTTCCGGTTTCTGACCAAGAAGACACATCGTTGCTGAGTTTTCTGCAATCGCTCTTCCAACCGGATTTTCATAGAGGTCACTGACGGACTGGGTGGCAATCAGAACGGCACCGTTGTATTTACGGAACTTACGATAAGCAGCTTCCATGAAGCTCGCCACCTCGCCTTCTTTCAAAAGGTCCCAAGCTTCATCCACAACAACGATCTTCTTGCGGGAACGGTCTCCCAAATAAACGTCGTGCTGAATTTGCAGGATTAACTGAAGAAGAATGACTTGACGAAGGTGCTTCTTCCCCTGAAGCTCGTCCAATTCCAACACTGTGAACTTGTTCTTGAAGCTGACGTTATTACCCTTCTTAAAGTAGCGGCCATAGCCTCCCTCACTCGTGAAAGGATAAAGCTGAGTCCCGATGTCTTTTAATCTTCCGTCTTCAAAATTCAATAGCCTGGAAGCAACATCATCAATAGTTGCCTCCTTACCTTTCTCTTTCCAGAGATCGTGAAGAGCTTTCTTTAGCCCCGTGGTCTGAATGTCAGAGATGTTTCCGCTTTGGCTCGCCATATTCAGCAGCAAAGAAACCAACGTATCCTCTTCATCTTCATAATCCTCGATCAACTCAAAGGGATTCATTCGGATGTCAGTCTCTTCGTCAAACTGTAAAAAGTCTCCCTCAAAGTCTGCGCAAAGCTTTTTATAAGACTTACCCGCGTCAATGACCCAAATTTGTGCGCCTTCAGATAGGTACGAAACAATCAACTCGTTAATAAAGAAAGATTTACCCGAACCTGACTGAGCTGCAACCACGCAGTTCTTGTTCGATCCTGTATCGTGCAGAGAGAAACTCATGATTTGACCGTTTCTCGAACTCATCAGAAGATGCCCGGTGCCTGTACCCTTCCATTCTCCGAAAATCGGAAGTAATACTGCTGCCTGATCGGTAGTAACGGTCTTTGTCCTGAACAGGAACCTGGACATTCCGTTGTTTGCGTTCATCGGCAAACACTGGGTAAAAACGGGCAACTGGACATATTTATCCAACATCAATGTGAACCACTTTTCTCGCCAGGATCCCATCAAAGCTCTAGCATTTGATTCACACTCAACCTTGGTTTTGCCGAATACCAAAACGGAACCTGAGATCTTCATGGCCTTTGCGCCGTCTCGCATACTGGCGTCCAAAATGTCGAAACTTTGTTTCTTGTCCAATAGTTCGGGAGAATATTTAGCAATCGGTCCGAACGCCTGATTAACCGTAAATTGACGCTTTGTTCGAACCGAAGTTTTTAGTGCGTCTCGATCCGGGAAATAACAATTGATGCAGACCGCATAAGGAAACATCAGAGAATCTGTCGAGCCGTCAATATTCCCTGTGTATTTCGCCGCTTCTCCGAAGTAATACATCTCAGGAAATTGCTTTGCGGAACAGACGCGACAATAAGCGTAGTCACCGAGTTTCAAATCCTCTGACGTAACTTCCAAGTTAGTATCCCAATCAAACACTTGTTTGGACAGCGGAGTGCTCGGTTCCCATAAACCGACGAAATTGTTAGTCCATGCAGCATTCCGACTCCAATTAATCATCGGGGAAATGAATCTCAGGTAACGGTTCGCGTCTACTTCAACCGGACATAGGCAGATCGTTGTAAGGGATGATTTCACAGCCACGCTGATGTTTTTCGCACGCTCTATGTCTTCAGAAGTCGGTAACTCGTTTTTGATGGGAATAATCACACTCACCATCAATTTCAAATCAACAATGATCCCGTTGCGGTAAAAGGCTCCGTTCGAAAGAGTTGTTTCGATCATCTCTCTCGTATGCGTCCGAAGAAAGTTTTCCCGGCTTTTAACACTGTCTCGCAAAATCGGATCCTGAATTACTGTGGGCCTCAGCTCGCGGTAATCCTTAAGTTCCATTTCAATGTCCGGTGACCGAAACAGGCAAAACTGCATGATCGTGTCGTGCGGGAACTCCATTTGCAGAAGTTCTTTGATTCGCTCCTGCAAGCCGTCGCTTGTGCCGTTTAACGGCAAACACTGAAATGCAAAGGCAAGCGCCTTGTCTTCCAAGATAAAGAGATTGTTTTCTTCATCGAAAGCCAAAGGACGCATAAAAGAGGATGTACGTTCATCAGACGGTATCCCGATCTTAGATTCGTCATCATCCTTCGATTTAAAGAAGTCAAAGAGGCCCACGAAACTTCCCTCCTTTATTTTTTGATTTCAGACGTTTCGGATTGATGAATTGAAGATCCTGTCTGCTTTGTGAGTTTTGCAGCCGCTTCTTTAATTGCCTGACGATAGATTTGAGCCTGACGCTCATTTTCTTTTTCGCCTAACTCCAACCAAGCCTTTAAGTCTCTCGGTTTCCCAGTTGTAAATCTTCCGTCCGGGGCAACAATAAAAGGAACACTTTTGACGCCGACTGCCTCTGAAATTACAAGCCTCTTGTCCAAACCAGAAGTGTTGCAGTTGGGAACTTGTTCCAGAGACAATGTTTTATCGTGCATCATGGCATCCAATAAAACTTCGGGCTTTGTTTTCTTAGCACAATAAAGCCGTTTGGTTTTGATGAAAGAATCATTTCCAAGAGCAGGAACCGCTACAACTTTGAACTTGTATTCCTTAGTAAGAGCCTGGTCATTTAAGGTCTCTTCAACCAGACGGTGACACCACATACAGTTCGGATCCGCAAAGATCACCACTTCTTTGTTGCCGTTTCCGAATTCAATGGCTTTAATCTCGTCGAAATTGACTCCAAGCGTTTTAAAGTCAATGTGATTGAAGGCGTAGCGCATATCATTGACGGTGCGCAACTGCTTTTTATTCCAGATATCAAACGCTACACCCCCCAAAACGAAACGCCCTGACGAACTTATAAACAAAATTCCACCGCCTTGATTTTCGACGGCGTGGAAAGGACCGTCAGGAACTTCCACCATGTCTTTGACATTCCCCAAATCCTTGAGAATCTCCATTCCCAAAGTCGGAGACGGCGTTGTTTGAGAGAAGGCCAGAGGAGAAAAACCAAATACGAGGATTGCTGCAAGAAGTTTGATTTTTGAGGTATTCATGTTCTAATAGCAGAGGTTAGGTATCTTCTCTTTTTATAAAGCCCGCCCCCGCTTTCCCCTGCGCGCAACTTGCCTGATTTTGTAGCTTTTACTGACTATAAAAAATCTTTTTCCCTTGAAAGTTGTTGATCAACAATTTTATAGGTATTGAACCTTAGCAAAAATATGGTATTTAAATTTACTCTTATCAAAAAAATTAGTCCCGCCTCCCTTATCAGGAAGCGGGACCCAACCCCCAACTATTTTCTCTGCTATTGACCCTTCACTTTGTCTTTAAAGATCTTCCCGGGAACGAACTTAGGAAGTTCAGTGGCCGGAAGCTGAATTGTTTGTCCGTTTGCAGGGTTTCTTCCTGTGCGGGCGTTACGGTGAACCTTTGAGAACGCACCAAATCCCACTAATGAAACGGTATCACCTTTGGCTACAGTGTCCATCACAGTCTCGAGATACGCGTTAATGACCTTTTCGGTGAGCAATTTGGTTGCGCCGGATTTTTCTGCCAATACTTCGATAAGTTCGGTTTTATTCACTTCTCTCTCCTTAAGAGTTAATCAAGATGTGTAGATTCTATCTGGACTCAAGGAAAATAAGGGAAACTTGTCCTCAGAAGAAAGTAGCACTATGGAATGAAGGAAAATTTCTAACTGGTTATAAATGAAAAAGGGCCGAAACAAGAATCAGGTTCTGGAATTTGTTTCGACCCTCAAGTCTTATGGAGACTTACAATTGCCAGCTTTTATTTTAATCATTTTTAGCTGCGAATTCTCCCCGCCCGAGTATGGGACTGTTTCACAGAAATTATGCAAAAATTGACAATATGATTTTTGAAATAGTATTATTATTTCAAAAATTTTCCTCTTTTTATTTCATCATGGATAAAACAACTAAAAAAGAAAACCGCGGGGGCGCTCGTGAAGGTGCCGGCCGCAAAGGTCTTGGTAATACAAAACGTGTTTCCATTTGCCTTACAGATGAACTGGTTCCTGTTTTCAAGCAGTTAGGCGGCGCAAAATGGCTTCGCTGTGAACTTGAATGTGTCGCAGAACCTGCTCGTACCCTCGACACAGACCAGATTCTGGTTCCGGCCATGAATCCGACGCATCTAAGCATTCCGGTCTACGAATGCGGCGTTCAGGCCGGGTTCCCTTCCCCGGCAGAAAGCTATATAGACAGGTCACTGGACCTTAACGCATTCTTAGTCGCTAATCCTGCCTCAACATTCTTCGTCTACGTAACAGGCGACTCAATGGACTTAGCTGGTATGGACGAAGGCGACCTCCTAGTCGTCGACCGCTCCCCGGAACCCAAGAACGGCGACATCGTCATCATGAGCATTAACAACGAATTTACCGTTAAGCGCTATGTGAAAGACGATAAGGGACTGCGTCTGCTTCCGGAAAGCTCAAACCCCATCTACAAACCCATTCTTCCCAAAGACTACGACGAGTGGCGCTTTATCGGTGTTGTGAAGTACACGATTAAAAGTAACTAAGTATGCAAGTGTTCGCGCTGGTGGACGGAAACTCCTTCTTCGCCTCCTGCGAAAAAGTCTTTCGTCAGGGCTTTAATAAGGCCGGTGACGGCCTGGACACCGTTAAGCTTCTCACATTGTTCGATTTGGCCACGCACCAGCCGATTGCTTTTGCACGCGAGCCGGGAAACTTGGCTGACGTTTCGGATATAGAAAACGCGCTAAAGCAGTTCTCGTTCTTAAATATCTCCAAGGCTCAAATCGTTACCAATAAGGGGTATTACAGTCAAAACGATATCGGTTAAATGCTGCGCAAACACATCAAGTTCCTGATGGAGCCTCTACAGATCTTTCTTGGGTTAACCAGCACCTGCAGAAAAACAAACCCGGCTTAGAAACGGCCTCAAGTCTCTGCCCTTGGGATTTCAACATTCATGGAATCACGGTCCCGGTTGATGCCGAGTTCACCTACCAAAGGCAGCGAAACAGGGGCCAAGCACTAAAGGGAGATACTGTCAGTGAAACAAGAAGGTTGTACTTGCACCTCTATTTGAACCGCGAAAGAGTCGGGGAAGATGAAAAACGCCTTGCGACAGACCTGATGTCCTTGAAGAACGACATTGAAAAAGGTCTGTGGGACGAGCTCAGTGAATCAGCCCAGAAGAAGGCAGAAAAGTACCTCAATACCAGTCGGCTCGGCAGAGGCGGAAAGCTTAAAGTGACGATAAATGAAGATGCGTACGCGCGGGCGAGGAAGGATGACGGCTACTTCGCCCTTGTCTCTAACAAAGCCGAGGACTGCTTCGAGGCCCTGAGAAAGTATCGTCTGCGTGAAAAGATCGAAGAAGCGTTCAAAGACACGAAAAATCGTCTTGACGGGACGCGCACTCGCGTCTGGGACGGAGACACGCTCAAGAGACGCATGTTCTGTCAATTTGTTGGGCTTGGATATCAGTGCTTCCTGCACACGAAGATACAGGAGCTCAAAGAGCAGCTTGAGTTAAGTCTGAGCGACAGCAAGCTTGCAGAAAGGGACAAAGAGCAGAACGCCGACCTACTTAAATGGCTGAAAAAACAATCGATGCAGAGCTTAATTGATTGGTTCGACTGCATTGAACTGACGCGCCCGAGAAATGATGATCTGATCCATACTCAAACAAGCGGAGATACAAAACGCGATCGTTTGTTCTTTACGCTGCTGGGAATATCGGACTTTGAAGAAAAAACGCAGAATCAGGTAAAGGTCAATCCCTAGAATTCTGATGTGACCTTTAGCCGACTTTTAGGTTAAGAAAGCTTGAGCTTCTACAAAGGTATTTAAAGACAAGTTTTTTCTCCAATCCTCGAACGTTTCCACCAGCGCCGTTGAGGGACGGTGCTGATCGAAACGTTTGAGTTTCTTTTTTCCTAGGAGAAAAAACATATGAACAAAATCTACAAGAAGATTTGGAATCGAAGCCGAGGATGCTTTGTGGCTGTTTCCGAAGCGATGACAGCAGCGAGCCAAAGCTCAAAAGCGGGCGTGATAATTGGCACAGTTGCCTTTCTAACTGCTGTCGGAAATAACGCCGGAGCCACGGATATAACAGTTACACAGTCTCAAGCGGTTTCAGGAAATTACGGTCAGGTGGTGATTGGCGGTAATTTGGGGACTAAAGAAGTAACCATAAGAACTCCGAACTCGATTGGTTATTCTTCTGATTCTCGTCAGTACCAGGGCAGCGACCCTTCCAAAATTGATTATAGCTATGACCCTCATCTTAGAACTCCGTTTAGTACCGGCTACTATGTAAACGGCCGAAGGGTCGGGGAAAATGAGTTTTTCAACTATTGGAGCAATTCAGCAGGAGGCTCATCCGTTAACGCTGATCTTCAGTCAACTATCTCCGCGGGCTCTAGTCTAGTTGCAAACAACTTAACTCTTTCCTCAAACACAGCATCTGCTGTGACTAAATTAACCTATTTGGGTATCGGCTACCATATGTCGGGTCAAGGAGGTGACGGCGGCTGGACGTATGCCTATGCTGGCACAGATACATCAGATCCGCAAACCAAAAACGGAGTAAGCAACTTGGTTAATAACGGTGGATCGCTGATTGCGGGAAGCATTAATCTTTGTCCTGGTTGCAATTACATTCAAAATTCCGGCTCCTCCAATATAGATGACATTACGGGCGACGGTAAGGTAATCATTAACGGTGGCGAGGTAACCACAAACGGTTTGCTCACGTTAAATCCCGCGAAAGCTGCAAACCTTTCTGTTAAAGATCTCAATACCCTTGCATCGTTAAACGCCATTTCGTATGCTGCAGGAACTAAGGCTTCCTTGGGCGCATTTCGTCCCATGTCAGACAAAATCCAAATTGGAAATGCCACGCTCAAGATAGAAGGTGACTATACCCAATCAATTAGGGATCAGGCGTCGAGCGCAATCAAAAATAAATACGGTAGTGGGGTAAACGTACAGTTTACAGGGAATGTCGCCACGGATAACAGTTTGGACTTATCGAATGGATGGACAAGTACAGTTCTCAATTCTGTTTTCGACGAAAACCGTCGAGCTGACTATTTGTTCCATACACTTAATTGGAATGGAGAGGGGCAGGATAAGGTAATCGGAACCGGAGATATTAGTAAAAATTTCGGTGTAAAGAATGTGGAAAATGTCGGTTCCATTACTGTTAACAGCGGAGCGACATTTGCTATCTTAGGAGATAACGCAAGTACCAGACTGGCTGGAAATGAATTTATCGCCGATCACGGAACGCTTATTTTCGGTGCAAACGGCTTGGCTTCCGGAGGAACGGCAACAAATGTAAGCATTGTCAATAACGGAACATTGAAAGTTTTCGCCGGTGAGTTCTCGATCAATAATTTAAATCTTGACGGTCTTGTGAACAATTCTGGAACGTTGAGGTTGAATGACTTTAAGATGGGGAACAACGGAAGATTGGTCTCCTCTGGCACCCTTCAAGCCGACCGTTCAAAGCTGTTTTCCATAGAAGATTCTCACATAGACGGTCTGAATGTCGTTGACCTTGGAAGGCCTCAGCCCCAGGAGGTTCGCCAACAACTTACTGAGTTTTTCCGCAAGTATGTTCCTGAAAATCAAAAAGTCCTTGACGAGATTGCCAATCACGCTTCGTTCACAGGCGGGAAAGTCATTGTCACGAATGCACATCTGACTGAAACGCAACGCGATGATTTGATAAAGGCATTTAAAGACAAGTTTCTTAGCTTCTTTAGTCAAAACGAAACCGCACAACTCTGTCGCTCTTAAGAGAGTTCTGAGCCGTGCGGTTGAGTCTATTTGAGTTTTTAAATGAACGATCAAACCAAACGAATTTCCACTTTTTTCCCAAGAGCTGAGGCGTATCTTTTAAGCATTCCTAAAGAAGGAGGTGTACCGTTTGAAAGACCGGCTTCTAAGCGACAGACAACAGAACGGGTGGTATTCATTCGTTGGGCAACCTCAGTTTGCGAAAGTTTTTGCTGCATTCTTAATTCGATTGCCTTTTGTAAGGCCTTGAATTCCTCTTCCGACTCCTCATATGCCTTGGCAAATTCTGGATCCTTCATTTGTTCGTTAAAGAATTCTTCGTGCGTCATAGAAGCGTACTTAACCATCTTGATTAACCTCCGCCATTCGTTTAAGTGCCAGATCCAAATCTTGTTTGGGAGTCTTTGCCGATTTCTTGATAAAGGCGTGAAGAACGATAACCTTCTTGCCTTTTACCGTACAGAAAAACGCTCTGCCAATTCCTTCCGCTCCCTTTGCCCGAACTTCAAAAAGACCTTTTCCCATTGCTCGTGTATGAGGCATTCCAAGGTTTGGGCCTCTAATTTCTATCAAAGATGCTATTCGAAAGTAGTTGACACGAACTTTGATCGGCCAATTCCGAATTTCATTCAAGGCATCTTCCAAGTAAACGATTTCGTACATAACAAAATTTGTTAGCAACTTCGCTAACAATTATAAATCAAAAAAGTAAATAGTTAAATCGACTCTCTAAGATAAGATTTTTTGAAGAAAATGCTCAACACCAACCCAAATACTTCTCAAAAAAAGAATCCCGCTCTTGCCTACCTTTCCAGGCTCGGTTCTTCCCGTTCGGTGATCACGATTTCCAACTGTCTGAAGCATATAGCCGTTATTCTCGGAGCTTCTGATATTGAAACCGCTGATTGGGCGAAACTAAAACGCAATCATTGGACGGAAATCAAAAGGACACTGACAGAAAAAGGCTGCAGCGGTGCAACACAAAATCTTTACCTGACTGCTTTCAAAACAGTGGCGAAAGAGGCTTGGACGCTGGATCTCATTCCTCAATCGTCTTACCTGAAAATTCAGGCTTTGACAGGCGTCAAATATGAACGGCTGCCAAAGGGTCGCAGTCTGACCGGAAAGGAAGCCTGCGGTCTCCTGACCGCGTGCGACGACGGCACGAATCAAGGCAAGAGAGATAAGGCTATGTTTGCTCTAATGCTCGGATGCGGTTTAAGACGGGCTGAAGTTGTGCAGTTGGAAATGAAAGATTGGGACTGCTGCAACCGATCTTTTTGTTTCATCGGAAAGGGCAACAAGGAGCGCCGAGTCTTCGTTCCGAAGAAAATCGACAGGATCATTGATGAGTGGCTCATGGCGCGAGGCTTGGAAGACGGAATATTTTTTCCTCGAATCTGCCCCGGCGCAGACAAAAGCAAGCTCCTTTTCAGAACGATGCAGCCGTCATCAATCTACAGGATTCTCCAAAAAAGAGCGGGATTAGCTGAACTGGGGAAGGTTCGCCCGCATGACTTGCGCAGGACATTTGCCACAAGGATGCTTGAACAGGGATGCGATCTTTTTATTCTTCAACGAGCTATGGGGCATACCTCTGTCGCTACAACGTCCCGATATGACTATCGCGGAGAAACCAGCCGTGAAGAGGTTTGCAAACACCTGGATGTGTTTCTTTGAGCCTCATAAAACGGAAGCACAAAAATAAGGGAGAGATTTTTTAGACCTCTCCCTTTCTTGGCAGCCGCCTCAGAAGAAGCGGCTTGGTTTTAGGTTAGAAGCGATAACGGGCTTCAAGCTTGAACATATGGTCAGCCTTACCCTTCGTACCGCCTGTAAAGCCATAGCGGACGCCGATAGTGGCCGGGCCTTTGTCAGCCTGGACGCCTAAGTTCACGTTCGTACCGAACTTGCCTGCAAATTCGCCGGAGAGCTTGTCGCTAACACCGTTGAAGTTGGACAGTTTGGTCTTCTGCTTCGTATCGCCGAACTGCGGGATGACGGTTACGTCGGCCTGCGGGCGAACGTTCCAGCCGGAGGCTGTTGCAATGTCGGTTCTGACAGCAACGCCTATCGGAAGCTGGAAGGTGTTCGTAGCGTCAGCCTTGTTGCTCCAAACCTTCTTACCGTCAACCTTCGTATCGTATTTGCCCGACTTGGCCCAGACGTATCTCAGACCTGCGTGCGGAACGATATTGGCTTTTCCAGCGGGAATAGTCGCTTCGGCACGAGCGCCGAGGCTGAACATATTCGTCTTGACATCCGCATCAGCCTTATTGAATCCGGCTGCATTGATCGACTGAGTAATATCAGAGGAGTTGTGCATCCAGCTCAATGTACCGATGAGGTTGACCTTTTCGACCGGAGCATAAGCACCGTAGGCGTGCAGACCGAACGAGTTGTACTTGTTCTTTGTCTTCAACACGTCGCCTGTGGAATCTAGCGAGCCGTGGTTGTAACTGAAGGCAGCGCCCAAGATGATCGGTTTGTCTGCAAACTTGCGGTCGTAGCCCATGACGAATCCGTAGGAGTTGGTGTCATAGCCGGCCTTGGAAATACCCGTCGCGCTCAGGCTCTTGTATTTCTGTTTGCCGCCGATAACGTCAATCCACAGATCGTTGCCGCGTTCCCACTCGCGCATGACACCGTTCTCGGTGAAGGCTTCGTTCTTCATAGAGACTCGTCCTTCAATGGAATCGGTTGCCGAGTTCAAGTCATTCATCGCTACGGACATAGCACCGCCGGCGAAGGCGATATTAGCCACGGAGTTCAGAATCTTGGTCTTGCCTGCAACATCCAATTCTTTGTCGCGAAGTACGCGGCAAACGAAGTCGGCACCCGGATCGCCGGACTTGCAGTTGAGCATATCGTCGTTGGCGATATTCGGAATTGCAATATCCGGGTAAACGGTTCTGACATCGGCCAGTGTTGCATTGACCCAAATCGTGCTCGGGTCGTTGTGAAGCTTCAGGATCCAATTGATTCCGGAGCCGTCCTGCGGCAGAGCATAGAGGTTGTCGCCTGTCCAACCGCCTGTCCACCTACCGTCGGATTCATTTCCGCCTGTAATGTAGCCGTTAACGATTGTGTAGTCGCCGACTTCTTCAATATTGCCGAGAATAAGGTTTGCACCGGGTTCGACTGTAACCTTGGCAACGTCGGAAGTTGTATTGAACGCAGACTTACCGTCAGTGAGGATAGAGCTGTCGATAACGGTCAGAGAATCCTTAGCGAAGTAGAGATCGCCGTTTCCGATCTGGACATGATTGTCTTTATCCGTCCAGACTTCAGGACCTACTGCAATTCCACCTCCCGGGCCTGTCGTCACGTTGGTCGTGATAACCAGTCTGCTCGGTGTTCCGCTGGGCACCGTCGGAGAGCCGATGGAGTCAGCCCAATCAAGACCGCCCTTCGGTCCTAGGTTCAGATCGCCGTTGTTCTTCACGTAGATATTCGTGTCGATAACGTCGTCCTTCGGATTGATCTCAGCCGTGACACGGTTTTCAGGGGTTCTGTCCTTATCGTTGCCGATAACGAGGTCGCCGCCGTTCAGATCGGTTTCACCGGCATTGAGACTGCCTTCGCCGATGTTGACCAGACCGTCGTCTATCGTCAGTTTTTCGGTTTCAATATCGCCGGTGTTGTTTACATCACCGCCGGCAACAACAACGTTGTTCCAGATGGATGTGCCGCTGTTGTCATGTTCACCGCCCTTGTCGATAGTAAGGATGTCGCCCTTTTCATAGCCGGAGTTGTCGGACTTGCCGCCGTCGCCGATGGTCATGTCGTCGTACTCGGACTTGCCCTGGTTGTCGAGATTACCTTTAACTTCGGTATTCTCAACGCCCTTAGCATCAACTTCACCCCTATTGGTCTTATCGCCTTCAATGACATATTTGTCATTGATAGTCTCTTTACCGCCTTCTTCGGTAACGGACGTACCGCCTTCCTTAACTGTCTGATTGTTCCAGATCGAAGTTCCGGAGTTGGTATGTTCGCCGCCATCGGCAATCGTAAGAATGTCGCCCTTTTCGTAGCCGGAGTTGTCGGACTTGCCGCCCGCTTCAACGGTCATATCGTCGTAGTTGGAGGTTCCTTGATTGTCGAGAGTACCCGTAACTTGGGTATTTTCAACACCGGTCGCATCGACTTCGCCCTTGTTTGTACGGTCTCCCGCAACTACATAAGCGTCGTTGATTGTCTCTTTGGCTCCATCTTCAACGGTGGAAGTGGCTCCGTCCTGAACAGTAACGTTGTTCCAAATCGAGGTTCCGCTGTTGCTGTGTTCGGCACCTGTTGCAACCGTGAGGATGTCACCTTTTTCGAAGCCGGAGTTTTCAGACTTGCCGCCGTCGGCAATTGTCATGTCGTCGTAGTTGGCCGTTCCTTCATTGCGAAGGATGCCTGCGACGTTGGTAACTGCCGTCTTGGTGGCGTCCAGAACAGCTTCAGCGCCCTTGTTGACGAACTCACCGATAACGTCGAACACACTGCCCACATCGAGCTTACCTGCGTTTTCGCCTTTGCCGTTTTCAGCAACGGTGACACCGTTCCAGATCGAAGTGCCGGTGTTGGCGTGAGAGCCTTCAACCGTCAGGATGTTGCCCTGTTCGGTTCCGCTGTTGGTCGAAGATCCGCCTTCAGCCACAAGCATATCCTTGTAGTCGGCCTGACCTTCGTTGACATGAGTACCCGAGACAGTAACTTTTTCGACCTTGGAGGCGTCCAGAATAGAGTTTTCGCCCTTGTTCGTGAAAGAGCCAGCAACGTCAAACGTCGGGCCTTTACCGTCCTTTTCATCCAGAGAGAGCTTGCCTTCGTTAACAGCAGCACCGTTTCCGGTCAAACTGTTTGTATGAAGGATCGCGTTGGAGTGAACATGAACGTTACCGTTGTTGGCAATCGTCCAGTCGGCAAATTCACCGTTCTTGGCTTCCAGGGAGCCGTTTTCTCCGATATTGGAAGAAAGAATCCAACCGACAGTCGGAGTGGAGCCGCCGTGAGAACCGAACGTGAACGTACCGTTATTCACGTCAATGGAACCGCCGTCGGCGGAATCCTTCAGCAGTTTATTGGCATCATCACCAAAAGAACCTTCAGGAATTGCATTGACGGCATTGCCGACAAGAACCAATTCCTTACCGCCTTCGATTGTGACTTTATCGGTATGGGAGACATCTTTGAATCCCATACTAATATTGATCGAATTGGTATTCGGATCATTGGACTCGGCACCAATGATCAAACCTTTGATCGTCTGAGAAGCATCAGTGTCTTTGTTGTACTCATCCGCAAACTCATTGTGCAGAGTCGTCGTGTTGAGCACAATGCCGGGGTTCAGAACGACATCGAGCCCTTCTTTTTCCAAATCGTTTGCAGTTGTGATGGTGAAGGGCGCAGTCATCTCCCCTAAGAAATTGATGGTCAGGTTGGCTGCGTTTTCAAATGCATTCGCAATTTTGTCGGTGACGCTGACAATCAGCGAAGCGCTGAAATAATCATCATCCAAGGCGAGGTTGCCGCTTTCGACATTCAGCCCGGATTTGATCTCATCTTTAACTGCGCCGACGGTAGTTGCAGAAAGCACGGTGGTCGGAAGTTGTACAGTGCCTGTTTCGGCGTCCGTTGCGTCGATACGAATTGCCTCAGTTGTGACTGAACCGAAGATCTGATCAGCGCTTGTCTGAAGAACGCCGCCCTTCAGATTGATGCTATCGGCTTTTCCGTCAAGTTCGATCTTGGCAACGTCAAGAACGCCGCCTTCCATGATGTTGACGGTTGTGTCGCTGTTGACGACACCTGCCAGCACCTGAGTCAGGTTGTCCTTGTAATGAGCTTTGTCCTCAGCGGAATCTTCGTTGTTGATAATCGGAGTCTTATTCGTACCGGAAATATTAACAACGTTGTTTCCAAGAAGACCTGTGACATTGCCTTCGGCATCACGGACTTCGGAAGCGTCAAACACACCGCCCATGATATTCAAGGTCGAGTTTTCAAAGAAACCTTTATCGGCCTTGAAGTTTCCTGCTTTCTGGTTGTACACCGAGTCTTTGGCATCCAACTCGGCAATATTGAGATTGCCTTTGTTGAGATTGATGATGCCGTCGGCAGATACAACCTGCTGGAGTGTGGTGTCGCCATTTGCCGTGAACTGACCGTCTGCGCCGATTTGCGTCAGGACGATACCGGAAGTGTCGCCAGCTTCGTTGACAAACTCACCGCCTGAGATGTCTAGCTTATCTGCCTTGGCTGTCGCGCCAGCTTCATTCACAAACTTATCACCTTCACTCATAGCGATATTGGCAGCTTCAACCGTGCCTGAGTTTTCGGTATTTGCCGAAGCAAACATATCAGAAACAGTGATAACGCCTTCGTTTGTAAGGTCTTTGAACCCGACGCTCGCAGCGTCAATTACGCCGTCAGCCTTCACAGATGCAATTGTTGTTTCCTTTACACCAACTGTACCGCCCGAGATCGTGCCTTTTGTGAGCTGAAGTTCGGTCAGTTCCAGCAAGCCGGCGTTTTGAATTGCCACGTCGCCGGTATCGGACATAGCAATTTCCGTTACTCCCGCATCTTTAAAGTATGCAGAAGCGTCATTCGAGACCTGTCCGCCGGTGATGTTTAATCCTGTCAGAGCAAGGTTGCCCTTGTTGTTGACAAGGCCGCCTTCAACATTCAAAGCGTTGGTGTTTTCCATTGAGCCGTTGTTGTTCAGCTCACCGTCTGCAACGGTAACGCTCTGAGTACCTTCGACTTTAATCGTACCGTCGTTGTTGACTGTACCCTGAAGTTCGGAGGCGTTGTTGAGACCGGCAATCGTTAGAACAGCGTCTGTAGCGTTGGAAACAATGGATCCTGCTTCAGTCAGTACAGAATCGACCTTGGCAAGAGCCTTATTGATGAAGCTGCCTGCTTCTGCACCTTCAACGTCAGAGGCGGCCGCCTGAACGACAGCTTTCTCGGCATTGAGTTCGCCACTGTTGGTCACTTCACCCGCAACGGTCAGTTCATCCGTTACAGACAGTTTGCCTTGGTTATCCAGTTCCCCACGAATTGCATAGGTTCCTGAAGCTCCGGCCAATGCGTTGCCAGCCACCGTCAGTTTTCCGGCTGTCAATTCGGCGTCTTGACGGTTCACTGTGCCGTATTCGCGCAGAGTCAGATCGTCAAACGATGCAGTTCCTTTGTTATCAAGATAACCGCTGATATCGGCAGTACCGATTTCAAATGTTCCATGATTGACAAACGAATTATTCGTGTTGCGGGAAGCAATATTCTCAGCCTTGAAAAGGCCATGATTGCTCATAGCGCTGCCGTCAACAGCCGCATAGTTTGTGACAATCAATTGAGTGGTCGTGTCGTCAGCATTGCCAATGACGAGTCCTTCTCTGTCTTCGCCATAACCGGCCGAACCATTGTTCAAGGTATCAATAGTGAATACGCCGTTTTTAACGATTACCTGACCGCCTGCTCCGCCAAGTTGATTATTAACCGGAGAAATTCCGATATTGAGTTGTGCAAGGTGTCCCTTCGTTGCGCTGGCCGAGCCGTAAGAACCAAGCGTTAACTTGGAAGGTGTGACAGTACCGTTGTCGTTGCGGTTGCCGCCGACCCACACAGTGCCGTCCGCCAACTCAACCGGAGCGAGATTGGGATTAGGTTGGGACTGACCCACTAAAACGAAATGGCTGCCGTTGTTGATGTAGAGGCCGTCTGTTACGCCGGTGACGTTCATAAAGCCCATGTTTTGGCTCAGTACATTGGGTGTACCGGAACTCGGAACGACAATCGCACCCTTTTCGTTAACACCGACTACCAAGGAAGTGGCTCCGGGATTGTCAGTTGTTTCGTTGGAGAGTGTCTCATTCGCAAATGTTGCATAGGCTAGAGTGCCGGCAGCCGTGGCTTTAATAGAATTTGCGAGATCTACATTAAACCTCTCTGCTGCTTTGCCGTTAAATGCGACTTCGAGCTCACCGCGACGTTCCGCCGGAACGTCTCCGATGGCTACAAGCTTGTTGACTGCATCGCCGGCCAGCGCAGCGCTGTATGAGGCGTCGTCAAATGCGACAGTGCCCCACTGGAAAGCAACGCCTTCGGCCACGGAATCAATAACATTGCCTACCCCGGTCACAATCTGAGGATTGCTCGTGACTTCTACTTTGTCGTCCGGGTTAACCGCATCTAGGTTAAGTGTTGAATAATCCAGATCGGCAAAGACCTGATCCAACGTTGTGGACAGACGGCCGCCTTGCAAGTTAGTGGTCTTGTGACCGTCCATTGCAATGTGTTCGGTTCTCAGTGTTGCACCGCGATTGATATTCACGACAGAAGAACTATCCAGTGTTCCAACCGTAAACGTTGCTGCATCATTGGAACCGGAGCCTGCGCCAAGATTGTAGGTATTGCCGGAACCGAGGACAGTGTGCTCAATCGTTCCGCCGGTCAGATCAACTGTTGAATTGCTGAACCAACCCGAAGCACTCGAAAGACTGCCTGCCGTCTGGACGTATTTAACGTTAGCAGCTTCAAGGCTTCCGACATTGATTTGTCCGGCATTCGTAAAGGTATCGTTGCCACCCGCGCGTTTGAACACTATCAGACCGTCCCCGGTAATCGAGCCGGAATTGTTCAAAGTACCGCCGAAAGTAAATGTACCTGCATTTTTGATCGAGCCGGTATTAGTAATACCTAATCCGTTGCCGTCAACGAAAATGTCAGACACACCGCCGAAAGCTTCGGCGCCTGTAGCATTGATAAATTCACCCGCAATCGTACCTGTACCGTAGTAGGCCAATCCGTTATTTGTCTTTGTTCCGCCTTCGGAAACCGTCAGATTCTTTAATTGCTCTGTTGCTCTGGCAACTGCTCTTGCGACGGCTCTGAGGCGCAACGGAGAAGCTGTGAACGTTTGCTGCGCGTTGTCTCCATTGATGAAATAGCCGCCGTCATTGACGATTAGTGAATCCGCTATGAGCGTGCCATTATTGGAAACTACACCGCCATCAAGAATCAACAGCTCGGCATCATCTCCTGAAAACTCTGCGACTGCACCCTGAGCGTTAGCAATCAGACCGGAAACTTGAGTTTTACCGGTTGCTTTAAGAGTGTAGGTATTGCCGATTGTGCCAATATCACCATCGCCGCGTGAACCAATGGCCGTGTTGAACAGACGGATTTCTCCCGGATTTTCAAGAGTGCCGAATACTGTTGAATTATCCAGCGCTTCCATGTAACCGAAATTCCGCAGTGTTCCGTTGACATTTACGGTATTCGCGATTAAAGAAGCACCCTGACTGTTTTGGAGGGTACCGTCCAGGTCCGCAGTTCCTACCAATTTGGCGTTTGCGTTATTGATGAATCTGCCGCCGAATTGTGTGATACCGTTGACCGTTAGCTTGCTGTTGTTGTGAACTTCAGCACCGTTCCAACCTGTCAAAGTACCAAGAACCGTCTCTCCATTGTTCTCTAAGACTGCTTTGTCTGTGAAGATAGCGTTTTCGCTGTTGAAAACAGCATTTTTATCGACTGTGGTCTTTCCGCCTGAAGAATTAAGGTTCTTGACGAGGTAATCGCCAGCGGCAACCTTAAGTTCTCCCTTATCAGAGAGATGAACCTGTTCGGCCTGTCCTTGGTAGACAGAAGAGTCTTTAATTCCCAAGCTGCCAAGAATGAGCTTTGCTCCGTCACCAACCGCACTGATAATACGTTCGGCAAGAGTAAAGCGATTACCTGTACCGTCTGATTTGCCGCCGATAAGTGTTAGCTCTTTTCCGTCCTGGATGGTCGTGCCGGTTGCTTCATTGATGCCTGTGAACCCTGTGTTGTTTCGCAAACCGGAATCTCCGACAACGATTGCTCCGTTTTCGCCTTCAAGTTTGCGATCAACGAAAATAACATCGCGCAAGTGCTCTACGTTGCCATAAAGCTCATTGGTTTTTGCGACGGTTAATCTATCATCATGTGAAACTCCCGCTATCGTGCCTTGGAACTCAAGAGCTGTATTACCTCCAAACTTGTCTTTAAATGCCTTTTTCAGATCGTCAGCTTGTGTTTGAGTGAGTTCCACTCCGGTGACAACCACTTTTCCACCCGTAAACGAGGCATGATTAATTAGCTTCTGAGCAATTGAACCAGGAGCATACTTAGTGAAGAAATCATTCAAACTGGATTTAACTTCTTGCGGTAAAACCGAATTCAATCCAACATAATGAAGTTCTTGTTGAGCAGTCGTCCCTAATGAATCGAAGACGTTAAATGAGTTGTTGGTTTGGACAATTCCACCGCTTACTGCCAAAACACCGGAAGGCCCGAAAGACCACACCCCGTCATGTGTGTTGAGCGTTCCGGAAGTATTTAACTTATCCGTGAAATTAACTGCACCATAACTATTGATAGTCCCGTAGTTAGTGGTTTTGGCAATTGTTGCATTGCCGTTGAAGTTTGCAGTACCGTAATTGTTGAGATTCTTGTACCAGCCACCGTTGACAGTTAAAGTTCCTCGGTTGTTGATGTTTCCGCCTTCAAAGTTCGATGTAGAAGCCCCTAGACCGGAAGCGATATTGACGACGATATCTCCCGAAACTTTGGAGGCATTAAATGAACCGCCGTTATAGTTATAGGTGCCGCTGCCTGTTAACTTAGAGGAAAAGTTTCCGCCGGTCTGCGTCACAGTTCCGTTGTTAATAAGGTTGCCGTTTCCGGCATTGACATTCCCGCCCTGCAAATTAAATGAACCGGTATTTATCCAATTACCATATGGATTGATAGTTCCTCCGGTCATGTAAGTATTGCTGCGGGTTTGAAGATTGTTGTGGACGTCAACGCGTGAATTTCCATTGATATGGAAGGGTCCGTCAAAAATCATCCCGGAGCCGTTGACAGAAAGAACGCTGTTGCCTTCTTGGACAAAGGTTGTGTTAGAGAAGCCTCTTCCGTTGATAGTTATGGACGAAGAGTCCTTCAACCGAAATTCTGTAAGGTTATTGCTTTTGTCAGTTCCGCCTCGGGTAAGGTTGCCGATTTCATCGTAGTCACCGATATAAAGGGAGCCAGTGTTATTAACCAGAATAGAATTTGATCTGTCCCAAGTAAAGTGACCTAAATCCCCACTGTTCCATGAATGAAGTAACAGATTTCCGTTAACGGTAGTAACGGTGTTGTCCGGTCCGATGTTAAAAGCTGCTCTACCTCGAACGGACCAAGAAACATTGGAACCCGCACCAACGGTGTAATTGCCGTGCAGATTTAATGAATAATCCTGTTCGGCATAGTCTAGGTTCTGTCCAGCTGTTGATTCCCCTGCATAAATATGCTTATAAATGGCGTATGAAGGCGTCGATGCAAGAGCTAGTGCTAGACCGACTGTGATAACTGCCGCTTTTCCAGCGTTCTGGCTTGCAGCCGTCATGGCTTCGGAAACAGCGACAAAGCACCCCCGTTTCCGATTCCAGACTTTTTTAAAGATTTTGTTCATAGATCCTCCTCGGGTTGTGCTATTTATTTGGTCAGAGCCGTCTGTGCCGGTTCTTTTTCAGCCGGCGTAAAAATGAGAGGGACAGCATCGAAAGCGACTACTTCTTTGATGCGAACCCAGCTAAAGCCCCGAATGCCCTGAAACGTAAAAACTTTCTCTTGGGATTCGGGATCGGCTAAGACACCTTGGAAAGCGGCAATCTGCGGGTTGATCTGTTGCGATTCTTCAGCTTTAAGATCAATGGCCAGATTTGTTCCGTTCTTGAGATGGATAGTTACTCGTTGAATGTGAATTACTTCTGCCATGTTTTCCTCCTATAGGATTTGTCATTGGTTTAAGAAAAGGTTTTTCAAAACTCAAAAGCCTTTTCGTAAACCGAGGGGAGGAAAAATGGGCGCAGAATTCCTAGGCTTCCGCTTTTCGGGAAACCGTCTTCTCGGGATTTTTTTTTGTTGTTCATAACGATTTCTTCACAAATCTTGGCAGGACTGTTGCTCACGTTATGAACGAAAGAAATACGATCACCGCTCTTTCGTGCGGGGCAGGACAAGTTAAAATTCGATTGACCCGAGGGCTTCTTTGTCCTGCCAAGGAAGAAGCCGTCCACTCGTTAAAGTGGCCGTGAGCTCTCGGGTCTAAACTTTTACGTGGTCATCTTCGGCTCCACCTCCCGCTCGATCCAGCTTTGAAGCTCGCCTAAATGCTCGGAACGCATTTTTTGAATTTGTTTTCCGCATTTGATCGTGGCTTCGTAGAGGCAGATCTTCTTCATGCCCGTCAGTCCGGGCTCTTTTCTGTCACTGACGACGCTCAGTGAAACGTTGGGATATTCTTTGTTGTTGATTCTCATAATTTCTCCCAGCTGGCGGCTAAAAAAGGAATAGAAAACAGCGCCGCTGTCGCCAAAGACAGCACTTCCGAAAAACATCCAAGGATATTTTGGTTGCCCGAGGAATGGGCCGAGGATGATAGATGGGGTCGTTTTTGCAGGCGCGAAAATGTCTTTCTGTCAGCAGACTTTTGGTTAATCCAGGGGGATGGATTAAACCTGCTGACCGAAAAGGCATGGAGAAATCCGGTCAATAAAATTTTTGTACCAATATTGGGATGAAATAGTGTTATCGAACTATTGTTACTCATCTTTCCCCCAGAAAATTATTCTTTATGAGTAGGATATCGAGGAAAAAATGAGGCTCACGCAGAAAAATGGGGCAAAACCGTCAAATTTGATGCACAGAAAAAAAGGAAAAAGAAATGGACGGAACAATAGGTCACAAGAAGAATTTGCGAAGTTCTGCAAGATGAGCGAAATGTCCCGTCCACAAGCTGGACTTAAGTTGTCTATCGAACTGTTATTTCCGTTGTGTCGAAAGAAACAACTTCATAATGATTGATGATTTCCGCTCCGTCGGCGGTCAGTAATGCTTCAATAATCGTCGGGGCCTGATAAAGACCCATTGCACCTGCGATACAAATAGCAAATGCGATAAGTGACTGTCTGGCAACGCCAATAATAACACCGACCAAAACAATGGCGATGGCAATAATTCTTCCTAATGTGCCTTGCGTCCAGTCTTTTAATGTTGTCCAAACGTCTTCAAATTCCTGACCTCCGTCACCTGCGTAAACGTCCGGAGCGAAAACGGCGCATCCGACGATGAAGCATACGCCTAACAATGGTAAAAGACTCAAAAGTCGGTTTGTTGCTGAGGCTTTCATTGATTACTCTCCTATGAAATTAATGTGATCTGTTCTGCTTTAAAAGTTCGAGATTGTTGACAGTGGGCGGATTCGAAATGTTCTCTGCCTGTCTGCGGTCATTCGAAGTTGATGAAGTTGCGTTTCGCTGTACAGGAATTTTCTTTACCAGCGGCTGGAAATTCGAGCTGTTTTTCGCCTGTGCGGGATTCATAATCCACTTGCGCGGCTCGATTTCCGTATATACGTAACCGGGAGCATTTAAGTCTCCGTTCAAATCTGTATAAGATGCGATCCAAATACGCATGACCATTGATGGTGTCCTCACCGGTACAGGCGAATAAGGAAGTTTCGGCGTCACAAAATTCTGAACGATGATGTCGTCGCCAACAATCACCTGACCGTCAGTTTCAACGCCGGCCGGAGTTTTCTGCATTGTTGTGTAAGGGGCATAAACTTCCTTTTCCTTACCTGCTGACCCAAACACTACATTGGTTTTATCGCCGCTTCCTGATAAGACATAACCGTTATCGCCGCCGTTGACGGAATATTGATACATCTGACTTGTACTCATGCACTTAGGATCACCGGGCATCCCTGAGCAGGAGAAATTCTCTTCTCCCACATTTAAATATGAGCACCCTGACAGTACAAATGCAGAAGCCAGCGAGGCTACAGCCAAAACTGTTCTTCTCATTTTTGTTCTCCCTGAAGGATTATTGGTTTTCCGTCGTTCGTTTCCGACAATTTTTGATCGCTCTGCATCACTGCATGAGGCTGCTGAGATTCAGAAACTCCACGATGCGATCTGGGTCCTATCAACAAAGAAAGCCCTATCAAGATCATGATTAAGAAGCACATCGCCAAACCGAGCAAAATCCACATGTTCTTCAGGAAGATACGGTCGTATTTTCTACTGATGTTCTTCTGGAAGATCTGGTCGTATTCTTTTCTCCTGATTCTCGTCTTGTTTCTCATCTTGCTGCTCCCGCACGAATAACCGGATTTGTTTGTACCGTTGGAGTTGAGGTGTTGGAATCACTCAATTCATTCAGATTCTTCAGTCTCAGCTTTGTTCCGTTCGTCACGACAATATCGACTCTTCGTCCGGCGGTAATTTCCACAACGGGGAATATTTGCTCTGCCATCTTGATGTAGAAGTCAGCCACCTTTTCAAGCGCTTGAGAAGCGCCTTGGGCTGCTGCACCGCGAGCCAATCCTGAGTTAAAGTTGTTTTGATACTGAACAGAACCGCCGATGGACGTTGTATCCAGCACGGATACAGGTGTCACATCAAAGGCTTTGGAAACGCCTGATGCAAAACCGGCGATAAGGGTTCGGGCAATCATCTGACCTTGTTTGCTTACCAGTCGTCCCTTCATGCCCGCTTTACCGTCTTCGCCTACGACATAACTCGGGAATTTTGTCTCCAGAACGGCTCCGTCGTTTCTGACGCAAGAAAGGTATTCACCTCGCAAGAAAGCTCTTTCGCTGGACAAATCTCCGTGACCGCTAACGAGTACGAAGCAGTCTTTGATGTCACTGGTAAAACGGTTCGGCAAAATCGCTTCTTTCTCAACACGCAAAAGAGCCGGCATCGGTTCGCTTCTGGCAGAAGTAGATGTCGAAGCGTCAATGCCGTTTAAGAGCATTGCTGAAATGATCGAGCCTGTAGGCATATAAAACTCGATTTCTTTGGGTGTGGCTTCGCTCTTTTCTTTAATTCGATTAGCCCTTTCGCGTTTAACTTTTTCAGGAGGAGCCGCATTGATGACATGAATCGTCATAGGCTTTGTCTTTTCAACCACTGTCTCCTCTTCTTCCGAATCCTCCTCTACAGATGATCTGGGTGCAGGTGCTTGAGTCTGTGCAGTATTCACAGAGCTGAAAAGTTCAGTAGGATCCGTCACTCCGCGATTTGATCGTATGCCGGTTGAACTCGTTCCGGAGGAAAATCTGCGTTCGCGGTCACTCTGCGCTTTCGGTTCTTTTTCGTTTCTTGCTCCGGAGCGATTGGTATTCGAACCGCGCTGCTGGTTGTTTTGTTCGGCTCTTCGAATATCCTGTCTAAGCTGAGAGTTTGTATTCTCAGACTGAACCTTCATTTCGCGAATATCTTTTTTAATACTTGCAAGTTCTTTATCCAGCTCCAAATTACGATTTTTTTGTTGCGCTTCCTGAGATTCCATATATTTTCCAAGTGAATTGGAAAGTTCTGTAATTTCACGGCGCATTCTTTGAACGGAAGCGCTTAACCCGTCAATACCCAGTTGTCTGGTATTCGTATCGGTAAGGACATTTCTCTGAACGTCGTTCTTCGGAGCTTTATCTTTACTAGCAGGAGAAAACAACATCTCGGAGGCGGATGCGAAGATTATGACGACTCCCGCTGCTCCCAATAATGCAAACAACCGTTTTTTACCCGGACTAAGCTCTGAGAAAGATTTCTTTTTTTCTACCATCTTTGCTCTCCCTTAGCGGTTGTTGAATTGAGGTCTGATTAAGTATGGTCTTTCGGGAGCCTCGATAATCTTTCGAGCCTCTTTCATCACCACATAAACTTCTGTTGACTGGCCCGGATTCAATACATGCAATGGCCATGTTGCAACTGCCGCAGCTCCCCAGTTACCGCAGGATGTCTCTTCAAAAATGATGGTTTCTTTCGTTATGTTTTTTGCGGTACCGACGTAAATATCGAGGTTGTGGCCTGTAAGTCTCTGGCCGTTTAAAAAGTCAAAAGCAAGTCCGGGCTGCTTACAGCTCGGAATGTTTCTTGCCCCTCGGACCGAACCTAATGAGTAGCCGGACGGGATTTTTCCCAAAGCCACTTCCCGCAGCATCGTCCGTATTGTTTCCACATACGGCATTGAGCGCTCAAAGCTTTCTGCTTCGTAGTTATCCTCGCGCATTGAGTCGTTTGCGACCATGCCGGGATTCTTGTTTAATTGAGCTGCCGAACCTCCGGCAATCTCCAAAAATACCTCTCTGGGCGGTATTTCCCGAGGAATCATGGTGACGGACAAAGCCTGTTCTTCCGAACCTTGTTCCGTAATGAACATAGAAGAAGGTGTGCTTTTATCGGTGGAAACGTAAATCACGTTTCCTTTTACGCAGATTTCTCCGCAGTTCCCGCTTTTTGCGCTCCCACCTGTCAGTGAAGTCGAGATAATCTCAGGATTCCTAAAGGGTGTCACGATTCGGTTAGTCATATTGATCGCAATCGGGATCAATTCATTTTGCCCGGGCGTCAGCGCGATTCTCGTAGCATTATTGATTTTCAAAACGCGATGGGCTTGGCTGCTTTTGACTCTTGTCTGGGCATCTTTGATCGCAGAATCAACATTGCCGGAGATATTGGTCCTTCTCACACCGTTGGGAACCGCAGGTATGTCGTTTTCATCCAAAGAAGCTCCGTTGGAAGCTAAAGAGGTTCCGCCGATAACGGTAGTAAAAGTCAATCCGAGCAGCGCAGATACAATTTTTTTGTTCAGCATCTTATTGATTTTCCTTTTCACGTTGCTTTGCTTCACGCTCTTGCTGACGCTTCTGCGCCTGTTCCATGCGTCTTAAAACTTTGCCTGTACGGGCAGTACCGGAATAAACGGAAATTTGTTTGAAGAGAGGAAGATAGTGGTTTACGTCAATTACAAACTCGAACGTCATCTCTTTTCTGATGCCCTTTTCTTCATCTCCGTTGACGTAGTTGGAAGCACCCGTTGTATATGAATTCCCTTTAACGAAAACTTTGTTTGTTGAGGTTTCATATTCGACTGTGCGCGGCATGAAAGACTGAGAGATCCGGTCTTCTTTCAAGGACTGTGCCTGTTCAAGGGCTCCCCTGACGGTATCGTTATAAATGGACGGATCAAGCAACGGCTTTAATCGCTCCACCACAAAGTCAACATTGGAAGGAGTAATGTTGCCCATCAATTCGGCAACCGCCAAACCCCATGCCTCTTTATAGTTTCTGGTCGCCTTCTTTTGCTCAAGCTGTGCAGTTTGCGTCAGCGTCCAAGGCTCAAGGACAACTATTGTTTCTTTGGTAAAAAGAAAACATCCCAACAGGATATTTGCCCCTACAAGCCCTAAGCAAAGCCTTTTATAGAACTTAGACTCGCTTTGAAGACCCGTCCAACTTTCCTTGAAGTTGTTAATGTTCATGGTATGAAATTCCTGATAAACGGATTAACAAACTGTTTACTTTTGCAAACAGGAACTCCGTACCAATACAAATAATGCAGAAAGAAACCGTCAGGGTTGTTATCTCTGACACGTTTATATTGACTCGTCATAAAGAGGCCAATGAGCATACAAAGAAGCATCTGTCTGACCATGATTCCAATGCACATTCCAAGAAGAATCGGTGCTATCTCATCAACAGACCATAACAAGAGGTGCGGCGGCTCATCCGCGTGTCTTGGGATTTTTACTCGTTCCATGTTTTCAAAATGAAATCTTCTTTCCTAACATTGTCGGAAAGAAAACTGAAACGATCCGCCTAATAAATGCACGGATTCAGATTTTTTGAAACAGAGAAAAAATAAAAAATCCTTTTTGGAAAAGAAAAAAATGGAAAATCCGTTCTTCAAATAGAAACATTATCCTGAATAACATAAAAAACGTACCGGCATTTTACTACAAATGCGGTACGTTTTCGAACCTGAATACTTTTACCTTTATTAATACCTTAAAATCATGAAAACAGATGTTTTTGCCAATCGCCATATTGGCATTACCGAGAACGATCTTCCCAAAATGCTGGAAAGAATAGGAGTAAAGACATTAGACGAATTGATTGATAAGACCATTCCTGAGAAAATCCGGCTAAAAGCTCAGTTGAATCTGCCTCCTGCCATGACAGAACGGAAGTTTGCCGAACATATCGGGAAACTGGCTTCTATGAACAAGATATATAAATCGTATATCGGTACTGGCTGGTACGATTCGATTACTCCGGCTGTCATCCAACGCAATGTTTTCGAGAATCCGGTATGGTACACTTCATACACTCCTTATCAGACAGAAATAT
>ENA-UEOR01000361-UEOR01000361.1-human-gut-metagenome-genome-assembly--contig:-NODE-361-length-27118-cov-8.322510_pt1 | contig 27118 bp, 23 predicted proteins | sample MGYA00242887_ERZ507890 | MGnify/ENA primary metagenome ERZ507890 (study PRJEB26167, sample SAMN06115431) | human gut metagenome | host: Homo sapiens | place: China:Guizhou | collected 2014-10-21...
TAGCATTATAACATAGCAAATTACAAAGACATGCTTCTTAACAGTGCTCGAACAGACCAATTTAGATTTGATTTGCCGGTTGACATTTTGTCTGAAGACATTGCAAAACAGTACAATGACATTTTTGTCAATCAGCCAACTCAATTGATTTCAGACATCAATGATTTGCTATATGACTCAGTGCAATCAATTGACATCATGTCTATGAATGCACCAATTGTCAAACAAAGTGTCGCAAATCTTGTTGATGACAAGACCGGCATCAAAAGAGCAGTTGACCAGTTTTTCAGAGGCAGCAAAACTGTTCATCAAACTGTTGACAAACGCATCAACATAACATTTAGAATGTCTGCAGGCTTCATCAATTATTTTGCGTTGTTGGAGTCTTACATTAGATATCATGATGACAAAACTACTCACGACTTTTATCAGCCAATGAGGTTTGTCTCACTTTACAATGACCAGCCAATGTTTGCAATTGACTTTTCAAATTGCATATTTGCTGCCATTGACAAACAACATTTTGACTTGACAAACACAGACACAAGTGAGCAAACGTTCACAACAACTTGGGTGTTCAACAACTTTGATTTCAGATTGCCAAGTGAAATCAAAGCACAATGATTTGCAACAACATGGAAAGCAAACTTCACAATGGCATGTCAATGCCAATTCTTGACTCAGTCAACTTTGTTGCAGGCAAAACTTTGAAGTCAACAAAGCCAAGAAGATTTGATACTGCAATGATTTCAGGCGCATACAAAGTCATTGATGCAGTGGCAGATGACACTCCATTGATGTCAGACATTTTGTACGGCAACATTGATGCAATTGAGCAATTGATGGTTCTCAATGAACGCAAATCACCATTTGACTTTGAAGCAGACGATGTGATTGTTGTGCCTGAAACATCATCATATCTGTCATTGACAATTGAACAGTCAATTGTTGCAAATGCATCAACACAACCTGCAAATCATGGCAAGACTTCAGAGCAAAAGTTGTTACCTAAGTCAACTTCAGCATCTGTTGTAGCAAACCAGAATGCAAGTCATGTCAAAATCAATTCATCAATCGGTAAACTGACATTTTGAACAACATGTTGAAAGAAGTGTTTGAAGCAACGTTGTTGAAAGAAGTCAGAGACATTGTTGTCGACTTTGACCCAATCAGTGAACGATCTGCACAACAACCAATTGAAGCTGCAGGCAGACTTGTGCCACTTTTGAAAGTCTGCAACACTGTCATAGATTTCTCAAGCGTACAATGGTGCAATGTAGAAGTTGGCAAAAAGTTCTTGCCAACGATTGAAGTCAGTTTTGCTGCAAATGCAAACTTTTTGCAAAATGACTTTCCATTGACTCATGATGTTGTGACCTTGTATGTTGGCAACACACTTGACACAAACTTCAAGACAATCAAGTGTGACTTCTTGATTTTGTCAGCTGAACAGAATGGCTCAAATGTCACAGTCAAAGGTGAATTGAATGTACCACAGTTGTCTGACTCTGCAATCAAGTCTTGGCAAAACAAGACAAGCATGGATGTTGTCAAAGATGTCTGTCAAACTATTGGCCTTGGTCTTGTAACAAACATTGATGCAACAGCAGACACAATGACTTGGCTTCAATGCAATGAACGCAATGACAGTTTCTTGCAAAAACATGTTATTAGACACATGTGGCTTGGCTCAAATGACAAGATTGTTCGAGTGTTTGTTGATGCTTGGTATAGACTCAACATTGTTGATGTGCTGTCAGAAATGACAGTCACGCCTTTGGATGACGAACTTTCAATCGTGCCTGCAACAGGAGAAAAACTTGAAAAGACTCAAAAGCTCATATTGAACAACGACACAAATGGTCCAAACACTCTTGCAGCTGTCAGTGGCTGGAACTTGAAATATAGCAATGTCTCAATGAAGACGCCATCAGCAGTCAACATGCAATCTGCCACTTTTGACATGTCAAATGCTGCAATCGAACACAAACATGTTGATGCAACTCTCATTCAACAATCTACTGACAAAGACTTGGATGTGTTTGCAGACTGGTCAATCTCAACTTCACTGCAAATTGCAAAGAAAGATGCATTGCATGCAAACATGCATGACAACTTTTATGAAGCAGCAACAACATTTGATTGGTCTCAAGGCATGCTTGACCGTGCAATTTTGAGTTTGACTGTTCCACAAACTTTGAATGCGTTGTATTGCTACAAAACTGTTAATGTCGAGTTGTACAATCATGGTCAAAGAATGCAATCTCCCATTCCTGAAAAAGAAGAACGAGGCAAACAAAATTCTGGTGATGACAAACAGCCACTTGCAGTTGAACAAGTACGCAACAAACGTTTGTCAGGCACATACATCATAACGAGCATCACTTGGCAATTCACAAAGTCTAAAATGCTTTCACAAATTGTTGAATGTCAAAGACGAATGTGGCCTGCATTTGATGTTGACAAGTTGAAGTGACATGGCACATGACATCAAAAAGCTCAAGCCAAACCCAAATGGTAGATATCGTCAAGGCTATTACAATCCTGGGCCAAAGTATATTGGCAGAACGCATGATGATAGAACAGTCATATATAGAAGTAGTCTTGAGCTCAAGTTTTGTCACATGTGTGACATGTCACCAGCAGTTGTTGAATGGTCTTCAGAAACACTTGGCATACCTTATGAACTTGATGGCAAAAAACATACATACTATCCTGACTACTTGTTCAAGACAAACAAGGGTGTCATATACATGGTTGAAGTCAAGCCATATGCGCAATGCAAATGTCCAAGCAAATGGTCATCAAATGATGTCAAGCAAATATATCGAAAGAACATTGCAAAATGGGATGCTGCTATGAAGTTTTGCAAAGCACATCAAAACATGCAGTTCAAAATCGTAACAGAGAAATTCTTTACAACATAAAACATTATATAGTATGGGGGGGTATTCATCAAAATATAGCGGCTCTCAAATAGAAGACGCCCTTGGTCAAGTGATGACTCAACATGCAACAACTGGTCAAGCTGTAGCATCTACAGGTCAATGGTTTAGAATTGCTGAATGTCAAGACATCATGGCATCACCACAAGCATTTATACTAAAACTGTCAACACTGTGGAATTCTAATCAGCCAGCAGTTTGCATGTTTACTTGCGCAGTGTCTGACACCACATTTGCTTGCAAAACTTTGAATGCACTGAGAAGAGATGTAAACATGTGTTTTAGTGCAATTCGTTGTCAACAAGTTAATTCACATTGTTACATTGATGTTAAGCTTACAAATCAAAACAACTCAATCATTGCAGACATTGCAATGCACAATCCATCATATGTTAGGGTGCTATCGCCCATTGAAGCAGCACCTGCAGGTGGCTTAACACTGGCACAATACTACATTCAGTATATAGACTAAATTGACATAGACTATTCACACATTAATTTACATGAGCTACAATTCAAAATATTCTGGCAATCAAGTGCAAAACAGTCTTGATTGGATTGCTGAAGCGGGGGGGGCCACTACTCAAACGCATATAGAGGCGACATAACAAGCAATGAAGCTTGGGTAAGATGTTGTTACATTGTAAGCAACAATGTTGCATCAGTTGGAATGCTAACAGTGTACACTGGTTACAATCATGCAACGCCATCTGCTATGACACTGTGGTTTGCTTCAGGCTTGGGTGACAACAAACAAGTCAAGTTGATTGGCAAACTTGAACAGTGGTATGCCGTTGCCCAATTCACAAAATGTCGATTTGTGTATGATGCTAATGATGGAAGCAAACCAGTCTATTTTGATGTCAAACTAAACTTCACAGGAATTGATGCAGAACATGCTGCAGGCTCTTGTTATGCAACATTGACAGGCCACACAGCAATCACAACATCAATTTGTACAGCACAACAATCTCAACTTCTAAATCCGACAATTGCATCAAACTACACAGTCAAAGAATTTGACATCGCTTGACAACATGCAATGTCTTGATTAACAAAAATGCATGGCAACATTTCACAATCTTGATGACAAGTCAAAACAAAGCTTCATTGACAAAGCAAAACAATGGGGTAGAAATGCACTTACAGCTGCACAAAGACTGTTCAATAGACTTGTCAAATCAGGCTCATATGATTTGCATCAAGCAATCAAGCAAAATCCTTGGTACACTGCACAAAATGGTGGAGCACTTGCAAGAATTTGGTTCACTCAAAAGATTGCAACAAACTCTGACTACCAATCAAGACGCAAATACATGGAGCCTGGAAGATTGTACATGTTTGTCTATGCAAATCCAAAACATGCTGACATTTTGGATTGGTATGATGTTTACCCCCTTGTCATGTCACTTGGTTCTTATGTGTCTCAAGAAGGCGAACTTGTAGAAATGGGCATCAATTTGCATCATTTGCCGTTGAAAGTTCGTATTCTTGTGTTGTGCAAAATTTTTGAAGCATTTGCAAGCAAATACAAAGGCGAAATGTATAGAGCTGAGCAAGCACCTGTTGACATGTCTTGGCAACAAGTTGGTGCACTTGTTCAACAATATGGTGCTGCATTTGCATTCAGGTCATACATACCAAGACTTAGAACAGGCACAATTTGTTTTCGATATGAAGACTGGCACAAAGCAATTTTTGTGCCATCAAATCATTATGAAAAGTTGACAGCGCAACAAATCTATCAACGTTATCTGCAATATTTGAAAGACAAGCACATTATGTTTAACGTGTCAGACTCAACATATTAAATGATTGGCAATATTACATCGCTCGTTTGCTTAATCTTCATTTGCATGCATCGATAAGTATTATCATCGGCAAGCCTCTGATACATATCCAATAAAAAGGTTGAATTGAAACGCAATGGCTACAAAATACAACAATGGCAAAAATGCATTGCAAGCAATTGACAAAAATAGTCCAATTGCTAAAATCAACATGCACAAAGCATCTGCTGCCACTCAAATAAGACAAAGAGCATTTACAGAAAATGCGTCATATGACCAAGAAGTTGTTGTGCTGTCGACAGATGATGTCTTCAATGTCAACAATGCAAAGAAAAACTTGTTTGGTTTACAGCCTGCTTTGAAGGCAAAACACTATGACATGCTGTCTGCTGAGCCTGAAATGGACGACATTCTTGAAAGAATGGTTGATGAGTGCATTGTATATGACAGTGAGTCAAACAAATTTTGCTTTGTTGAGACATTTCAAATTGACAAATTGACTTTGAATGACAATGCAAAACAAGAACTCATTGACGTCTTTTCAGAGTGCTTTGATGTCATCTATGGCCTGTATGCATTCAATGGTGTCAACACTGAGCCATCAAGACAAGACATCAAACAATTGCTTCGTGAATATCTTGTTCGAGGTCGCATTGCATGGGAAATTGTATATGATGATGTCAAGCAGCCTACTACAATTGTTGGCTTCAGGAAACTGAATGCATTTGCATTGACGCCGATGCGCAAAAATGACGTGTTCTTTTGGGAATATGACCGCAATCAACAAGAGCAAGCAAGCATGCAAAATGTATGGGGCTCACCAGCAAACACGAACATTGTTGCTGGCGGCGGACTTGGCAAAACAAGATTGCTTGACTCTCAAGTTGTCTATTTGCAATGGAATGATGATGGAGTTGGCACAATGTCATATCTTGAAAGACTTGTTCGTGCATTCAATCTGCTTCGCATCATTGAACGCAGTAGAATTGCATATGCAACAACTGCGTCACGTTTCAGAACTCAAGTTACAATTCCTGTCAAGGGCAAAACAAAGACACAAGCATATGAAACATTGCGCAAAGCAATGAACAAATATCATGAGAAGATTGACTTTGATGACTCAACAGGTGAATTGACTGTCAATGGTCAAGCATCAATTCCATTCAATTCAGAAATTTGGTTTGCTGAAACAAACTCAGGCAAACCAAGCATTCAAAATCTTGACCCAGGAATGCCTGATTTGTCTGACACTTCTGCAATCACATATTTCAGAAACAACTTTCAAAGACTGTCAAAGTTGCCGTTGTCACGATTTGATGAAGGCGGCGGCAATTGGAATGTGTCTGATGAGTCAATGCAGCGTGATGAACGAAGATTTGCTTCATTCATTGCAGGCATCATGCACAGATTTGGCGTCAATGTCATTTTGAAGCCTGCATGGATTTTGATGTGCTTAAAAAACAACAAGTTCATTGGCGACAATGAAATTTTGAATGCTCTGTCAATCGGGTACAACAAATACAACCAATATCAAGTTCAACTCGAACTGAACACTCTGCTCAAACGTGTTGAAGCAATTCAACGCATTTCACAATCACTTGTTCGCAACATTGACATGAATGACACTCAGAAGACATTCTGGTCTTCTGAGTACCTCATTGAAAAATATTTGTCACTTCCGAAAACAGAGCTTGACAAAAATGCTTCTATGCTTGAAAGAGAAAACGCAGAAATTCTAAAACTTGCAATGGAGCAAGCAGCAAAAATGAAGCAACAACAAGAAGCAGCAGAACAAGTTGGTCTTGAAACCGGCGCAATTCATCAACAGCCAAACATTGATGACTTTGAATGATGCTGAAATTTTGTCAGTTGTCAACAATTTGCCGCATTTGACTGTACATATCATATCAGGATATGACTTTACACATCCTATCAAATAGTATTTCACGCATCATATAAATCAAACAATCTCAAAAAGACAAACTCTCATGGCAAAGCACATAACATATCAAGGCAAGCCTGCACAATTGATTGTTGACTCTAAGTCTTGCAATCAATTTGTGATGGAGTCAATTCAAACTGACTCATTGCCTGAAGGTGCCCTTTGTCGATTGTTTGGCACATATGCATTTATGGACGAGACAAACCGCAATTCTCGTTCATATGACTTTGACAACTACTTTGCGCAAGTTCAATCTTTGCAACCCAAGATTGCTGCAAAACGCTTGCTTGGTGAGCTTGAACACTGCAAACGAAGAGTTGTCAAATATGCAAATGTGTCACATCGAATTGACAGCATCGAATGGAACCCAAAGCGCAAGGCTTTTGAAGGCTGGATTACAATCTTCAACACACCTGCAGGACAAACTGCATATGCAATTGTTTCAGCAGGATCGCCGCTCTTCATTTCAAGTAGAGCAATTGGCATTGTCAATCCTCAAACAAAGAAAGTTAACATTTTGAAGCTCATCACATTTGACTTGGTTGCAGAACCTGGTTTTTATGATGCTGAGTTTTCAATTGCATCAACGCAAAAACAACTCAACAGCATGCCTGTTGCAATCAATGAAAGCAAAGACATGATGTTTGTCAATGAGTCTGATGAAGAAGATGAAGTTGACAGCAATGCTTTGATGTTGCAACTTGTCAATCTTGCAAAATCTGGTGTTCTGCAAAAACTGTTCCCAGAAGCAGAGTCAGACACTGCAAAACTTGAAGAATTGCAAGCATCACTTGTCACAGAGTCATTTGAAGACGACACACTCAACAATCCTAACGATACAAACAATATGAAGCAAAACACAGCAAATTTTGTTGCTGCATACAATGACATGTCTGTCAATCGAGACCCAAAAGACTTGGCAAAGATTGAAGCATTGCTTGACAGTGTTGGCTGCAACTATGAGTCCGATGTGACCATTGCAGTTGCATATGACAAGTTGTCAACTGAGCAGCAACAAACGATTCACAAACTTCTTGGAATTGACTTCGTGAATGAAGACACGAATGAAGCAAAACTTCAAGAACAATGGGACTCAATGCCCATTGAAGACAAAGCTTGGTGGTTGTACAACATCCATCAGGAAGTGTTCAAAGATGCTCAGCTTGACGACACTCAGACAAACTTGCTCAACAAGAAGTTTGCAGAGTTGACAGATGCTGAAAAGTCTTTTGTTGCAAACAGATTTGCATTCATTGATGAAGCAATTGAGCTCAACAATGACAGCAATCTGAACATTGACTATCTGACAGCTTGCTGGCAATCATTGGATGCAACTGAAAGATTTGAGTTGCTTGACAATGCTGGCATCAAAGATGCAGACAAACTCAATGATGTTGAGCAATTTGCAAACATTGACAAAGAAAGTCAGGTTGCCATTGCAAAAGCATTCATTGATGCAGGCAAAGCACAAGCAGACTTGGTTGTCGATGAAGCAGACATTGCAGATGAGACACCTGCAATCTGGGATGCTGCAGATGATGCAAAGCGCGCTGAAATCTGCAAACAAGCATTGATGAATAACGATGAAGAAGCAGCTTGCAAAGGCAAAAAGTTTGCTGAACTTGATGCCAAATTGCAAAAGCTTGTTGACACTGGCATTTCATTGCTTGATGAAGCATCTGAGTTCAATGCTGAACAATGGTGGTACAATGCATCTGTTGCTGACAGACAAGTTGCTCTTGATGCAGTCAAAGACTTCAAGATTGGTGTTGAAGATGCTGCAAATGCAACTTGGGAAATGTTTGACAACGAGTCTCAGAATGCAATTGAAGCTGCAATCAAAGCATCTGGCTTTGTAGCAGAATCTAAAGAGCCTGACGCTGCCAAGATATCTGAAGAAGCTTGGAAGTCTTTGTCAAATCCTGAAAAAGCTGAGTTGCTTGATGCATTGAAGCTTGACATTGCAAACATCTCAAAAGACTGGTCTGACTTGTCAGATGACATCAAAGCATCTATTGTTGACAGTTGCAAAGATGAAAATGTTCTTGACTCTGCTTCTGCATGGGGCAAGAAAATCAAAGATGCGTATGACAACTTCACAGAACTTGATGAGTCTGTTAAAGATTTTGACGAAGTTGAAATTGGCGAAAAAGTTGAGACGACTCTTGGCGTTGGCTCAATCATTGCAAAGGGCACAGGCTTGCATGAATTTGCTGAAGCTTGCAAAATGCACAAGCCCAATGCAGGCATTTCAATGACTGAACTTAGAAAGCGTTTTGATGACTCATTTGACGTTCATTGGCTCATTGTAGATGTTGCCGGCAAATGCTTTGTTGACTTGTATGGCAAATCACATACATTTGTGAATGAAAGTTCTGTTGATGAGTCTGTAGAAGCTTGGAATGCTGCAACAGTTGAACAGCGCAAACAATGGTTGCTTGCAAAGAACTACTTGCTTGCTGATGCAGAGTACAATGCTTCTCAAGATTTTGAAAATCTTGGTGTCGAAACTCAAAACTTTGTTAAAGAGTTTTTTGCAATTGACGAGTCATTCAAAGACACAAAACTTGTTGACAAATGTCCAGTCAAACTTGGCAACAACATCATTGGCTTCATTGAACAAGGCGAACCAATTGAAACCCACATCATTGCGGCAGAAGATGGTGGTGCACTTAGAGTTGAAGTTTGGCCAAAGGGCAAATCTGCATTGAAACAGATTGTTGTGGTTGCTCCAAATGACAAAGAGTGGCTGCTTGAAAGTGAAGAAGATGACGACGTTGAAAACTGGTGGAATGCATTGTCAACTGAAGCTCGCAAAGCAATTGTTGGTGACACTGAAGAAGACTTTGACATGTCATTTGATGAGTTGTCAGATGCCTTGAAAGAAGTCGCAAACAAAGCATTTGACACATCAAAACTTGACGAAAGCATTGCAAGTGACAATGTTTACAAAAATCGTCTCAATGACGAACAACGTGAACTCATTGACAACTTTGTCAATGGTGATGCATTGACTACAAACATGAAGCAACTTGATGCTGGCATGTCATTGTCAGAAAAAATTGCAACTGTTCTTGCTGATGTTGTCAACAGCTGCAAAGACTCTGCAACAGCTGATCGCATCAAAGCAAATCAAGATGCATTGACTGAATATCTTGCAGCATTTTGGCAAGATGACATGATTTGTGAACATCTCATCAAATGGCAGCCAACTGGCAAACATTCATTTGTCAATGAGTCAGAAGATGGCAAAGTTGACGCAGAAGATGTCAACAACATTGTTGATGGCTTGGTTGATGCTGGCACTCTGACAAGACCGCAAGCAGATGAACTCCAAGATGCAATTGCAGACTCTAAAGAACTTGCAAACATCAAGACAAAAGGCGAACTTGCAAATCATGTTGCAAAAGTTGCTGATGAACTTGGCTATGATGTTGAAGTTGATGACTGCATGAGCATGGTCAATGAAGGCGATGAAGGTGAAGATGTCATCAAATCTGTTTTGAAAGACAGAGCATTTGATGACTTCAAGTTTGACTGCATTGAAATTGATGGCAAGACAATGTCTGTTGTCATGACAAAAGATGGCCAATTGACTGGCATTGCAATTGAAGGCCCGATGACAGAGGCAACATCAGCAGATTTGTCTACAATGCTCAAAGCATATCTTGAGTCAGCAAACACTGATGAAGCTCTTGTGTCAATCAAGAAACGCATTCGTGCAATTGAAATTGATGAAAGCAAACTTTGCAAACTTTATGATGCAAAAGGTGCTGCTGTCATTGATGAAAGCTTGATTGAGCCTGATGCAACACCTCTGTGGCAAACTGCAATGCCTGCAGCATACAAACTCATTGTTGAAAGTTTGACAGATGACCAAAAGCAACTGCTTGCAACTCAAGCTGCTGCAAGAACATTTGTCAATGAGTCAGATGTTGCAACATTCTATCGTACTCGCAACTGGTCACAAATCAAAGCATATGCTGGCAATGGCAAACCTGGTTTTGTCAATGAAAGCATGCAAACTGTTGTTTCACGTTTCACAGCTGAACAACAAGCTTTGATTGATGCAATTCGAGGTTGATGCTTACATTGTTGAATGAAGACTCAAGAGTTCACAACTCTTGAGTCTCAAAAAAAAAACAGTATATGTCAGGATACAACTCAACTTTATCAGGCCAACAATTAGACAATTGTTTGCATCATTTGATTGACAACAAATCACTTAACATTGGCAAGAACACTGGCATTAGATGTGCAAATGATGCTACTTTGTTGTCAGGCTCATTTTGGTTTGACTGGCATGAGTCAGGCAAAGACTCAGTGTGGCTGTTTTGCAAGTGTGCTGCACCTGTTGGAACAAGCCAAGATTGGCAAGGCATGACAGGTGATTTGACATTTATTCGAGGTCGCTCAAATGCTTGGAATGGCATTCAACGATTTTATGTCGATTTTGCAAAAGCACACACAGAATTGATTGCACAAGTCATCAAATATGGTTTAAGTGATAACATGCAGCCATACATTGTTGACTATGGCATTTATGAATACCAAGGTGAACAATACATGGGCATTCATCAACGTACAAACTCATCACAGTTTGTGCATTTCAATGGTGTCAGATCATCAAATGTATCAGATTTGTATGTCAATGCTGAAGAATGCACAAAGATTGCATGATGCACTTGCAATTTTATGTCAATTGTGTTATTCTGCCGGCTGCAACAACAAAATTGTCAAATTTTGCTGCATCTTATAAGCTGCATCAACAAACATAATGACAACTTGTGGTTTGCCACTTCAAAATTGACGAATTTTGTGTCATTCTACCGACTGCCACAAAATACATATTCAAACTTTATAATAACGGTCTTTGACCACAAAAACTCATAACAATGAACGCAAAACAACAGCAACGCAAAGCACTGCTTGACAAGTGGGGCGGCGTTATAGATGAAAGCTTCGGCAAATTGCCGGAGAACAAAAAGTACTTCTTGGCTGCGCTTGCTCACAATGTGCAGTACATCAATGAAGGCTTTGACAACGTGTATTCTCAGAATTTGAATGGCATGGGGCCTGTTGCATTCCCAGCTGACCCAGGCACTCAGCAGCAGTTCCACGATCCCAGTCGCAAAGTTGGCTCAATTGATGTTCCGGCTAACACTTTGGCTCTGAACATGAACTTGGCTGCTCAGACAATCTTGTTTGACCTGCTGCCGACTGTGCCTGTTTACAGTCCGCTGGTTCAATTGGATTACGTAGATTATGTCTATGGCGGTGGAAAACTTGGTTCTGGTGAAGGTCCGCGTTACTTCCTCATCAAATGGGAAGAACTGTACAATGCTGACTCTCAAGCAGGCATCAAAACTCTGCGCAAGGGTGATGTCATCTATGTCGGCAAGAAAGAAGTTGACGCTCTGTGCGTAAAAGCAACGTTTGTTCAGACTTCACGTGTAGCCGGCTATGTGATTGTACGCAATGACGGTGTATACAAAGTTGCTGAAACTGAAACCAAGATGTCTTTCGTTGCTTCCAACGAACCTCTTGTTGCAGCTGCTCAGAACGCTGATACCATCTTCAAAGTTGACGTTGATGGCACGGCGACTGACATTGTAACAGGCATGACGAAAGTCATCTTTGACCTGGTTTCTGCTGGTGACGAACAAATTCACGGCTTTGTTACTTTGAACGAAGACGGTGATCCGATGTCTCGTGCTCAGTCTGAATTTGGTAACTCCAAAGTTATGGAACTGCGCACATTCAGCAAGGCAATTGAAGTCAAGACTTATCAGGTTTGGGGCGCTCTGACTCGTCGTCAGGTAAAAGACCTGAAAGCTCGTGGTCTTGACAGTGTTGCAATCATCAAAAATGCAATGCAGAATGAAATCACTCAAGCAATCAACGACAATGGTTTGAGCCGCATGCGTCGTCTGGGCGTGACCACTCATGCAAATCTGCTTGCAGCTCAGGGTTACAACCTGAACCTGTACATTGGTGCTGCCGGCTCTACTGGCAAGGACTTCAAAGCATTCAGCATTCCTGAGTTCATTGATGCTGCTGGTGTTGACCGTGCAGGTGAAATGGGCATCATCCCAAATGCTGAAAGCAACAGCTCTGCAGAAAACCAGATTACTCGTCAGGCAAGAATTGCAACCAGAATTTTGGCTGCTTCTGCAATCATTGGCAACTTGTCTCGTTTCGGCGCAGGTGACGCTGCTGTTGTCAACACAATCACTTTGGTTGCTTTGAAGACACAGAAGAACTTTGTATCTGCAATTGACAACACTCTGGTTCAGGACAACAAGAACCTTTACTACGCCGGCGATTTGGCTGGAATCAAAATTTATTGCGATCCAAAGCAAATGCTGAATGACAATCGCGTATTGGTTCTGCGTACAAACAAAACTGCTGATGGCGTCGACATTGACAACATCAACCAGGGTATGGTGTTCCTGCCTTATGACTTGGCATCAACTGTTGAAATCACTGCAGAAGGCACTGCAGCACCGAAGTTGCTGATTGAAAGTGACTACGCGTTGGCCGAAACAGGTATGTACCCATCATTAGCTTACTTAACCTTTGCCATTGACTCCGACTATGGTTGGGTATAAGCATTTTTGACAAGTACAAAATTGCATATCTGAAGCATGCTCATATGAACATGCTTCTTTTTTTGCATGACAATATGATAATGTTAAAAGTTTATAAAACGCGAACAATAACAACACTTTTGTTGCAAGTTTATTAATCATGATGTATAATAACACTATACAATTAACATCAACAAAAACTACAAACATGCAACATCGTGAAACAAGCTTTTATGAAGACTTGCAAAAGTATGACAAACTATTGTCGCAAGATTTCAACTTTGAATCAACTGAAGTCAATCTTGAACGTTGTGACATCAACAATCACAAAGCACGTTATCCAATATCAAAGCCAAATCAATGGTTGCATGACATGCTTGAAAAAGAGTTGGGCTTGCCTGTAGAATATGAATATGCACTTGATGGCTATTCATTTGACCTGCGAATTGGCAACATTTTGATTGAATACTGCCCAACAATTTCACACAACATTACACGCTCATACAGATGGCTAAAAGGTCACAAAGATGACAAGTGGCACATTGATGATTACCATCATGTCAAAAAACAACTTGTTGCATTGAAACATGGCATGTTTTGTTTCTTTGTTTGGTCTTGGGACAAATGGGAACCTCTTGTATGTGCAATAAAAGCAATGCTGAAGCCAAAGCTTGATGCATCTAATTGTGAATTTCAAATGGTGCCTGGTGAACTTGCTGAAGCATGGTTGCAAGACAAAACATTTGCAAGAACAAAAACTCTTCGACCTCAACAAGATTGTTCAGAAGAATACATGCATTATGGCGCTTTAGTTGACATTGACACGCACAAAATCATGCAAATGATGTCAGTAGTGTACAGTGCACATGAAGAAGCACGTGTTGTCAATGCAAATCACTACAATGCAGCAAATGAGCCTGCATGGGTTGTTGTTGACAATGTTAAAACTCGCATTGTTGAACATGGCACTGAAATTTTGTTTGTCAACATATCACAATATTTGTCAACAATCAATGTCAAGCAGCGCACACCAATTGTGTACACAGTCGATTGTTCAAAATCGCCTATAGACTTGCTTGACATTTACACAATAATGTCATTTGACAAGTTGTTTGCTGACTACGATGAAGCAATGCACATGTACACACAGCATTTTGCAAAATTGACAAGCAATCATGCTGATCATGTGTCAGAATTTGATTTTGGCTGCTATTCATTTGCAATGCGGCATTGGCTTGAAGAACACATTGTTGCAGAACATGAAGATGCATTTGAACAATGTGAAAATTTTGATGAATATGAGGACAAGCTTTATAGAAGTCTTGTGTTGAGTGGCGATTGGTTTGCTGTTAATGATGCTGGCATGTATACATTTGTCGCTGCAATCATCAAAGATGTTCCAAATGATGACAATGACAAACAACATGTTGCTCAATATGATTGACTCATTGTATTCTGTTATGCAATTCTCGAAAGCTCAAATACATATTAAAACAACATAGCATGCTAAGCATGCAAAACAACTCGAAATCAAATTCAACAACATGAAAAAAAGAAAGCTTTCTATTTCAACTGCAAAATTTGTGGTTGAAAGTGCTGAGTCACTCGAGGCAACTCAGCAATTTAGTGTTGTTACAGAGTTCAAAGCAGGCGACAATGTTGTGCCTGCAGGCAAACTTGTAACAATTGACAACATCAAAGACAACGTCATAGAGTTTCACACAAATGACAATGTGGATGTCAAATTGTCTGCACCAGAGTCAGTGTTTGTTGTCAACACTCAATTGATGTCAAATGAAATGCTGAATGAAAGCATTGATGGCAAACAATTTGCAGAAAAGTTTGACAAGTTTGATGACAAGCAAAAACAAGTCTCCATTGATTTGCTTGATTTGTCTGAAAAGCCCAGTGCTGATGAAATTGCAAAGGCATTTGACGCTGCGACAACTGATACTCAGGAGTCACTTTGCAAGCAAGTTGGCATTGTTGACGAATCTATTGAAGACGACGCAAAGTCTTGGTATGACAACATGTCTGCAGAAGAACGCGCAGCAGCAATTGATGGTCTTGGTCATTGGTCTGAGAAAAAGTTTGATGAATTGTCTGCTGACACTCAACGTGCCATTGTTGAAAACTTCAAAGCAAAAGATGACTTGGATGAGTCAATTGAGTTTGTCAACAAAGCGCCGTATGCAATTGATGGCACCAACATCAAACCTGGTGATGTAGTTAAAGTCGAAGTTGTTGCTGATGACGCACTTGCTGCAGCCGGTGAACAAGTTCGCATCAAAGTATCTGCTGGTGAAGAGTCAACTGAATTGATTGTCAACAAGAATGACAAACAATGGATTGCAAATGTTGTTGACGAAGCATTTGATGTGTCTACTGTTGATGCATCAAGTCTTGCATCAATGCTGTTGCAGTCAATCACTGAGGCACATCGCATTCATTTGAACAACGAATTTGGCCCGCATGTCAACAAATATGCTGCACACAAAATCTTGGATGACTTCTACAAAGGCTTCCCTGAACTTGTTGACAGCTTCGTTGAACAGTTGCGTTATGACGGCGTGACACTGACACGTTCTGACTATTCATGGTCAGATGCACTTATTGGCATGAAAGAACTCATTGCTGCAATTGATGCAGTGTATGACACTGTTGACAGTGCAAGCAAATCTGAACTTGACGCAATCAAATCATTCCTCAAAAAGCATGCTTGGATGCTTGAAAATCAAGCAGGCTTTGTTGCCGGCAAAGTTGTTGTAGAAAGTTGGGAAGACAACTACAATGGCAAGTCAGATATGGACAAGCTGTCTGCAATCAAAGTTGCTTTGATGTCTGACAATCTTGACTATGATGCAGAGTACATCAAGTCATTGCCTGTAAAAGATTGGCCTGATGAAGTCAAAGATGCTGTGCAACTGGTTTGCGAATCAGAGTTGCAAGATGCATATCGTGACTTTTTCAAAGCAAAGTTAGCAGAATATGGCGTTGCAAGTCCTGCAGAACTTGATGCAGAGCAGAAGAGCAAATTCTTCTCTGAAATCAAGAAAGAGTGGCCTGATGCAAAAGAAGAACTTGATTTGGATGAAGCAGCAGAATGTCCGATCAAGAAAGCAAACATCTTTGCTTTGTCAAAAGCATACACTGCTGAACAGAACAATGAAACCCTTGCAAAAATTGAAGAACTGTTTGCAGAAGCAGGCGTTCAAGGCGGCTTGATGTTTGACAAGTCTGCAGAACAACTTGATGATGCAAACTTTGCAAAACTTGCAAAGCTGCTCAATGTCGACTTGGTGACTGAAAGCATTGTGACAAAGAAGCCGGTTCGCAAACGTTCATTTTTGATGGCACAAAAGTTCATCAATGAAAATTTGGAAGCAGGTCAAAATCTGACAACAACTGCAACATTGACAACTGTTGATGGCTATGCAATTCCTGCAAATGAACAGATTGCATTGACATCCATTGACAGCAACACAAATCTTGCTTATGTGACTTATGGTGAAAACTCATATGCAGTCACTTATGGCGATTTGATTGCTGCAATTGACACTTCAGTTGCTTGATGCAGCATTGACAACACAAGAAGCTTGGTTTGCACAACAAATCAAGCTTCCATTGCAAACTTCCAAACTCAACATCAAAATGAACAATGTTTTTAGTTGTCTTAAACGACTTCGCAATGTGTTGATTGTATTGTTTGTCGGCTTGCTCTTTTGTATGTGCAATGAGCAAAAACGACTTGCATCAACTGACATCATGATGAAACAAGTGCCATTTGTCAAAGCAATGGTCGGCGGCAAAGTAGTGTGGATGCTTATTGACACTGGCTCAAGTGTTTCATTGCTTGACGAACATTGGGTTCAACAATCAAAGTTTGAACAACACAATGTAGCAGGCCACATGATTGTGCATGCAGCAGGAATTGACAAATACAACAGCATAACAGACCAACGAGTCATCATCAAAAACACAGTAGCGGACATGCAATTTTATGTAACAGACTTGTCACCTTTGCTTGACAAATTGTCTCAAAGTCTTGACAAAAATGTTGTTGGCATTCTTGGGTGCGATTATCTTGCTTCTACCGGTGCACTCATAGATGTCCAAAACAAACAACTGTTGCTCGTGTCAATCTTTAATCGCGTCAACACATGATGTTTGCACAATACACAAGTTAACAAGAAGCTTTGCAAAATTTGCAAAGCTTCTTTTTTGTGCAAATTCTGGTCATTTGTAGAACCATTCATTCAAACAACAAATCTATTATGCTGTACACATCGTATTTTGCAAAAATGTCTGCAATCAAAGCAAAACTTGCAAATGATGAATTGCCATTGCAAATTGTCTCAATTGCAAGATTGAGTCCAAAGTGGTTTAGAGAGTCAAAGTTGCTTTGGCTTGCACCTGGCGATGCATTGTTGACTGCTATAAAAGCAGGCAAGTTGTCAAATGAAGCATATGAATTGCAATATCGAGCTCAACTTGACAAATTGTTGCAAAACAATCCTGCAATTTTGTCAACTCTAACAAGACATGCATTGCAATCAAACATTGTCATGTTGTGTTATGAAGCACCATGCAAGTTCTGTCATAGACATATTCTTGCAAAATGGTTGGCAGAACACACTGGTCTTGTTGTTAAAGAACTTGAATTTTGACATACATTTTTTGAACATGAAAACTTCCAAAGTCAGACTTGCATTTGTTGGCCATGCAGGAGCAGGCAAAGATCTTGCAACTGCTCTTGTCAAAAGAGCTTTGTTTGCAATTGCAAATGACAACAAACAATCTGCAATTGTAGACATCAATTGCATTTTGCGCAACACATCACAGTATTTGCTTGAGCATTCTTGCAACAGTCAATCAAACTTCATCAACATATTGAGATTTGCAGACCCATTGAAGCACTACATTGCATTGATGGAGCAAGTTGATGCCTCAACAACATTTGAGCAATCATACAAACTTTCAATTGCTTCAAAAGCTTTTGCAAAGTCTGAAATCGACAATTTCTCAATTCGAGATGTGCATCTCAAACTATCTGATGCTCTCAAAAAGACATTTGGTGACAATCACTTTGTTCAGTATATGCACAATGCACTTGAACATCGCAAAGACGTTCGCAACATCATTGTAGCAGATTGCAGATATCCAAATGAAGTTGAGTTGCTCAAACAGCATGGCTTCAAATTTGTCAAGCTTGTCAATCAATCAAATGAAGTTGACGCGCCTCAACACAGTTCAGAGTCATTTGTTGATGAGATTGCAGTTGATTGTGTGTTGCATCATGATGGCAAGAATGCTCAAAAGTTTGCTGCAGCAATTGATGAAATGATGTTGAAGCTTTTCAAACAACAGTTGATTGAACTTGATAGATTTGCCATGTTGATGAAGTTGCACCACATGGATGTTGAAGCAATTTGATGTTTGTGTCAACTGTTGCATGTTGTATCAACTGTTGCATGTTGTATCAACTGTTGCATTTTATATCAAAATATTGTTAACGTATATTAAAACCATTGCAAAATAGTCAAGTTTGTAGTACAATACACATATACCAAATATTTAAATTTAAGCAACATGGAAACAACAAACAACATTCAAAACGGAACAAGAACATTGGTAGAAAAGGAAGCATACTTTGACATTCAGTTCAAATATCAAGACAAAGCAGAAAAGTCTTTGGTTGACAGGTTCTTGAAATGGAAGCACAACAAGTACATTGCATATGCTGCAATAAATGAAGACTTTCACTCAATGGATTTGAAAGGCAAGTCATTCTTGCTGTACAATCAAACTTTGAGAAACAGATTTGATGAACTGTTTCCATATAGTTTCATAGTAGCTGACAAACAATTCATTGACAACAACTATTTGCCAAAGGAGTACAATGGCATGAAACGATACATCTACATTGTTAGCCAACAATTGTACTCAGAAGTAGTTAAGCAAGCTTGGCATCCTCGGTCAGTTGAACACAAAGCATATCCAGGCATCCGAATTTTTGAAAACTATGAAAGTCTGGTTGAATTTCTTGAAGAAAGACTGTATAGACAGCCAATAATCATAATTGGCAAAGAACCTTGGGCAAGACTTAGATACTTTATTGATGAATTGCAACTTACATATTCTGATGAACTACCAAGATGTGAAGACAATCAATTTGGTTTGTTCCCATTGGACAAATTTCAGACTTTTCTGAATTTTGCCACAATGAAATCAGTCAAGCACACAGTCAAAACAGTTCTGCATGAACAAACAGATGAAGAAGTTCCAGAACAATTGCCGGAATTGTTTTCTGACTACATCAAGTTTTCATACAAGTCATCAGTTTTGAAAAAAGTAGCAAACAGAAAAGCCGACTCTGTAAAAGAAGAACACTTCTCATATTTCACAATCGTTAAGAAGTCTTAACGATTGTGAACATTAAATGCTTGCATATTTCACAATCGTTAAGACTTCTTAACGATTGTGAACATCTTGCACTTTACAATCGTTAAGAAGTCTTGATACAACACAACATTCATCATATCAAGTTTGCCAGCATGCAAAACTTTCAAATGCTGGCAAACATTTTCACAAGCAAATTTGGCACAAAATGACAGAACAAGAACTTTTTGACAAAATCAAAAGCATGTCAATTTTTGAAGACAGTTTTGTTGATGCAATCCAGCATGGCAAATTGTCAAACATTGTTGCGTTTGCAAATGATGTTGAACGTCTTGGCACAAATCGTTTCATCAAATTGTCAAGCGTCAACACTTCAATTGCAGTTTGTAACATTGTTGTTGATTGGTCTGAAATTGACACAGGCAAACCTTTGATGCATTGTGTGTATGTTGACATGATTGTTGTGTCAAATCAATCAATTGTTTGCAACACCCATACTTGCATCTTGAATTTGCTTGGCTTCATCATGACGTATGTCAACAATCTTGACAACGTGTCAATCATTGATGAGAAGACATTTTCTGATGCTTACAAAGCAGCAAAACTTGATGTTGAAAAACATTTCTTTTACATGAAAGATGACACGCCAAGACTTGACTCAACTCAATTGTCTGACATGGTCAAACATTTTAAAGTCGTAGTAGACTCAGTGTTGTCAGAAGCAAAACCTCAACAATCGTAGAACAATTGACACAACAATAAAATCTTAACAACATCAATCATGACACAACAAGTTCCATTCAAAACTCTTGCTATCATTGCATGTGGCTTGGGCAAACGAGTATCTTTGTTCACCGGTAGCAATTACATACCAAAGTTGCTGCTCAGCATTGGCGGCAAAACAATTCTTGGTCGCATCATTGAGTCTGCTGCATCTTTTGACGCATTTTGCATTGCATTGTCTACTCAACGTCACATTGACATGACAAGACAGTGGATTGAGTCAAACTATGGCAAAGAAGTCTCAACAAAATGCATGTTTGTTTTGCATGAACAAACAGATGGCAGTGCAAATGCCATTGCAGACACAGTCAATCAAATCAAACAAGTTGTAGGGCCATCAGATGTTGTGCTACATTGGTGTGACATTTTTGCGTCAAATCTTGACAAACATACAAAAGAATTGCTCAACATTGATGAACAACACATTTCTGCTGCTGTTATAGATGACAGGTCAGACAAACATCTTTATCTTGATGATGCAAACAATCGTGTAGTTTCATGTGCATGCATGACTGACTTGCGGTCACATGGTATAATTGCGAAAGATGCGCATAGAACGTTGTTTGGCATTTATGCATTCAAAGCAGCATTGATGGACAAGATTGTTGAGCAATGTAGCAACAATGATTGCAAAGACTTTGCAAATGTGATGTGCAACATTGCAACAGTTGATTGCGTTGACTTTGACAAGCCTGCATACCCGCAGCAAGTTGAAATCTATGGTGACACAGAAGCATATTTGCGACACTGTGACAAACGAGTCAAAGAAAAAGAAGTCCGTTACTTCAATAAAATTGAAATCAAAGATGATGTTGTTGTCAAGACTGCTCTTTGTGACAGAGGCTACAAACTAATGGACAATGAAGTTGCATGGTATCAAATTTGTTCAGGCAATGGCATAACTTGTGTGCCAAATGTGTTTGAACTTGGTGAGCATTCATTCACAATGACAAAGATTGATGGCATGACAGTTAAAGAGTACATTGACAAATATGATGAGTTTTGCAATTGCATGCCACTTGCAGTTGGCTTGATGCAAATGTTTGAGACTCAGATTGCTCATCAACTTCATTCAATGACATGTTATCCGCAAAACATTGTGCAAAATGTGCCTGTAGAAGACAAGCTTGATGCAATGCTAAAAGAGTATGTTGAGACAACAAAAAGTCGATACAATGAAATTTCAGAACTTGTCAAAGACATTGAAGTCTACAATGGCCAAAAGTTGCCAAACTTTGTTGAATTGCTGCAAGATATTGAGTCGACAATTAGACGTACAGCAGCACACACTGATTTCTGCTTTTTGCATGGTGACCCACATGTTTGCAACATGATGATTGACAATGCAGGTACAAAATTGACTTGCATTGACCCAAGAGGCTATTTTGGTGATGGCAAGTACAAAAAAGTTGGTGACGCCGATTATGACATTGCAAAATTTGCATTTGGCTTGTCAGGCAATTCAAACTTTGCAAGAGATGCTTTCCACATTTTGAAACGCGTTGATGGCAAAACTGAGATTTCATTAACAAGCAATGTTCGAGGCTATGACATTGATTTGCTGCCATTGACAAACAGACAGAAATTCTTGGTTGGCTTGTGTTGGTTCAAGTTTCCAGCATGGTTGAAGAACAATCCTGTTGAAGCAATCATAACGTACTGTCATGGTGCACTCATGACGCGTCAATATCTTGACGCATGGTGTCATGAGTTGTAGTACCATGACACGTCAATACCTTGACAAGTGGCTGCAAGAATTGTAGTCCTCAATTGAATTTGACACATTATACACTCTTTTTAAATTTCAACTGCTTGTTAAAGTAGTGACATTGTATTTTGCATAACAGCCTATTGAAGTCAATCTGCTTGTGAAAGTAGATTGACTTTTGTTTTAGTGTTCACATGTGTCTACATATTATATCAAACTGTACACAACACAACAACATGCAAAACAAAAAAGACAACATCATGAAAGCTCTCATCAAAAACAACACAGGTGTTAGCTCAAAATCATTCTTTCTTGTTGCAATCACAATTCTTGGCTGCATCATATTGCTTGTCATTTGCTTCATAATGTTGTGGGAGACATTGAAGACAGCTCACACAACAATTGACTTGACAGGCTTTGCTGCTGTCATTGGCGCAGTTTCAAGCTTGTTTGTGACTGCAGGCATAACAAAAGTGTGGGGTGAAAAGAATGAATGCTCAAAATGTGGAGCAAAACTTGACAATGATGACAACTCTACACATCAACATTGACACAACTTCAACACAACACCAACATGAAAACAAGAACTCAAATCATAGCTGAACTCAAACGATATTTTAACGTCAAAGAACTTGTGTGCAACCATGTGTTTGCAAAACATGGTGACAAGTCTTGGATGTTTTTGAGCACACCATATCTTGAAACATTGCTCTTTTTGCGGCAAGATTTGCTCAAAGTGCCAATGGTGTGCAACACAAACACTTTGAAGCAAAGGGGACTGAGATGCAATCTTTGTCAAATTGTCAAAGACAAGTCTGCAATCAATGTGTCATATTTGTCTGCTCATGTGACAGGCTCTGGCGGAGACTTTTCGTCATCGCAAATGAGTGCAGAACAAATGAGACAGCTCATCAAAGCACATGCAGATGAACTTCCATGCCCTGTTAGAATTGAACGAGATGTCAATTGGCTGCACATTGATGTGTATGACGATATGTCAACAGATGCAAAGGTTGTTGAGTTCAATGGTTGACGACATATAGGGTGTATTGCATATAAATTGTATTGCATATAAATTGTATTGCATATAAATTGTATTGCAAGAATACGAGTAATACTGCATATACATATTTCAACAACAAAATTTTCAATGAACGACATAGATGCACTTGCAGGATTTGAGCCTCTTAGACAAGCTCAGCATGTCACCGTTTCAATGACGCCATTTGCAAGCATTTCAAACAATTCTCATATTTCAAACAACATGCAAACAAAAGAAGCTTTGTCAAAAATTGACAAACTTGTCATCCAATATCTGGCATTGGCTGACAATGAAGACACTGCAAAACAAATTATTGAAGCATCAAATGATGCAAAATCTGCAATCAATGATGGTCAAAATTGCGATGACACTTTGACATCATTCAAGCACACACTTGACCTCATTGTAGATGGCATCGATGAGTCTATTGATACAAGGTCTGCAAAAGCAGTTGAAGTTGCATTCAAGTCAATGTGGAACATTGGCACATTGTCAACATCTCAACAAGAAACTTTGAAACTTGCATGCAAAGAAATTGATGACCATGGTGTCATGTCAGTTGCAACTGCAAAGAAGTTGTTGTTGCTCATCAACAGACAACAGTCTGACAACAACACTGAAACAATGATTGCAGTTGTTGAAGATGCATATGCAAATCCTGATGACATTTTGGTTGATGAGTCAAACATTGAGCATCAGTTGTCATATTTGGGACATGTTGTAGATGAAAGTGTAGCAAGATTGCCAGAATGTCTTGCACATTTGTCAGCATCTGCAACAGGTTCAAGCAAAACTGCTCAACAAATTGTGAATGATTTGCAGTCAATTTGCAAAAGACAGACATCTTCAAGTGCTTTGATTGCATCTCAATATGTTGAGACACTGAAGCAACATTTGAATGATTGGACTCTTGCAATGCGATATGGCGCAACACATGGCGTGCCCAATGGCAAATCAGTTGTTCAAGCAACATTGCTTGCACAATCAGAAGCTTGGCAGTCTTTTATGACAAAGTTGCAAGAGTTGTTGAAAAATATTGCATCAACGTTCAGTTGTGCACCAAGCATGGACACTGCAAAATCTGCTACAGGCTCAGAGTTGTTGCGTGTCAAACTCATTCAAAACTGGGGTCAAGCAGATGATGTTACATATCACAGCATTGCGCATGTTTTGCAATCATTGGGCATTGATTGCCAACTGAAACTTGTCAATGCATCAACATTGTATCTGATGATTGGTCTTGATAGAACTTCCATTGTCAATCATCCGCCAATTGTTGATGCTGAACATTGCAAACTCAAGTGTCTTGAATTGATTGCAAAAGGGCTTGGCAACTTTGCAATCAATGCAAATCGAATTGAAGAGTTGTACAATTGCTATATCAAAACACATTCACCAAACTGGTGGAATGCATTGGTATTCTGTAACAAAGCATTCAACAGCAGCAATGCATCTCAAACTTTTGAAGCATATTGGGCTTTGCTTGACAATCATGAAAAACTTGCATGTTTGACTTTGCTTGGCTCTGCTGTTGCGACAACATTCACAAAGTTTGCAATTGGTGACATTGCATGGTCTGATGTGCCTGAACAATGTAGAGTTGAGTTTTCAACAGCAATTGCAAGCAACATTGATGCTTGAGTTTTGCAAAACTTTTGACTTTTCTTTTTTTCTAACAATATAAAACGACCACCACATGGCAACAGTTCAACAGTTGGCAACATGGGCTTCCATTGCTGCAAAAATTGATACATTCCCGAAATTGCCTTCGGGGGGGGTCGACGTTTTTCTGACCAAAGCTGAGATTTTGGCGAAAGGCGGCGGCCTTGTCAAAATCGAAGATGGCTATTCAGACAATTCATTTGTGGCACTTGAACATGTGTCTCAATATGTTGTCGAGTGGCGTTACACATTTGACGTTTCTCCGACATCTGTGTCACTTCCGTATCAAGGGACTGGCAAAGGAGTCACAATTTCAAGCTACAAACGCAAGTTCATCAACAACATTGACCAGAATGAGCAAGTGAGTGTTGACTACAGTGTAGCCAGCAAACCGGATTGGTGCACAGTCAGCGGAACTACGATCAGTGCTTCTCAAAATGGTGAGAATGCAAGAAGCGGTTCTGTGACATGGACTCAAGCAGAATCTGAAAAGCAAGCTTCTTGTTCTGTTTCGCAGGCAGCCGGTGTTGTCAGCTGGCGCTATGTGCTTGAAATCACTGCCGGCGCAACTCTCAATTTTGCAGGCAACACAAGCGGTTCTCAAGAAGTTCACTTCAACTCAAGAAAGTACAAGCAAGTCAATGGCGTCGATACAGGCGAGAGTGCTTGGGTGTCAGTTGAAACCGGCTTCAGCTCAGGCGACAATTACAGCAGCATCAATCGAGACAGAATTGGCGAAGGCATCTTGACAATATCTGTCGGCGCAAATGGAAGTTTGAGCAGTCGTTCAGAAGTTGACTACATTCGACAAGCAGAAAGTGAAAAAGAAGTCTATTACACCTGCAATCAAACAGCTGGACAAGAAGGTTGGAATTACTATTTCAGTGCAAGCCCATCAAGTTTGAGTTTTGTTGCAACAGGTGGCAGTCAAAATGTTGCAATCTCGTCATATCGTAGACGTACAATCAATGGTTCTGAAGATGGTCATCAAGAAAACGTTAATTACAATGTACAAGACTCCGGTGGCGCAAGTGTAAGTGGCACTACTGTGTCAATTGGAGAAAACACAAGTACTTCAGGACGTTCTGGCACAGTGACGTGGATACAGAGTGCTTCAGGCAAGGCAGTCTCGGTCGGCTGGAGTCAGGCTGGTGCAACCGTAACGTATGAGTATGTTATTGAACCTAATGCAGGCACAATTGGTGTCAATTATACGTTGTTTGCATACAAGTATGAATACATTAATGGAAGTCATCATAACACTACTGAAACAGGCTGGTCATTGCAAGAACAAAGCTCTTACAATGAAACAACAAACACAACATATAGTGAAAGCAAGGGTTCAGCTGGCACATTGCATGTTAACGTTAAAAATGTCAATGGTGTGTTGAAATCAACTCGTACTGGTGGCCCAAGTTCAAGCATATATGGCATATCTGTCAAAATTTGGCATCATGGAACGTCACCAACCTCGCCAATTAGATTTTATTTGTCAAACCCATGATGACTTAAAATGCTTCAACAAAACAAACACCTGCAAAGTTTGACTCAAAAACTTTGCAGGTGTTTTGCCTTTTTAATGATGCAACATGTCAGACTACTAAATGCAGCATGTTAAACAACCGAATAATAGTATGTGTCATCGTATTCAGGACTTGCATAGCTATCATACACAATGTCAACATTGTGGCCTTCAGACTGTTCAACTGGCCCTGTTGAGCCTTTCTTCAATTTAACATAGCCATACCAAACATCTCCACTTGTCATGCTTGTAACTTCATATCCTACTGAAACATCTGATGCAACCGGTTTGTCTGAGTGCAAACTTGCTATTCCTGAAGATGCATCTCCAGTGTACAAGTAACATGTATCAAGACCTACTTGTCTACAATAGCCTGCATAAGTTTTGCCTGACTCATCTTGCTTGACATCATAGTTCATGTCACGGTCATCAGGCGTGTTGTTTACAGGCACAGATATTGCATGTCTACCAGATACACTGCCAGGCCCTTTGTAGTTCACAATTTGCCAGTCAAGGTCTTGATTACTACTATAGTCACCATTGTAATAAATTTCTTTGTATGACTCTACATATGGTTCAAACAATTGTGCATCTTTGTCAATGTAGTTGTCTTGGTCTGTGTAAATGATATACTCATACGTTACGGTTGCACCAGCCTGACTCCAGCCGACCGAGACTGTCTTGCCTGAAGCACTCTGTATCCACGTCACTGTGCCAGAACGTCCTGAAGTACTT
>ENA-UEOR01000369-UEOR01000369.1-human-gut-metagenome-genome-assembly--contig:-NODE-369-length-26915-cov-5.471719_pt1 | contig 26915 bp, 23 predicted proteins | sample MGYA00242887_ERZ507890 | MGnify/ENA primary metagenome ERZ507890 (study PRJEB26167, sample SAMN06115431) | human gut metagenome | host: Homo sapiens | place: China:Guizhou | collected 2014-10-21...
CGTCCTCCAGCTCCCGGAGGTTGTGGCTGGAAACCAGCACCGTGGTGCCCCGCTCCGCCACGTCGCCCATCATCAGGCTCCACACCTGGCGGCGCATCACCGGGTCCAGGCCGTCCACCGGCTCATCCAGAATGAGATAGTCCGGCATGGCGGACAGAGCCAGCCAGAAGGCCGCCTGCTTCTGCATGCCCTTGGACAGGCGGCGGATGGGCCGTTTTTCGTCCAGTTCAAAAACCTCTTTCAGCTTTTCATACCGTTCTGTGGAAAACTGGGGGTAGAACCCCTTATAAAACCGCATCATGTCCCGGATAGTGGCAGAATTGAAATAGTACCAGTCGTCGGGGATGGCGGCGATGCGGGCCTTCAATGCCGCATTTTCCCACACATCCTCCCCGCCGATGCGGACGGTACCGCTGTCCTGGCGGAAAATGCCGGTGAGATGGCGGATGATGGTGGATTTGCCGGCGCCGTTGGGGCCCACCAGGCCGTAGACCGCGCCGGTGGGGACGCTGAGGGTGGCGTCATTCAGGGCGGCAAAGCCGTCAAAGGTCTTGACGACGTTTTTCACTTCGATCATTGCTCGTATACCTCCTTGATGAGTGCCGCAGCGTCCGCTTCCGTCACGCCCAGATACCGCAGCTCGTTCAGCAGTTTTTTCACATCCGCCCGAAGCGTTTCCCGCCGGACAGCGTCGGCGTCCGCCGTACCGCTGACGAAGCTGCCCTTTCCCGCCACGGAGTAAATATAGCCTTCCGCTTCCAGCTCATTATAGGCCCGCTGGATGGTGTTGGGATTGATGGACAGCTGGGTGGCCAGCGCCCGGACCGACGGCAGCTTTTCGTCCTGAGCCATGGCCCCGGTGACGATCATCCGCCGCAGGCCGTCCTTGATCTGTTCATAAATGGGACGGGAATCCCGGTAATTCAATGTCAGCACATGTGCCTCTCCTTTCTGAGGAATGTTCGATCAGCGGTGCAGGATCACAGCGGTTATCAGGATCACCAGCAGTGCCGCCCCCGCGATCGTCAGCAAAAACAGTACGCTCATGGCGCACCTCTCAGGGCTGCAGCGCGATGGTCACCAGCACCATCGCCGCGAAAATCAGCCCCGCGATGGCGGCGATCCCCGCAAAACCAAACAGCATCATGTTTCGTCTCCTTTCCGGCCCGGCTTCAAAACCACGCCCACCGTCAGCGCCGCCAGTGCTCCCAGCACCATCAGGGCGGCTACTACCTTCTTGATGACCTTCATAACGTTCCTCCGAACTGTACCAACTGTACTATGTGTGTTAGTACAGTTAGAATAACACGGCCGTTTCTCTCTGTCAATCCCCTTTCAAAAAAATATTTTCCGCCTCTTTTCCCCGCTCCTTTTATAAAAACAAGGAATTTTTTGCATTTTTCTCTTTACAACCGCACATTCCTATGGTAAACTTGTTCAGCACGTGAATTTGTGCGCAATTCCGGGACTTCGTTCCGCGGAGGATTTCACCACTCCCAGGGCGCAGTTCACGGAGAATTTTTTGAAAGGTGGAAACACACAATGCTGCGTAAAGATCAGAAGACGGCCGTGATCGAGGCCAACCGTACCCACGAGACCGACACTGGCTCCCCCGAGGTCCAGGTCGCGATCCTCACCGAGCGTATCAACATCCTCACCGAGCACATGCGCGCCAACCCCCAGGACAAGCACTCCAACCGTGGTCTGCTGAAGATGGTCGGTAAGCGCCGCAGCCTGCTGGACTATCTGCAGAAGAAGGATATCGAGCGCTATCGTGCCCTGATCGCCAAGCTGGGCATCCGTAAGTAAGAAGCAACGAGGGTGACGGAGCGGTTCTCCGTCACCCTTTTCTGCGAATTTCCAGTCATTTTTTCGCCGGGGGCTGTTGCTTTTTGTGTTTGAAACTGTGCCCGAATCTCGGACATGCTTTCAAATACGAAAAGAGCCGCTCCCGAGCATCTGAGTAAAGGAGCAATCTTATGTCAACCATTATCACCCATCGGCAGTTCCCCGGCTATCATAAGTACGAGATGGAACTGGCAGGCCGTCCCCTGACTCTGGAAGTGGGCAAGCTGGCTGAGTTGGCCAACGCCGCCGTCATGGTGGGCTACGGCGACACCCGCGTGCTGGTCTGCGCCACCGCCTCCGCCCGTCCCCGGGACGGCATCGATTTCTTCCCTCTGAGCGTTGACTTCGAGGAGAAGATGTACGCCGTGGGCCGCATCCCCGGCAGCTTCAACCGCCGGGAAGGCCGTCCCGGTGAGAAGGGCATCCTCACCAGCCGCGTCATCGACCGCCCCATCCGCCCCCTGTTCCCCTATGACTTCCGCAATGATGTGTCCATCATGGCCACCGTCATGGCTGTGGATCATGACTGCTCTCCCGAGATCGCCGCTCTGATCGGCACCTCCGCCGCTCTGGCCATCTCCGATATCCCCTGGAACGGTCCTGTGGGCGCCGTGAAGATGGGCCTGGTGGACGGTGAGCTGGTCATCAACCCCACCAGCGAACAGCGCAAGGTCAGCGATCTGGACGTCACCGTGGTCTCCACCGGCAAGAAGGTGGTCATGATCGAGGCCGGCGCCAACGAGGTCCCCAACGACAAGATGTTCGAGGCCATTCAGAAGGCCCACGAGGAGAACCAGAAGCAGATCGAGCTCATCAACAAGATGGTCGCCGAGATCGGCAAGCCCAAGTTCGACTATCCCCACGCCGCCTTCGACCAGGAGCTGTTCGACGACATCGTGGCCAACTTCATGGACGAGGCCAAGGCCGCTATGGACACCGATGACAAGAACGTCCGTGAGCAGCGCTGGAACGCCATGATCGAAAAGTGGCACGAGAAGTATCTGGAAGATCACCCCGACATGGACCAGTATCTGGAGGAGATCACCTACAAGTTCCAGAAGAAGATCGTCAAGGCCTGGCTGCTGGAAGGCCACCGCGTGGACGGCCGCCAGAAGAACGAGATCCGTCCCCTCAGCGCCGAAGTGGGTGTCCTGCCCCGGGTCCACGGCTCCGGCCTGTTCACCCGCGGCCAGACCCAGGTCCTGTCCGTCTGCACCCTGGACACTCTGTCCGCCTGCCAGAAGCTGGACACCATCTGGGAAGAGACCGAGAAGCGCTATATGCACCACTACAACTTCCCCGGCTACTCTGTCGGCGAAGCCAAGCCCGCCCGCAGCCCCGGCCGTCGCGAGATCGGTCACGGCGCTCTGGCCGAACGGGCCCTGCTGCCTGTGATCCCCTCCGTGGAGGAGTTCCCCTATGCGATCCGCGTGGTCTCTGAGGTTGTCAGCTCCAACGGCTCCACCTCTCAGGGCTCCATCTGCGGCTCCACGCTGGCTCTGATGGATGCCGGCGTGCCCATCAAGGCTCCCGTGGCCGGCATCTCCTGCGGTCTGATTCAGGACGATAACGGCGGCTTCACCACCTTTATCGACATTCAGGGCGTGGAGGACTTCCACGGTGAGATGGACTTTAAGGTGGCCGGTACCAAGAAGGGTATCACCGCCATCCAGATGGACCTGAAGAATGACGGTTTGACCATGGAGATCATCAAGAACGCTCTGGACATCACCTATGACGCCCGCTGCGAGATCCTGGACCAGATCATGCTGCCCTGCATCGCCGAGCCTCGTAAGGAAGTCTCCAAGTACGCGCCCAAGATGGTCATTATGCACATCAATCCCGACAATATCCGGGACGTCATCGGCAAGGGCGGTTCTGTCATCCAGAAGATCGTGGCCGATACCGGCGCCAAGATCGACATTGACGATGACGGCACCATCCACATCGCCGCAGCCGACGCTTCCGCCTGCGACGCCGCCAAGAAGTGCATTGACGACATCGTGTTCGTCCCCGAGATCGGCAAGCTGTACTACGGCCGCGTGGTGCGCCTGATGACCTTCGGTGCCTTCGTGGAGCTGGCTCCCGGCAAGGACGGTCTGGTGCACATCTCCAAGCTGGCCGACCACCGCATTGAAAAGGTGGAGGATGCCTGCAAGATCGGCGACATGATGTGGGTCAAGGTCACCGACATCGACGAGAAGGGCCGCGTGAATCTCTCTCACAAGGACGCCATGCGTGAGATCGCCGCTAAGGAAGCCAACGGCGAACGGGTCAAGTAAATCGTCTTTCCATTTCAAAACGCCAGACGGGGCGGGCACTTCGCCCGCCCCGTTTTCCTATCGTTCCCCTGCCTGAAACAGGGGGCAACCGCCTTTCCGGACCGGCCGCAGCCTGCCGGGCCGCAGCGCCAAACAGGAGGTTTTTATGCATTCCGCTCTGGTCATCACCCTTGTGAATACCGTTTTCTGGTTTGCCCTGCACTTCGGCGTGGCGGAGCTCATCACCCACCTGCCCGCCGAGACCCAGCACCGCCTGTTTGACTGGAACCGCCCCTTTTTCCGGGTGTCCGAAAGGGAAATGGCCCTGTACCGCCGCCTCCGGCTGCCCCGCTGGAAGGATCGCCTGCCCCAGTTCAATCCGGAATTTGACAAGCGCCATCTGGCCGCCGTCCCCACCCCGGCCTATCTCCGGCAGTTTCTGGAAGTCACCTGTCACGCGGAGGTCATCCACGAACTGATCGCCCTTCTGGGCTTCCTCTCCTTGTTTTTCTGCCTGCTGTGCGAGCACCCGCTGGACTGGCTGCCCCTCTTTTTCTGGATTGCCCTGTTCATCGGCCTGTGCAACCTGCCCTTTGCCGCCATCCAGCGGTACAACCGTTTCCGCCTGGTGCGCCTGCTGAGGCGCATGGAAGCCAAAATCCAAGTCAGGAGTTGATTTTATGGATCTCATCGCCGCCATTGCCACCGGCAGCACCGCCACCGCCATCGGCATCGTCCGGGTCTCCGGGACCGGCTGCTTTGCCGCCTGTGACCGGGTCTTTCGTCCCCGGAACGGAGTCCCCTTCGCCCAGCAGCCCTCTCACAAGATGGTGTTCGGAGAAATGCTGGACGATTCCGGCTCCGTCATCGATCAGGGATTAGCCGTCCGCTTCGGCGGCGGACACAGCTACACCGGGGAGGACTCCGCCGAATTCCACTGCCACGGCTCTCCCGTGGTCCTTCACACCCTGCTCTCCGCTCTCTTTGCCGCCGGAGCCCGTCAGGCTCAGGCCGGTGAATTCACCAAGCGGGCCTTCCTCAACGGCAAAATGGACCTGACGGAGGCGGAGGCCGTCATCGATCTCATCGATGCCCAGTCCGCCGCTGCCGCGAAAAACGCCGCAGCCCAGCTGGACGGCGGTCTCCGCCGCCGCTTGGAGCCGGTGCAGGAGGCCCTCATCGACATCACCTCCCGGTTTTACGCCGTGGTGGATTACCCCGACGAGGACATTGAGGACATTCAGCCGCAGCAGATCCGATCCTCTCTGCAAATCGCCGCCGACACCCTCTCTGCCTTGCTGGACACCGCCCAGCGGGGCCGGGTGCTGAAAAACGGCGTCCGCACCGCCATCGTAGGCCTGCCCAATGCCGGTAAGTCCTCCCTGCTCAACGCCTTGGCGGGCTATGACCGGGCCATCGTCACCGACATCCCCGGCACCACGCGGGACACGGTGGAGGAGACCGTCACCTGCGGCGGCACCCTCCTGCGGCTCATTGACACCGCCGGTATCCACGATACCGCCGACGCCGTGGAGCAGTTGGGCGTAGAGCGCAGCCGCAAGGCGGCAGAGACTGCCGATCTGGTGATCGCCGTGGTGGACGGCAGCCAGACACCGATGACTGTGGACGAGGACATTCTCGCCCTGGCCACGAAGGCCCCCCACTGGATCTTAGCCGTCAGCAAGGATGATCTGAACCCCGCCGTGAAAACCGCCGTCTGGCAGCTCCCCAAGGGCCTGCGGGAGCCGGACGCTCTGGTTTCGTTCAACTCCGTGGCCCCCGGTGGGCTGGATCTGCTGGTGGACGCTGTGCAAAACTGCTTCCCCGCGGGGACCCCTGCCGACGCCGGTTCCCTTTTGACCAACGCCCGGCAGGAATCCGCCGTCCGCCGGAGTCTGGAGGCCGTCCGCCGGGCATTGGCCGCTCTGGACAGCGGCCTGACCCCCGACGCTGTCCTCACCGATGCGGAGGAGGCACTGGAGGCCATCGGCGAGCTGACGGGCCGCACCGCCAAGGAGGAGATCGTAGGCGCCGTATTCAGCCGTTTCTGCGTGGGAAAATGACAATTTTCGTTTTCCCCTGTCTTTTTCCCGTTTTCCTTAACGCATAATCCGGTTTACAAAACCACAAAAATGTGATATACTTGCTCTGATTTCAAAGGAAGGAGCACCGGTATGGAAGAAATTTCCGCCTTTCGCCGTCAGTTGGAGACCCACCGCCCTGCGGATTGGGAAACACTGCCGGATTTCCCCCTGTATATGGATCAGGTCCTCTCCTACATGGAACGGCAGACCATCCGTCTGGACGAGAGCGACGCTCTGACAGCCTCTATGGTCAATAACTACACGAAAAACGCCCTGGTCCCCCGGGCTGAGGGCAAGAAATACAACCGGGACCATCTGGCCTACCTCACCTTCGTCTGCATTCTCAAGCAGGTGATGTCCGTCCGGGATATGGACCTGCTGATCCGCACTGAGCTTTCTGATGACCGCTCCGTGGAAAACGGCTACCGGGCCTTTCTGGAAAGTCTGGACGGTGCCCTGTCCAGTGCCGTGCAGGAGATGGGCGCTTATGAAGGAACGGACAATCTGGCGGACGCCGCTGTTCATTTCGGTCTGCTGAGCTATGCCGCCGGCCTTGTGAGCCGTCAGTATGTGGCCCAGCTCCGCGCCCGGACGAAACCCGCCGGCAAACCGGATAAAGCCGAGGCCAAAAAGGCCGCGAAAAGCAGAAAGGAGCGCAAGGACTGATGCGTGATTATGTAATTTTAACGGATAGCTGCTGCGATCTCTCCGCGGAAATGGCCGCAGAGCTGGGCGTAGAGGTCCTACCGTTGAGCCTGCAAATGGGTGATCGCACCTACCGCAACTATCTGGATGGCCGGGAGATCGGCTTCCATGAGTTCTACGAGCGGGTCCGCTCCGGCGAGCTGGCCACCACCTCCGCCGTCAACGTGGGGGAATTTGAGGAAAAGATGCGGGAGATCCTGAAAACCGGAAAGGACATCCTGAGCATCAGCTTTTCCTCCGCCCTCTCCACCACCTACCAGTCCTCCGTCATTGCCGCGGAGGAGTTGAAGGACGAATTTCCCGACGCGAAGATCCTGACGGTGGACTCCCTCTGCGCCTCTTTGGGTCAGGGGCTGTTCGTGTATCTCTGCGCGCAGGAGCAGAAAAAGGGGAAAACCATCGACGAGGTGAAGACCTTTGCCGAGGAGACCAAGGGCCGCGTCTGCCACTGGTTCACAGTGGACGATCTGAACCACCTGAAGCGGGGCGGCCGGATCAACGCCGCTACCGCCCTGTTCGGCACCATGCTGGCCATCAAGCCCGTCATGCATGTGGACGACGAGGGCCGCCTGATCCCGGTCAGCAAGGCCCGAGGCCGCAAGGCGTCTCTGACGGCGCTGGTAGACCGGATGGAGGCCACCGCCATCGACCCCGCCGGTCAGACGGTGTTCATCAGCCACGGTGACTGTCTGGAAGACGCTGAATTTGTGGCCGGTGAGGTTCGCCGCCGTCTGGGCGTGGAGACCGTCCACATCAACTATGTGGGTCCTGTCATCGGCAACCACTCCGGCCCCGGCACCATGGCGCTGTTTTTCCTTGGCAGCGAACGATAATTATGCAAACACATAGCAAAATAAGAAATGTGCCATTTCCTCGCCCCTGCGGGGCAACCGGAAATGATGCACGAAAACTTCATGCACTGGCATTTGTGCATGTTCGCGATGCACTGCTCATGCATGAAGTTTTATGCGTATGAAATTAAATTTTCCGCTCTGGCGGAAGCACATGTGAGGATCATATATGGAATGGCTGGAAGTACACATTGACACGAATCACGCCGGGCTGGAGCCCCTGGAGATCTTCCTCTCCGCCAATGGGGTGGACGGCGTGGTCATTGATGACGAGCAGGATTTCCAGAGCTTTCTGGAAAACAACCACCAATATTGGGACTATGTAGACGAGGATCTGGAGGCGTCCATGAAGGGTAAATCCCGGATCACCTTCTACCTCCCGGCGGACGGAGACGGCTTTGACCAGTTGGCCCACCTCCGCACTGCTCTTCAGGGCTTCAAGGACGCCCATGCCGGAAAATACGGCACCCTCCTGATGACGCTGGAAAATCTGAAGGACGCCGACTGGGAAAACAACTGGAAGCAGTATTATAAGCCCATGGAGATCGGCGAACGCCTGCTGGTGATCCCGGAATGGGAACAGGAAAACGTGAAGGGGCAGGCCAAATACGCCGGCAAGGTGCCCCTGATCTTAGAGCCGGGCCTCACCTTCGGCACAGGCAGCCACGCCACCACCCGCCTGTGCCTGACAGCGCTGGAGGAAGCCGTCCACGGCGTCGAGACCGTATTGGATCTGGGCTGCGGCAGCGGCATTCTCTCCATTGCCGCACTGCGGCTGGGCGCCGTCTCCGCCAAGGCTGTGGACATTGACGACAAGTGCCTGACGGTGGCCTATGAAAACGCCGCTCTCAATGGCATCGGCAAGGACCGCTACACCGTTCTGGTGGGAGATGTCCTCTCCAATGGCGCCCTCCGGGAAACTCTGGGCGGCGGCTACGATGTGGTGGTTGCCAATATTGTGGCAGACGTCATCATTGGGCTTGCCCCCATGGTGCGGCAGTTCCTGAAGCCCGGCGGGCTGTTCCTCTGCTCCGGCATCATCGACACCCGGGCCGAGGAGGTGGCGGACGCCCTCCGTCAAAACGGCTGGGAGATCGAAACCACCCGCTCCGGTGAGGGCTGGTACTCCTACGCCTGCCGCTAAACTCAGAAAGGACCCTGAATACGCCCATGAATAAGCTCCAAGCACTCAACACCTGGATGACCCCGAAAATGCCCCTGCTGATCCTCGGCGCTCTGGCACTGGGACTGCTGTTCCCCGATCAGATCGGCCTGCTGTGTCCCGCCGTTTCCGCCCTGATGATGTTCCAGACCTTTGCCAACAGTCTGGGCAGCAGCGTGCAGGATCTGGGCCGGGTCCTCTCCCACCCCAAGCCGGTGCTCATCACCATGCTTTCTCTCCACCTTCTCATGCCGTTGGCCGCTTTGGGTATTGGCAGCATGTGCTTCCCTGACCAGCCCCTCTACACCCTGAGTCTGGTGCTGATGGAGGGTTCCCCCGCCGCCGTATCCTCTCTGATGTGGATCGTCATCGGCGGCGGCAGCGTGGAGCTATGCCTGTCCATTATCCTGTTGGATACCATGCTCTCCCCGGTGATCCTGCCGCTGACGCTGCGGCTGCTGTGCGGCTCCGTGGTGGAGCTGGACACCTTTGGCATGATCCGGGATCTCTTCGTCATGATCGTAGTCCCGGCAGCTCTGGCCATGGTGCTCTGCCGCCTGCTGGGCCAAAGCATCTGCGCCAAAGCCAAGCAGCGGCTGAGTCCCTTTTCCAAGCTGGCTCTGCTGGTCATCATCTGCGCCAACGTCACCCGCTGCGCTCCCTTCCTCCACGAGTTGAACCGCGAGCTGGTACTGCTGCTCTGCATAACGCTGGCCATGCGGCTCATCGGTCTGGGCTTGGGCTTTCTGCTCTCCACCCTCTTCCGCTTCCCCCTATCCGGTAGAACTGACGGTGACCGTCAATTCCAGTATGCGGAACAATGCCGCAGCCGCTACGCTGGCCGCCCAGTATTTCCCCTCGGAGGTGGTGTTCTCCCCCTCCGTCTCTCCCCTGTTCTCCCAGCTCACCAGTTCTCTGGCGGTGCGGGCTCTGCAAAAACGGCAGCAGAAGATTGATCATCCCGCCTCATAACAACCTATTTGCAAAAAAGCGCGGAATTTTCCGTGCTTTTTTTATTTTCCCGACAGATTTCCCGACATTTCCCCCACTCCCCGGCGCTACAATACAGGCAGAACCGGGAACGCCCGCCGTTTCCGAACCTGTCAGGAGGTGCCGCGCATGTTGGACACGCAGGTCCGTTGGCTTCCGGTGGAGCAGATCGCTCCCAACCCACACCAGCCCCGAAGGGAATTCGCTCCCGGACCTCTGGCGGAACTGGCGGAATCCATCCGCCGCCATGGGATCATCCAGCCCCTGTCCGTCCGCCGCAGGGATGATGGCTGGGAGCTGATAGCGGGAGAGCGCCGCCTCCGGGCAGCCAAGCTGGCGGGACTGCAAACAGTTCCTTGTCTGGAAATGCAGGTCGATAAGCAGGACACCGCCATTCTGGCCCTCATCGAAAATATCCAGCGCCGGGACCTGCATTATCTGGAGGAAGCCGCCGCCATCGCCGCCTATCTCCGTCAGTCCGGCTCCACGCAGGAGGAAGCCGCCGCTCTGCTGGGCCGCTCCCCCTCCGCTCTGGCCAATAAGCTGCGCCTGCTGCGGCTCTCCCCTGACTGCTGCCGCCTGCTCACAGAACATGACCTGACCGAGCGTCATGCCCGTGCCCTCCTCCGTCTGGAGGATGAAGAAGAACGTCTCAACGCCCTCCACCACATCATCCGCCAGCACCTGAACGTAGCCCAGACGGAGCAATACATCGACAAGCGGCTCTCCCAGCTGCAGACCACGCCCCCCTCCGGCCGCCGGGTCTTTCTTCTCAAGGACGTCCGCCTATTTCTCAACAGTCTGGACCGGGGCCTGCGGCTGGTACGGGAAGCCGGCATCGGCGCAGAATCCCGCCGGGAGGACACGGAGGACGCCATCCTCCTCACTATCCGCATCCCCAAGAACCGCCGGGTCGGCTGACGTTTACAGTCCTTTTCAAAAAAACGGAGACTTCGGTCTCCGCTTTTTGGTTTTTTCGGAAACCGCAGCCTGTCACTTACGCCAAAAGTCAAAATTATTCCACTCTGTTACCGGATTGTAACACCTTTTTTCAGAAAAGAGTGATATGATAGCGTTAAATGGGAGATTGTTTCTCATTTAACATAACGATCAAAACAGGAGGGCTTCTTATGGAACCGATCCGTGAAGCCGAGATGCAGACCCAGCCGGGGAAGCGGCTGAACGAGGAATCCAAAAAGAGTTGGAAGGGACCGCTGCTGATCGCCTGCATCGTGCTGGCGGTTTTGCTGGCGGCCTACGCGGGCCTTTGCGCCTATGCCGGTTCTCTGGATACATTTTATCCCAACCGCCACATCAACGGCATCGACGTAGGCGGTCTTACCGTGGAACAGGCGCAGCAGCGCCTGGAGAGACAGCTTCTCCAGCAGGCGATCACCCTTGTGGATAACGAAGGCCAGCCCCTGGCCCATCTTACCGTGGGGGACCTGGGTTACACGGCAGAGGATTTTTCTGGGGACGCTCAATTCTGGAAAAACGATGATCAGAACAAGGGCTTTTTCAAGAAAGGCTGGGCCTATCTGGCCACCGTCACCGGTCGCTGGCCCGGCGGTGCCCATTGGCCGGACATGGACCAAGCCGCCTTTTCCAAAACCGTATCCCGTCTGACGGAGCAGCTTTCCGAAGCACCCCTTGACGCCTCCGGCGCTGTGGAGGGGCAGTCTGTCCACATCACCAAGGCACGGGACGGCCGAACACCGCAAGATCTCCGTCTCCTTCTGGCAGATATTTCCGATTACAGTCAGAGCGGCTATCAGGTCCCCGTCTCCTTCCAGACCGTCCCCGCCAAGGCCCTCACCGCCCAGCAGCTCCACGACCAGCTCCACGGCGAGGTGCGAAATGCCTCCTATGACTCCGCTACGGACACCATCGTACCGGAGCAGCTGGGGGCCGATTTCGACATCGCCGCCGTTCAGAAGGCCATGGACGAGGCCGCTCCCGGCGAAACGCTGACTGTGAAGGCTGATATTCAGCAACCGGAGGTCACCGCCGCCGATTTGAAGGCCGTCCTGTTCCGGGACGTGCTGGGCGAGGCCAAGACCCATGTCTCCGGCTCCGCCGGGCGGATCGGCAACGTTAAGCTCTCCGCTCAGATTATCAACGGCCTTGTTCTCAACAGCGGAGAAACCTTCTCCTACAACGGATCCGTCGGCAAACGGACGGCGGACCGGGGCTTCAAGCCCGCCCCCGCCTATGTCAAGGGCGAAACCGTGGACGAGATCGGCGGCGGCATTTGCCAGACCTCCTCCACCCTGTATCTGGCCTGTCTCCTGAGCAATCTGGAGATCACGGAGCGGTACGCCCACCGCTATGTCCCCGCTTACATCGCCTGGGGCATGGATGCCACGGTGTCCTGGGGCGGCCCCGACTATAAGTTCACCAACAACACCCTGTACCCCGTGAAGATCGTCGCCAAATATGAAAAGGGCTATCTCACCGTTCAGATCCTGGGCACCAATGTGGATGGCACCTATGTAAAAATGAGCAACGAGGTCCTCTCGAAGACCCCCTGGGAAACCATCTATCAGGAGGACCCCACCATGGCTCCCGGCTCCCCGGATGTGGTGAAGGTAACACCCTATACCGGATACAAGGTCAACTCCTATCAGACCATTTATGACAAGGACGGCAAGGTGATCGACAGCCATTTTGAAGCGTCCAGCAACTACAAGGTCCGCAACAAGGTGATCTTACAGGCCCCCGCCGCCCAGCCCGGCAGTGGAACAGCGGAGATCCCCGCCGTCACACCGGACACTCCGTCGGATACCCCTGTTCCTATGGAGCCAACAGTCCCTGCGGAACCTGCCGCGTCCCCTGGCCTTCCTGTCGAACCGGAGATCCCGGCGGAACCGTAACGGAAGCGCCCCACAGCTTGTTCGTTGCAAAGCAGGCATCTCCATCCGTTTTTAAGATCAAAACCGCAACCCCCCGCCCATACTGATGTATGGGCGGGGGGATCTTATGCTTATACGTGCTTATACGGAAGCAGCCTTACAGGCCCCGCTTCTTTTTTAAGACCCGGATGTCCTCGCCCACAAAGGGCAGAAGCTGATACTCTCCCTCGATCCGGGAGGCGATCTGTCCGGAATACCGTTGTGCGATGGCCTCCGGCATCAGGTTGGTGCTGACGATGGTGGACTTCTTTTCCAGCAGGCGGCCATTGATGATCTGATACAGCGCGCTCTGGACGAAGGTGGTCACCATCTCCGTCCCCAGGTCGTCCAAGATCAGCAGGTCGCAGTTCAGCACCCGCTCCACGTCCCGCTCTGCCTCGTCCCGGCCGAATTTCTGCGCCTCGAACCGCTCAAAAATGTGCCCCGCCGTGTCATATACCACAGAGAAGCCCTTGCCGCTGACCTCTCTGGCGATGGCGGCGGACAGGTGGGTCTTTCCCAACCCCGGACGGCCGAACAACAGCAGGTTGGCCGGTTTTTTTCCAAAATTGTGGGCATATTCCACGCAGGTGTCATACACCCACTCCATGTGCTCCCGGGCAGACTTGGTTTTTCCCGGTGCCCGCTGGTCGGAATACCAGTCGGTGTCAAAGGTGTCAAAGCTCTGGCTGCCCAGATCCAGCAGCTTGGAAAGCTCCTTGCGCTGCTCCTCCACATAGTAGGTTTTCAGGCAGCGGCACATCTCGCCGCCCCGGTAGCCCGTGTCATTGCAGAAGGGGCAGAAGGGCTTATCCTCCAGCGCGTTGTCCGGCAGGCCCAGCTCCGCCAACAGCATCTGCCGTTCTGCCTGCAAGCTGAGGTTTTCTTCCCGCAGGCGCTGGATTTCCGGCAGCGGGTCCTCTCCCCGCCGCAGAGCGGCGGCCATCACCCGGCTGGCCGTGCGGCGCAGCTGATCCTGAATTTCCCGCAGCCGGGGTCTGCGGGCATAGAGCTGTTCCCGCTGCTCCGCCAGATCCGCTTCCCGGGCGCTCCGGTCCGCTTCATACCGCTCCTGCGCCAGACGCAGCAGCCGTCCGTCATATGCCATGTCCCCGCTCCCTCCTTACACATATTTCCAAGCGTCGCCCGCCGACTGTGTCGGCTGCTTCGCCGGGGGCTTGTCCGCCCGTTCGATCTCCTCCGGGGTATGTAAGCCCGCCTCGTGCCAACGCTTTAAAATACCGTTGCAGTAGGGCCACTTCAGCTCGTGGCACTTGAGCACCGTCTTGTCATAGGCCAGAGCCACTGTCTCCGGCGGAAAGCCCATCTCCTGCCACGCGTTCAGATACTTCTCCTCCGATGCCACCGGCAGCCGGTCTCCCAGGCCCAGCGCCCGCATATACGGCGGGATGGCCCCCTGACGCTCCGCGTACTTTTTCAGGTACTCCACTGCGGCCCTCTGGGTGTCGATGCCCCGTCTGGCCCAGGCGTAGCCCTCCTTCTCGATCTGCCGCAGAGTGGGCCGCCGCCCCTCTCCGTACTTCCGGGTGACCCGCTCCACGCAGTGATTCACCAGCAGGAAGATCACGTCCGCCGGCAGGCCCAGATAATCGTTCAGTCCCAGCAGAACACCCACATCCGGCGTGGTGAGCCGCTTCCCCAGCTTTTTTTCCACCTCCGCCGTCAGCAGACGGAATTCCTCGCTGCTCTCCAGCCGCCGGGCAATGTCATCCCGCTGGTAGCTGGGCTTTTCATCAGCAGGCTCCGGGATCTCCTCCGCTGCGGGCGCCAACAGCCGCAGGTCCCGCAGGGCTTGCTCCGCCGCCTCGATGCGGCTCTTTTCCCATCGCAGCTCTCCCGCCAAAGACCGGGGCTGCACCGTTCCGTGATGCCGCAGAAGCGCCAGATATAGGAGCGCCGCGTCGCCGTCGCCCCGGTCCAGCAGACGCTTTACCGTCTGGGCCGTCAGCGTAACAGACTCATCCGCCGTGTGGATCAAAATACTCGCCATCCGCGCTCCTCCTTCAGCGTGTCGAAAAAGTCTTTTCGCCCCGCGTGGGGCAGGAATACACCGTCGGCCCAGCCGGTTTCCGTGCGCTTTGCGCCCGGAAATCGGGGGCGCAACGGGTCGAAAAAATCTTTTCTTCCCGTTGCCCTTATTATCAGAACTTGTAAAAGTTCTGATAATATTTGATTTCAATGGCGCAGGAAACCCTTCTTGGGTTTCCCGCGCACACCCTTTACCCGCAAGGGGTATGCAGCATCCGTAAAGCGGCAAAGCCGCTAACGGCTGCCCTACCTTACCGTTGCGGAGAATTTACTACTTTATCGACAGCCTCTTTCCTTTTCATTCAGCCCTTATTCTACACGAAATCTTCCCCTACGGCAAGAGGGCCGTCAGCGAGTTGTAAACTTTTTCGATTTCCCACGATTTTTGTGGAACACCTGCGGCCTTTGTGCTATACTGGATGCTGTAATATTGTGTATTGCGTCCCAACGCAGGACGTACACAAAAAAGGAGGATGCGCAAATGGCAAACCGTGTTGTCATCACCATCTGCGGAGAGGAATACACCCTGATAGCGGACGAAACCTCCGCCTACATGCAGAAGGTAGGAAGCTGTGTCAGCGACAAAATGACCGAGGTCATGAACGATGCCAAGGTGGGCCGCACCGACGCCGCCGTGCTCACTGCCGTCAACCTGACGGATGAGCTGTTCAAATCTCAGGCTGCCGCCGAGCAGCTTCGGAGCCAGATCAAAGGCTATCTGGACGAGGCTTCCAAGGCCCAGGCTGAGGTCAGTGAGCTGAAACGGGAGATTTTCCGTCTTCAGCAGCGTCTGGACAACCGCAAGTAATGGCTCTGGAACTGCTCTCCCCCGCTGGGTCTCCGGAAGCCCTCCGGGCCGCCGTCCAGAGCGGCTGCGGCGCCGTCTATCTGGGTTGGGGGAGCTTCAACGCCCGCCGGAGCGCCAAAAACTTTTCTGACGAAGAATTTGCCGATGCCATCCGGTACTGCCATCTCCGGGGCGTCCGGGTCTTTCTGACCCTGAACACCCTGCTGACGGACCGGGAGCTGCCTCTGGCCTTAGATGCCGCCCGGACGGCCTGCCGTCTCGGGGTGGACTCCGTGCTGGTGCAGGACTGGGGCCTGTTTGCCCTGCTGCGGGAGGCCTTGCCGGACCTCCCCCTTCACGCCAGCACTCAGATGAGCATCTTTACCGCCGACGGTGCCAACGAGGTCTATGGGGACGGCTGCGAGCGGGTGGTCATTGCCCGGGAGTGCTCCCGGGAGGACACTGCCGCCATCTGCAAGGCCTGTCCCGCCGAGATCGAGATCTTCGGCCATGGTGCTCTCTGCATGTGCTACTCAGGCCAGTGCGAAATGAGCGCCCTCATTGGCGGACGCAGCGGCAACCGGGGCACCTGCGCCCAGCCCTGCCGCCTGCCCTACGGCTTCAACGGCCCCGCCAAAAACACCTACCCACTCAGTCTGAAGGACAGCTGCCTTGCTGACCGCATTTCCGACATGGAGCGAATGGATGTCAGCTGCCTGAAACTGGAAGGCCGCATGAAGCGCCCTGAATATGTGGCGGTCATCACGGACATTTACGCCCGTCTGATCCGGGAGGGCCGGAAGCCCACCGCCGCCGAAAAAAAGGATCTGGAGCTGGCCTTCTCCCGCTCCGGCTTTACAGCGGACTACTGGCAGGGCCGCCACGGTCCCGCCATGTTCGGCACCCGCCCCGAAAACACCCCGGAGCCGAAGGAATTGTTTGCCGCCGCCCGAGCCAAATACGAAAAGGATGATGCCCGCACCGTTCCCATCCATTTCTCCTGCTCCTGTCAGGCCGGACAGCCGGTTTCCCTGACAGTTTGGGATGACGACGGCCATGTGGCCGCCGCCGAAGGCCCCATCCCGGAGCCGGCTCAGAACAAGGCACTGACGGCTACCGATCTGGAATTCCGTCTGCAAAAGACAGGCGGCACCGCCTTCCGCTGTACGGACGGCTCCGCCGATGTAGCAGACGGCCTGTTTCTCTCCGCCGGGGCGGTAAACGCCCTGCGCCGGGATGCTCTGGCCGCCTTGGAGAATGCCCGTTGTGCCGTTCCGCTCCGCCGGGAACAGGACTTCTCCCCCCTGCCGGATCTGGACTGCACCGCCGATACCCCGGCCCTGACCGTTTCCGTCACCTTCTGGCCTCAGGCAGAAGCGCTGCTGCCCCTGGCCCCCGCTCACATCGACCTCCCCTTGGAGCTGCTGGCGGAGCGGGACGCGCTGCCGGACTTTGCCGGGGAGTGGTGCGCCATTCTTCCCCGTGTCTGGCGGGACCGAAATGAACCCCAGCTCCGGACGTGGCTGGCTCACGCCAAAAAGCTGGGCGTCACCTCCGCTCTGGCTGGGAATATCGGCCATCTGCCCCTTTTGCGGGACGCCGGACTGACTATCCGCGGCGACTTCGGCCTCAACGTGTTCAACAGCCGCTCTCTGGACTATCTCCGGCGCAAGGAGCTCTCCTCCGCCTGCCTGTCCTTCGAGCTGCGGTTCCCACAGATGCGGGACATCCAAAAGCTGATCCCGGCAGAGGCCATCGTCTACGGCCGACTGCCCCTGATGATCACGGAAAACTGTCTGGTGCAGAATGAAACCGGCTGTCACCTGTCCGAAGCGGGTGACGCCGTCCCCCAGCAGGCTCCCTGCCGCAAGCCAAACGCTCTTCAGGACCGCACCGGGGCAAAGTTCCCGCTGCTCCCGGCCTACGGCCACCGGACGGAGATCCAGAACAGTGCGCCGGTGTGGCTGGCGGACAAGCCCGAGTGGAAGCACTGTGGCCTGACCTATGCCCGCCTGCGGTTCACCACGGAAGCACCTGCGGAATGTGCGGACATTTTCCAGGCCTACCAGACCGGTGCCCCCGCCTCCGGCCCCTTCACACGAGGGCTTTATTATCGCGGCGTGGATTGACCCAGCGGCAGAGTCTCACCGGAAATTTCCCGCTTTTTCAGCAAGTTTTCAGTTCTATTTGTATAATATATACTTTATAATACTATTTGTTTTCGATTTTGGAGTTTTACATGGAAGAAATCAAGGTAAAATATTTTGTGGACGGCATCGACGAGCTGTGCTATGTGGCAGGCAAATCCGACTGGATCGACCTCCACGCCGCCGAGGATGTGGACATGAAGGCCGGAGAATTCCGCCTGATCCCCTTGGGTGTCGCCATCGAACTGCCGGAGGGTTACGAGGCCCATGTGGTGCCCCGCAGCTCCACCTTTAAGAACTACGGTCTGCTGCAAGCCAACTCCATGGGTGTGGTGGACTACACCTACCGGGGAGACAATGACCAGTGGCGCGTTCCCATGTACGCCACACGGGATGTCCACATCGACAAGAACACCCGCATTTCCCAGTTCCGCATTATGAAGAACCAGCCCCCTCTCGTCTTTACCCGTGTGGAGCACCTCACCGGTCCCGACCGGGGCGGCTTCGGCTCCACCGGCAAGTAAGGAGGGCCGCCATGTCTCGCATCGTTTTGGCCTCCGGCTCCCCCCGGCGGCAGGAATTATTGAACCGCATCGGCATCACGGATTTTGACATCCGGGTGCCCCAGACGGACGAGCACTACCCGGCGGGTCTCACCCCGGCGCAGATCGTGGAATACATCTCCCGGGAAAAGGCGGATGCCGCCGCCAAGCTCTGCACCCCGGAGGAGATTGTCATCACCGCCGACACCATGGTGTTTCTGGATGACCAGCGTCTGGGCAAGCCTCAGGATGAGGCCGACGCGCTGCGGATGCTCACCGCGCTGCAGGGCCGCCGCCACACGGTCTGCACCGGCGTCACCGTCCGTCAGGGAGACCGTGTATTGACGGAGAGCGAAGCCACCGGCGTTATCTTCCGCCCCGCTGAGGAATCCGAGCTGCGGGCCTATATTGCCACCGGTGAGCCTATGGACAAAGCCGGGTCCTACGGTGTTCAGGGCAAGGGCGCGTTGCTGGTGGAGCGTCTGGAGGGCGACTTCTTCAACGTCATGGGCCTGCCTGTCCTGCGTCTGAGCCGGATGCTGGCTCAGTTTGGCATTAAGTTATTGTAATCGATTGCGTTTTAACTTTTTAGAAGGAGAACTTCCTTGAAGGATTTTCTGAGAAATCACGGATTATGGATCCTCTTCGCCGGGGCGGTGATTGCCGTGGCGCTGGCTCTGCTGTCCTATTTCAGCACCAACGCCTCCCCGCTGGTGGATCTGGCCAACACCATTACCAGTCCTTTTCGGGCAGTCTGCACCTCCGTATCCGGCTGGTTCACCGACAAGCAGAATTACTATGAGGACGTCACCGCCCTGAAAGCGGAAAATGAGGCCCTGAAAAAGCAGATCGCGGAAATGGAGGCCACCGTCCGTCAAGGCGAGGCCGCCAGTCAGGAAAATGTATTTCTCCGGGACCTGCTGGATCTGCGTCAGCAGCGCCGGGACCTCAGCGACTTCGAGACCGCCACCGTCACGGAGCGGGGTGTTACCAACTGGACCGCCTCCCTGACGCTGAACAAGGGCACGGCCCACGGCGTAGAGTTAGGTGACTGCGTTATCGACGGAAACGGCAACCTGGTGGGCCGCATCAGCAAAGCGGGCCACGACTGGTCCACGGTTTTGACTGTGATCGACACCGACACCTCCTTAGGCGCCCGTGTCTACCGCACCAAGGACATCGGCATTGCCGGCGGCGATTTCGCCCTGATGGACGACGGTAAGCTGAAGCTGGACTCCCTCCCCGCCTCCTGCCAGCTGTTGGAGGGCGACCTGGTAGTTACCTCCGGTCTGGGCGGCTATCTGCCCCCGGATCTGGTCATCGGCTCTGTCTCCGAGCTTCGGGCCGACGATTCCGACACCTCTAATTATGCCATCCTCACCCCCGCTGCGGACCTGAACGGTCTCACGGAGGTGTGCATCATCAAATCCTTTGAGATCGTAAGCTGACCGCTTACCGTTCATTCACCATTACAGAAGGGAGGGATTCCCCTTGCTGGCCCGCAGCGCCACGATTTTTAAATGGACTCTGTACACTTTGGCCGGGCTGGTCTGGGCCGTTGTTCAGGCCGCTTTTCTCCAGCGTGTGACCATCTGGGGCGTTATCCCCTTTCTCTATCCCCTGATTGCCGCCCTCCCCGCCACCTTTGAGGGCCCCGCCGCCGGCACGGTCTACGCCCTTGCCTGTGGCGTTTTCTGCGACCTGCTGCTCCCCTCCTCCATTCCCTGCTTTTACACCTTGATTCTCCCCCTTGTGGGCCTCGCCGCCGGACTGCTGTCCCAGAGTCTGATCCCAGCCGGGTATCTCTGCTCTGCCGCCGCGGCCCTGCCCGCCTATCTGCTGACAGGCATCTTCCACTGCATTGTCCTTTGGGCTCAGGGCCATCCCGCATGGGGTGCGGCCATGTCCGTGACCCTGCGGGAGCTGTGCGCCTCCCTGCTGTGGAGCCTGCCTATGACCTGGCTGTTCCGCCGGGTCTATCTCCGCGTTCATGTTGACGATTAAGGACTTTCCACGGAGGTAATCATGAACCAACGCCCCTCCCAACTCACCAGATTCCGCGTCATGGCTGCCATGGCGCTGGCAGTGCTGGCCATTTATCTGGTGGTCCTTTTCAATACCCAGGTTGTTCACCACGAGGAATATCTGGCCAAATCCATTCAGACCATCACCCGCATGGAAAATGTGGAGGCCTCCCGGGGCATCATCACTGACCGCTCCGGCCGGGCCCTTGTGACCAACCAATCCACTTACAGCCTGACCTTTGACGCCTCTCTTTTGAAGCCCGGTGAAAACCAGAATGACGCCATCCTCCGTCTGGTCACTCTCTGCCGGGATCAGAGGGTCACTTGGGAGGATAACCTCCCCCTCTCCCTGGACGGCGCGGCCCATTTCACCATAGATACCCTTACCGACACGCAGAAGAGCCGCTTTTTCTCCTACCTCCGGGACCTGAAACCCACACGGGAGCTGCTGGCCGCCTATGTCCGCCAGCACCCGAAGCTGCTGAAGCCCCCCAAGGAGGGTGAAACTGCTCTGGACCCGGCCACCGCCAAGGATACGGAGCTTTTGAAGCAGACCAACAGCGCCGCGCTGACCAATTCCCTCCTGCTGAACGCTGGCGTCACGCCCGCCAAGCTCTTCGACTGGATGCGGGAGGATATGAAGCTCTCCGACAATTATTCCGACAGCGACGCCCGCCTGATCTTGGGTGTCCGGTACGAATTGAAGCTGCGGAAGCTGGGTGCCAACAACAATGCCTATGTTCTGGCGCAGAACGTAGACGTGGCCTTCTGCTCCCTCATCAGCGACGGCCAGTTTCAGGGGGCCAAGATCATCCGCTCCTCCGCCCGGCGGTACGCCACCACCTACGCTGCCCATATTTTAGGCACCGTGGGCGGCATCTCCGACTATACCGATGATTTGAAGGAGCGTGGCTACCGGATGGATGACACCATCGGCCTCTCCGGTGTAGAAGCCGCCTTTGAGGACTACCTCCGGGGTGCGGACGGCAAGCGGATGATCTCCGTCAACAGCGACGGCAAGGTCACCGGTGAATATTATAGTGTAGAGCCCCGCTCCGGCTATACCGTGGAGCTGACGGTGGATCTCAAGCTCCAGCAGGCGGTGGAGGATACTTTGGCCGTCAAGGTAGCCCAGTTAAACCAGAAAGACCATCTGGACAGCCGGGGTGCCGCCGCCGCTGTGATCAAGGTCGGCACCGGGGAGATCCTGGCCCTGGCCTCCTGCCCCACCTATGACCTCTCCACTTATCGGAAGGACTACAATGAATTGTCCGCCGATCCCGCCAAGCCCATTTTCAACCGGGCCACCTCCTCTCCCTACGCTCCCGGCTCTACCCTGAAGCCCGCTACCGCTGTGGCGGCGCTGGAATCCGGTGTCACCACCACCACCGAGACCATTTTTGACCCCGGCTACTGGAAATATCCCAGTGCCACTTGGGAAAACAAAACGAATTGCTGGAAGCGCAGCGGACACGGCAAAATGAACGTCACCAGCGCCATCACCAATTCCTGCAACACCTATTTCATGGAAATGGGCTACCGCATGGGACTGGACACACTGAACGAATACTATTCCGCTCTGGGCCTCGGCGAGCCCACCGGCATTGAGGTCGGTGAAAGCACAGGTCGGCAGGCTGTCAACGAAAGCGGTCAGGATCAGGCCCCTTGGGCAGCCTTTGGTCAGGCCAATCAGGAATATACCCCGTTGCAGCTTGCCAACTACATTGCCACTCTTGTCTCCGGCGGCAAGCATTACCCCGCCCATCTTCTGAAAAGTGTCAAATCCTATGACAACTCTGAGATCATCGCCACTGGCGACACAGAACCCCTCAACACCCTGAACATCAGCGATTCCACCCTGCAAGCTGTGAAAAAGGGTATGCTTGGCTACACCACCAACGGCGGCTCCGTGGCCGGTCCCTTCCAGAACTGCGTGGTCTCCGCCGGTGCGAAAACCGGTACCGCCCAGATCGGCGGCTCCATGAAAAACGGCGTGTTCGTAGCCTTCGCGCCCTATGACGAGCCGGAGATCGCCGTGGCTCTGGTATTGGAAAAGGCTGACGCCGGCGCGGTTCTGGCCACCACCGCTGTGGACATTATCAACGCTTACTTTGACCGGGAGGACACGGCGTCCATTCTCCCGGAAAATCAACTGATTCCTTGATTCGGAGGTCTCTCCCATGCGTGATCCCTTTGTGTTCGACTCCCGCAGTGAGTTCTGTAAAAAGCCCTTTGGCGCTGTCCCTTGCGGCAGCGAGGTCATGTTTCATGTCCGTCCCCTCACCCGGGATGGCTATTCCCGCTGTGTCCTGGTGGCGCGGCGGGAATTTTCCGGTGAAGAGATCCAGATGGAGCTTCTGCCGGAGGCTGTGGACGGTGAACGTACCCGCTTCACCGGCGTCCTCACCGCCCCCTCAGAACCGGAGCTGCTCTGGTATCATTTCCGCCTGATCCGCTCCGATGGCTCCACGGCCCTGTTGGATCAATCCGGCTGGCAGGAGACCGGGGAGATCCAAAGCTGGCAGCTCACCGTCTACGAGAAAACGGCCACCCCTCTGTGGTTTGGCGGTGGTGTGGTCTATCAGATCTTCCCGGACCGCTTCTGCCGTCTTTCCCTCCCGGACCCCACCGGTCTGGTGGGAAACCGTTGGGTCCATGAGAATTGGAACGACCAGCCCGTTTGGGCGCCAGACCCAGACGGCGAGGTACGAAACCGGGACTTTTTCGGCGGCTCTCTCAATGGCATCACCGCCAAGCTGGATGATCTGGCCGCTCTGGGCGTCACCGTGCTGTACCTGAATCCTATTTTTGAATCCGCCTCCAACCACCGCTACAACACAGCCGACTACCTTCGCATCGACCCTATGTTAGGCACCGAGGAGGATTTCCGCCGCCTTTGCCGGGAAGCAAAGCAACGAGGCATCCGAGTGATTTTAGACGGTGTATTCAACCACACCGGCTCTCAAAGCCGCTACTTCAACGCCGACGGCTTCTATCCCGGCGTAGGCGCGGCCCAAAGCACCGATTCCCCTTATTTCAACTGGTTTTCTTTCCATCCCTGGCCTACGGATTATGACGCCTGGTGGGGGATCATGACGCTGCCTGCCGTTCAGGAGAACGAGCCGGACTACCGGGACTTCATCATCCGGGGACAGGACTCCGTGGTGCGCCACTGGCTCCGGGCCGGGGCCTCCGGTTGGCGGCTGGACGTAGCCGATGAGCTGCCGGATGACTTTATTGCCGAAATTCGTACCGCTATGGAGGAAACCGCCCCGGACAGCTTCCTTTTGGGCGAAGTCTGGGAGGACGCCACCACCAAGGTGGCCTACTCTCAGCGGCGGCACTATCTGCTTGGCCATGAGCTTCACGGAGTCATGAACTACCCCTTCCGCACGGCGCTCATCGCTTACCTGCGGGGTGGAGACGCTGACGATTTCCGGGAAACGCTGGAAGCCCTCCGGGAAAACTACCCGCCGGAGGCATTCCTCTCCCTGATGAACTTCCTTGGCACCCACGATACCCCTCGCATCCTTACTGTTTTAGGCGCAGACAACGTACCGGACAGCAAGGCAGATCGGGCAACGTACCGCCTCTCCCCCGCCCAGCGCCAGATTGGCCTGGAGCGGCTGCGGCTGGCGGCACTGATCCTCTTTACCTTCCCCGGCGCGCCCACCGTCTATTACGGAGATGAAGCTGCTATGGAGGGTTGGGAAGATCCCTTTAACCGGGCCGGCTATCCTTGGGCACAGGAAGATACTGATCTCAAGGCACACTTTGCGGAGCTGGCCCGGTTCCGGCGCTCCTTCCCGGCATTGCAAGCCGGCGTTCTTCATTGGATCTGGACCTCCGGTCCCCTGCTGATCTTTGCACGGGAGCTGGATGGTCAGCTTCTGACCACCGTGGTCAATGCCGCTGATGTGTCTCAGGCCTTATTGCTGCCCTGGTCTGCTCCGCCTGCCCGGGATCTGCTTACCGGTCAGCGCTTCATCCCAACTGACAATGCAATTTCCTTGACATTGCCGCCCCGCAGCGGATTGCTACTGCAAACCGATCTGCCGTGAAGCACTCTCGCTTCCGCTTCATGTTTCACGTGAAACAACTCCGCTGACTTTTGTCAGTGGAGTTTCCTTTACAGCCGCCGCCAACAAAATGTTTCACGTGAAACCAGTAGAATCTGAGTTTCCCAAAAATTGTTTTTATAAAAAATACTGCAAAACCGCATTTTTTTACAGGAACGCCTTGAAACACCGCAGGCTCCTTGTTATAATACTATTTGCTGAGTCATTGCACCGCAATGCTCCACGGCACTTATGCCGTGCATCAAACAGGGCTGTGGCCCGGAAAGCAGGTGGCCTGTGGCAAAAATCATTTCCATCGTAAACCAAAAAGGCGGCGTGGGCAAAACCACCACCTGTGTCAATCTGGCAGCAGCACTGGCGGAGCAGGGCAAGCGCGTCTTGCTTTGCGACTTTGACCCACAGGCCAATTCCACTTCCGGCATGGGCGTGGACAAAACCGTTTCCAAAGGCATTTACGAGGTGCTGGTCTCCGACGTGCCCGCCGCAGACGCGGTGGTGCACACCCGATACGGAGACGTACTTCCCTCCAACAAGGCACTGGCCGGCGCCGGCATTGAGCTCATCGGCATGGACCGCCGCGAATTTCTTCTGAAAGACGCGCTGGACCAGCTGGCGGCGGAATATGACTTCATTTTCATTGACTGCCCGCCGTCTTTGGAGCTTTTGACGCTGAACGCCCTCTGTGCTGCTGACAGCATTTTGGTTCCGGTTCAGGGCGAGTATTTCGCTCTGGAAGGTCTCAGTGACCTGATGAACACGGTTCGCATCGTGCGGCGCTCTTTGAACCCGAAGCTGGCGCTGGAAGGCGTTCTGCTGACCATGTTCGACGGGCGCACCAATCTGGCCATGCAGGTGGCGGAAGAGGTCAAGCACTACTTCCCCGGCAAGGTCTACGCCACAGTGATCCCCCGGAACGTCCGGCTCTCTGAGGCGCCCAGCCACGGAAAGCCCATCACGGCCTATGACCGCACCTCCCGCGGTGCGGAGGCCTATCAGGCACTCGCAGTCGAGTTCCTGAAAAAACAGTAGAAAGGAGCGTTTCTATGGCATCAAAAAAGCCCTCTGGTCTCGGCAGAGGACTCGGCGCCCTCTTAGGCGACGATGTGATGAAAACCGAGTCCAGCGGCAGTCTGTCACTTCCCATTTCACAGGTGGAGACCTGCTCATCACAGCCCCGGAAGCGCTTTGATGATGAATCTCTCCAGGAACTGGCGGATTCCATTTCACAGCACGGCATCATTCAGCCGTTGACCGTGCGAAAGCTGTCATCCGGCTACTATCAGATCATTGCCGGAGAACGCCGCTGGCGGGCAGCCCGGCTGGCGGGCTTACAGGAGGTTCCGGTCATCGTGATCGAGGCCGATGACCGCAAGGCAGCCGAGCTGGCCATGATCGAAAACCTCCAGCGAGAGGACCTGAATCCCATGGAGGAAGCCGCCGGTTTTCAGTCATTGATCGAATCCTACCACATGACGCAGGAGGAGGCCGCCCAGCGGGTAGGCAAATCCCGCAGCGCCGTGACCAATGCCCTGCGGCTGCTGGGACTGACGCCCTCCGTCCGAAAGCTGGTGGAGGAGGGCAAACTCTCCGCCGGTCACGCCCGGGCTTTGGTTCCCCTCTCCCCTTCCCTGCAGGAAAGCGCGGCCAACGCCATTGTCAGCGGCGGACTCTCCGTCCGGCAGACAGAGGCTCTGGTCAAACGGCTTTCCGCCGAGAAGAAAGAGGCGCAGGCCAAAGATCCTGACGAGGTGGATTATCTGGCAGCGGACAGTCCGTACCGGGATTTCTTTCTGTTTAAGGATGCGAACGGCTGGCCGGACAATGACTCCTACGAAGGCTGGTGGGGACATAACACGCTGCCGAAATTAAATTATGAGGGATCGGAAAAGCTGTATCAGTATGTGCTCGATATCGCGAAACGGTGGCTTTCCCCGCCGTACTCGATCGATGGCTGGCGTCTCGATGTGGCGGCGGATCTCGGTCATTCGCCGGAGATGAACCACCGGTTCTGGAGAGATTTCCGGAAGGTCGTAAAGGAGGCGAATCCGGACGCGCTGATCCTGGCGGAACATTACGGGGATGCCACGTCATGGCTTTCCGGGGACCAGTGGGATACGGTGATGAATTATGACGCGTTCATGGAACCGGTATCCTGGTTCCTGACCGGTCTGGAAAAGCACAGCGAGCGGAAGGATGACCACCTTCTGCACAACAGTCAGGCGTTCATGTGCTCCATGCTCTCCAACATGAGCCGGATGCAGACGGGATCTCTCTATGCGGCGATGAATGAACTTTCAAACCATGACCATTCGCGATTCCTCACGAGGACGAACCGCATCGTGGGACGGCTTTATAAGCCGGAGGACGCGGAGGACGCGGAGATCGGCGTGACCACCGCCAGCACCCCCACGGAGAGCGGCATCCAGATCGCTCAGGGCAAGGACGGCTACGTTATTTCCGCTGATGACAGAGGGCACTTTACCCCGACGCCACGG
>ENA-UEOR01000375-UEOR01000375.1-human-gut-metagenome-genome-assembly--contig:-NODE-375-length-26707-cov-32.506459_pt1 | contig 26707 bp, 23 predicted proteins | sample MGYA00242887_ERZ507890 | MGnify/ENA primary metagenome ERZ507890 (study PRJEB26167, sample SAMN06115431) | human gut metagenome | host: Homo sapiens | place: China:Guizhou | collected 2014-10-21...
CCAACAACACTGAATACTAACTGGGGACTGAACGGATATCACCGGAAATGCTGAACGGGTATCCGCCGGAATATGCATGGGTTACCCTCAGAAGCTACGCTCTGCCGTGTGTTTCAAAGCATCGACGATGAAAAGATGGCTGATCGAATGTCTGCTTTTGCAGAGGTTTTCCGCAAGGAAATATCCGCTTCGGCAACTGACATCATTTGTATTGTTGGCAAGGCCATGCGAGGTACCTTGTACGACAACGGACGCAACCCTAATATCGTCTCTGCATATTCACTCCGTTCCAGCTTTACTTTGGCTACTGATGTTTGCAAAGAGAAAAGTAATGAAATCAAATCCGTGCCCCGACTATTGGATAAACTAGATGTGTCAGGATGTGTCGTCACAGCAGATGCCATGTCATGCCAAAAGGGGATAATAGACAAGATTAGAGGTAAAGGAAGCGACTTCGTGATCGAACTCAAGGCGAATCAAAGATCTTTGCGCTATGGGCTTGAAGACTCTATAAAAGCCACCACCCCAACTGATATCTACAAGGAAGGTCCATACTTGGAACACGGCAGGATTGAGTCAAGGGTATGCCGTATATTCCGTGGGGAAGAACTGATTGCCGACAGGGAGAAATGGAATGGAAATTTGACAGTTATAGAAATACTCACATCTACGGAGAAAAAGTCTGATGGCAGAAGTACGTCTGAACAGCGACTGTATATTTCAAGCCTGGATAGCAGTGCAGAGCGGCTTAGTCAGATAACCAAACAGCATTGGGCTATTGAAAGCATGCACTGGGATCTTGACCGCAACCTCCGCCAGGACAGCATAAAGCGTAAGGCTGAACGAGCGGCTAGGAACCTGGATACAATTCAAAGGATGGTGTTGGCACTGATTGCCGTTTGGAAGAACAGAAGGAAAAAAATATCAGATAAGCAAAAGGGAACGGCGCAGATAATAAGGGAGCTGGCGGTAAGCTTCACTAACGTGTTGCATTTTCTGGCTCAAAAATGAGAAAAATTCAGATTTGATATATTCGTAACGCATTGATTACCAATAATGGTATTTCCGCCCATGCCGCATTGGCATGGGTATGGGAATGGTACGCCCAATTCAAAGCTTAAATGAAAAAGCCGTGACTTCTTACGACTACAGACAAAAATACAAATAAAAATACAACGGCTTGTCAAATTGGATAAAAAACGTCTATATCGCAAATCTTAATTCCCTGTATCGCAAAGACAACATTAACTTATTCTTCTGATTATCAATCATAATAATATTCAAAATAGATACTCTACATTTTTCTTTTTGGGGATCTTCTTCAAATTTGGCGGTATCCCCCTCCTGATCCGCTTCTCTTTTGGGGATATAATGATACTAGATAACAGGCGGAACACCTTTAAATCCCCTGTCATGTATTATATTATCATGGATAGCCAGTTTTTGTTATCGCGGAGGGGCGGTGAAAAGAAAAAATGATTGCGGAAGGAGGCCGTGAAACCAGTCTCCGGAAAACAGGATACGACGGAGATCAGATACTGTGAAAAAAGAAAAAAATCCCCACCGGAGATGAATGAACCGGCAGGGAACGTAACAATAAAGGAACGGGCTCTCTCAACCCTTGATGTAACCGTACTTTTTCAGGTCGTCCATGAAATGCTCCGGCGTGTCGGTCCTCACCGTCACCCCGTGCAGTTCCCTGTACCGCCCGGAGAAATTCACCATGTACTCCCCGTCGGTGCACCCGCTGTCAAACCAGCTGCCCTCACGCAGGACGCGTACAAACTCGGAAGAGCCGGAGGCGGCAATCCTGCCGCCATCCGCCAAAATACTTGATCTCGTTTTTTTTATTATCGGTATTTCAAATGTCTCAAAAGCCTCTTTGACAGGTTACCATCCGGGATGATCGCCTGAATTCGCATGTACCGGATTTTCTATTTACCAGATTCCATAATGGTTCCTGCCATCCGTTTTTTCTCTGCGGCTGTCGCTTTTTTCCTCGTGGCATCATGGTCTGTTACCGGATGGGAAAAGCCATCTCCATCACAACCATGAATTATAGTGTAGCCATATTTGTATATAGCCGTATGATACGCTATCCGGATAATGCTATCACAGAATTGCGATATAGCCGGATATCAAAATAGGGATAGCCGGGAGCGAAGGGAGCACGCATCCTTCCGGATATAGATATCTCAAAATCTCCATTTGCAGAAGTGTATAAATATCAATCCATTAATGGAGATTATAAAGAAAAAACATAAGTCACACACGACTACCTGTCATTCTCCATTTGCGGATGTGTAGAAGTAGCAATCCATTAATGGAGACGATGAAGAAAAACAATAAGGCGTATACGGCTACCTGTTATTCTCCATTTACAGATGTGTAGAAGTATCAATCCGTTAATGGAGACGATGAAAAAACAATAAGGCGTATACGGCTACATGTTATTCTCCATTTGCAGAAGTGTAGAAGTAGCAATCCGTTAATGGAGACGATGAAGAAAAACAATAAGGCGTATACGGCTACCTGTTATTCTCCATTTGCAGAAGTGTAGAAGTAGCAATCCGTTAATGGAGACGATGAAAAAACAATAAGGCGTATACGGCTACATGTCATTCTCCATTTGCAGAAGTGTAGAAGTAGCAATCCGTTAATGGAGACAATGAAGAAAAAACATAAGTCGTACACGGCTACATGCCCATTCTCCATTTGCAGAAGTGTAGAAGTAGCAATCCATTAATGGACAATAGGGCATGTAAAGGGCAGATTTTCCGTATATTCGCCTCCTTATCCCCGAATTATGGGCGTAAGTCACATGGTCATGGAGATATATCTATCCTTTAATGGGGAGAACAGCCGGCAAATATCTGATGGAAAAGCCCCACAAACCACAGGAAAATAGCCACACAATGGTCTGATACACAATAATTATTGGAGAAACATGGTCCGCTTCTGCGGACAGCAAGTTGTGTTTTCGTTAAACGAAAACAGGACGGTTTAACGGCAATCATGCCGCCAAACCGTCCGTTAAGCAGGCTCCGAAGTCGCTTGATTTACCTGTAAAATAAATTCTTCTATCTTAGAGTGCTTTTCCAATAAATTGTTATTAAGAATAATTATTTCCTTTGCAGATTTTCGAAATAATTTGATGGTGTCATTCCTGTTTGCTTTTTAAACATTCGACTAAGATGTTGCGGATATTCAAACCCCAACCCATATGCTACCTGTGCAATACTTTCACCCGTAGCAAGTTCGTTTTTTGCCAGTTGTATTATGTATTGACGGATATAATTACTTGCTGTATCACCTGTTGTCTTTTTTATCATATCCCCGAAATAATTCGATGACATGCAAAGTTTGTCGGCGCAATACTGCACTGTCGGTAAGCCATATGTCAGTTGCATGTTCCTGTCAAAGTAATCATGCAACAAACGGTCGAATTTCATCAACATATCCGAATTATCGAGTTTCCGGGTGATGAACTGGCGGTTATAGAAACGCTGGCAGAAGTTCAGGACCAACTCGATATAGCCCACAATGATGGAGTCTTGAAGTTCATCGTGCCTTTTCTGGAGTTCATCCCTTATCTGGCGCATCAGTGATGTCAAGATACCATGTTCTTCGTCGGTCATGTGCAGGGCTTCATTGACACGGTAATCGAAAAAGGAATAATTCTTTATCGTCTTTTCCAACGGGGTGCCGTGCAACAGGTCTGGATGGAACAGCAGTGCCCAGCCCGTCAGCATCACTCGTTCACCGTTGTCCTCTTTTCCGCCGATCTGTCCGGGGGCGACGCAGATGACCGTTCCCTTCTTGTAGTCGTACTTCCCACAACCGTATGCCAGGTCTATTTCCGCTTCGTCATGAAAGAAAATGCCATAAATGCTGTAATTGTTCAGGCTATGACGCACTGGGGACACTTCCGCATAGTCAATGACACTGACCAGCGGATGCCTGTCGGTATGTCCTACCCACCGGCTGTAATCGCCCACGTTTCTGACCTTCAGAATTTTGTTCATAGCATTTATATAGCTCCTTTCTTGCGAATACAAAGGTACATTATTTCAATCACATAGCCGAATGTCTGACATACCAAATTCAGTAAAAATGATACAAGTTACCCACTTATCGTTAAGTCCGCTGTCGTATAACCCGGTAATTTTACATCATCAAAAGAAATCAAATGATGAATGAACGAATTGACATTCCAGCGGAATTGTATGAAGATGAAGTCGTGTGCTTCTTTGCAGACCGTTATCATACTTCTACCGAAAACGTGGTGAGATGTTTTCTCGTGCAAGACGGGATTTGCCCGAAACAGGAAAACGAACCCATGACTTTCCGGTTGGAAGATAATGAAATGGAGATCATGCGGGGCTTGACTTATGGAGGTCATTCTTAAAAATTACAGGATTTATGGATAGAAGAGATTTTTTGAAAATGTCATCAATGACGGCTTTATTGGCTGCCGGGGAATGGACGGGATTGTCGAAAGTCTTTGCTCAATCTACCTCGCAGTCTAAAAACGGTTATTCAAACGGAAATAATCCATCGGGGAATATGGAATACAGAAACCTCGGAGGACTGGCCGTATCAGCCATCGGTCTGGGCTGCCTGCCGATGGTAGGCTATTATGGCGGGAAATATGAAAAAAGGGATATGATTGCCTTGATCCGGCGTGCTTACGACAAGGGTGTGACCTTTTTCGATACGGCGGAGGTGTATGGACCTTATACCAGCGAAGAGTGGGTCGGCGAAGCACTCGCCCCGTTCCGTGACAAGGTAAAAATCGGTTCGAAGTTCGGCTTCGGCGTGGAGGAAGGCAAGCCGACCGCACTCAACAGCCGACCCGACCATATCCGCCGTGCGGTGGAAGGGTCGCTCCGGCGGTTGCGTACAGACCGTATCGACCTCTTGTACCAACACCGTGTCGATCCGAACGTGCCGATGGAAGAGGTCGCCGGTACGGTCAAGGATTTGATGCAGGAGGGAAAGGTATTGCACTGGGGACTGTCGGAAGCCAGCGCACGCTCCATCCGTCGCGCCCATGCCGTATGTCCTTTATCAGCGGTACAGAGCGAATATGCTATCTGGTGGCGAGAACCAGAAACGAAGATATTTCCGACGCTTGAAGAACTGGGCATCGGTTTCGTTCCCTATTGCCCGTTGGGACGTGCTTTCCTTACCGGGGTAATCGACGGGAACAGCCGCTTCAAACAGGGAGACCGCCGATGGAACCTGCCGCAATTCACGCCCGAAGCCTTAAAGCACAATATGCCGCTTGTCGCCCTTGTCCGCAAATGGGCGGAACGCAAAGGCATCACCCCGGCGCAGTTCGCCCTCGTGTGGATGCTTTCGCGCAAGGCGTGGATAGCCCCGATACCCGGCACGACCAATCCCGACCATCTGGATGATTTTCTCGGTGCGGCAACCGTTCGTCTCACTCCCTACGAAATGGAAGAGTTCGACAAGGAATATGCTGCAATCGACCTTATGGGGCACCGTGCCGACCCGTTTACCGAAAGCCAAATCGACAAATAAAGAGTATAAATGATGAAAAAGTTTTTATTGATTCCGTTTTTATTGCTTGCCGTCTTGTCCATGGCGGCTTGCGGAGGCGGTTCTGACGAGCCGTTCACTCCTGAACAGCCCGAACAGCCGGAAAATCCGGGCAGCGGTGATGATTCCGATGATAATCCCGACACGCCTGTTCCCGGTGGGAACGGTCGCTACCTTGTTCTTTATGCTTCCCGCACGAACAATACCGAACGTGTGGCGCAACTGATTCAGACGACACTCGACTGCGACATGCTTGAAGTGGAGCCGGAAACGGCATACGACAATGATTACAACTCCATGTTGGAACGGTCGCAAGAAGAACTGGCTGCCATCCGTCAGGGCAATTATCCGCCTGTCAAAACCTCGATGGAGAGTTTTGACGATTACGACATCGTATTCGTCGGTTATCCAATCTGGTACGGCAGTATGGCGACACCGATGCAAACATTCCTGCATTCCCATGCCTCCAAACTTGCCGGAAAACAAATCGCCCTGTTCGCCACCAGCGGCAGCAGCGGCATTTCCGCTTCGGTCAGCGAGGCCCGTAGCCTTTGCCCCGATGCGACAATCATCGACCGTACCCTATTACTGACCTCTTCAGGTCTTTCGCAAATGGCGACACGTGTCCCATCATGGCTTGAAGAAATCGGAGCGAGCCGTGAAGAATCGGAAACACCGGACGAAACATCTCTGAAAATGAAGATCTCGGTTGGCGACCGCACGATTACCGCCACGATGGAAGACAATGCGGCAGGCCGGGATTTCCTCTCCCGTCTGCCGTTGGAGGCTACGCTGAACGACTACAACAACACGACCGAGAAAATATTTTATCCCGATCCGGCTCTGACGACCGAAGGCGTGACACGCGGTTGTGCGCCCACGCCAGGCGACATCACGATTTATGCGCCGTGGGGCAACGTGGCGATTTTCTGCAAGAACTGGTCACATAGCAACGACCTGATTAAAATAGGCCGTATCGACGGCAATGACATCGAAGCTCTGAATATCGGAGGAGATATAACAGTAAAATTTGAAAGGCAATAAGTATGACGATAGAAGATTTCAAGACATACGTAAAGACACGGAAGCCTCTTGATACGGAGGAAATACACCGTTTTATGGACGAGATGAGCAACGAAGCCCGTCGCGTCACTTTCCGTCTGAATACGGCTTATCATACGCCGGATGAAGTACGTGGACTGTTATCCAAACTGTTCGGCTATGAAGTTCCGCAATCATTGCGCGTTTTTCCACCCCTCTATGCGGATTTCGGTAAAAACATCACCGTAGGCGAAAATGTGTTTATCAACGCCTGCTGTCATTTTCAAGACCACGGTGGAGTCATGATAGGCGACGGATGCCAGATAGGTCATAATGTGGTCTTTGCCACGCTCAACCACGGTCTTGCACCAGAAGAACGAAAATCCACTTATCCTGCACCTATCGTATTAGGCAGGAATGTGTGGGTTGGCTCGAACGCCACCATTCTGCAAGGCGTGACCATCGGTGACAATGCCGTTATTGCGGCAGGCGCGGTCGTTACGAAAGACGTAGCGGCAGGTACGGTCGTGGGCGGCGTCCCGGCACGGTTCATCAAGAATATTAACAACAAGTAATAACTTAAAAACAAGTCGATTATGTTAGGCAATTTCACTTTTCACAATCCCACGAAACTATACTTCGGAGAAAACTCATTGGAGAATTTGAGTAAAGAATTAGGCAAGTACGGAGAAAAAGTCATGTTAGTGTACGGCGGCGGCTCCATCCGCAAGAACGGCATCTACGACGCGGTGCTGGCGGAGCTGCGCAAAGCGGGCAAGCAGACGGTCGAACTGTCTGGTGTCATGCCCAACCCCACCATCGAGAAGGTGATGGAGGGCGTGGCACTCGCAAGGAAAGAGGCGGTGGATTTTATCCTTGCCGTCGGCGGCGGGTCTGTCTGCGACTATTGCAAGGCGGTGGCAGGCTCCGCGTACTGCGAACATGACCCGTGGGAATATTATTTCAACAACTGGGGCGAAATGACCTGCCGGTGGATTCCTGTCGGCTGCGTGCTCACGATGGCTGGAACGGGGTCGGAAATGGACAGTTGTTCCGTCATTTCCAAACACAGCAAAAACCGGAAGAAGTTCTATTATTTCCGCAATCCGGATTTCTCCATTCTCAATCCCGCTTACACTTATACCGTGCCCAAGCACCATACGGTGGCAGGCATTTACGACATCATGTCGCACATATTGGAACAATATCTTTCGGGAACGGACGACAACACGACCGACTACATCGCCGAAGGGCTGATGCGCTCCCTCGTTGTCAGCTCCCGGAAAGTGCTCGGCAATCCGGAGGATTACGAAGCACGCAGCAACATCATGTGGACTGCGACATGGGCTTTGAACGGGCTTCTCGCCTGCGGGAAGCCCACCGACTGGATGGTTCACATGCTGGGACAGGCCGTAGCCGCCTATACCGACGCTACCCACGGGCATACGCTCTCGGCTGTCAGCGGGGCTTACTACCGCCTGCTCATCGGGCGTTCCGAAGAGGCGGTGAAGAAATTCCGCCAACTGGCGACCGCCGTGTGGGATATTGTCCCGACCGGAAAGACGGACAAGGAAATCGCGTTGGAAGGACTCGCACGGATGGAGGCATGGATGCGGGAACTGGGACTGGCGATGGACATCACGGCTTGCGGTGCCGATGCGTCGCAGCTCGAAGGAATGGCCGATGCGTGCCCCATCAACGAAAGCGGCTACGTTGTCCTTACCCGTGAGGATGTGATCGAAGTGTTGCGTCAAAGCCTTTAATACCATTTTGAGGATGAGAAAATCAATAGGAATCATCTTGTTTCTCTCCCTTTTGTTATCGTGCAATACGCAACCGGCAAAGGAGGGAAACAAACAAAACAGTACGGAAATGGAAAAGAAGAATATCGGAAACCTGCTTGCCCTCTATCCCAAACCGATGACCGTTGTCGGTGCGGAGGTTGAGGGCAAAGTGAACTGGCTCGTTGTAGGGCATACGGGCATCATCGGCCACGACCGGATTCTCGTGAGCATGAGCAAAAACCATCATACCAATCAAGGGATAAGGAAGTCGAAGAAGCTCTCCATCAACCTTGTCAGTCGTGAAATGCTGCCGAAAGCCGACTATGTGGGCAGCGTGAGCGGCGCATCGGTCGATAAATCGAACGTATTCGACTATCATTGGGGAGAGAACGGCACGCCCGTAATCGACGCCTCGCCGCTGACGATGGAGTGCGACGTAGTGGACATCTACGAAACCGAAGGCTTCGACAACTTCATCTGCTCCGTCGCTAACACTTACGCTGCACCCGAAGTGCTTGACGGCAACGGGAAACTCGATTATACACGGTTGAAACCCGTGCTGTTCGAGTTTCCGACCTATTCCTACATCGCCACTGGAGAGATTATCGGCAAATGCCTGAACTTGGACAAGCAGCCGGGAATGTGCGCCAAGGAGCCGATGACCGCCGACGGTATCGTGCGCCTGTCGAAAATCGAGGTTTACCCGCAGCATCTCGACGAGTACATGAAATACGCGACCGAGGTGGGCGAAGTCTCCCTGCGTACCGAACCGGGCGTATTGACGATGTACGCAGTCAGCGAAAAGGAGAATCCCTGCAAGGTAACCATCCTCGAAACTTATGCGAGCCGTGAAGCCTACGAGAAGCATATCGCTTCCGAACATTTCCAAAAATACAAGCAGGGGACGCTGCACATGGTCAAGTCGCTGGTGTTGTCTGACCAGACGCCGCTCAATCCCGCGAACCGAATCAATAACTTCATTCAAAAAGAATCATGAACCGAATTATTTTAATTTCAGTATTCACCGTTTTAACATTTAATGTTATGGCACAGGAAAAGATAGTACAGACAGCAGGGCGCGATCAGTTAGGCGGGTTCGCCCCGAAATTCGCAGAACTCAACGACGACGTCCTTTTCGGCGAGGTATGGAGCCGCACCGACAAGCTCGGTCTTCGCGACCGCAGCTTGGTGACGATTACCTCGCTCATCAGTCAAGGTATCACAGACAACTCGCTGACATATCATTTGCAGTCGGCGAAGAACAACGGTATCACCCGCACCGAAATCGCCGAAATTATCACGCATATCGGTTTTTACGCGGGTTGGCCGAAGGCATGGGCGGCATTCCGTCTGGCGAAAGAGGTATGGGCGGAAGAGACGACCGGAGAGGATGCAAAAGCTGCATTCCAACGCGAAATGATTTTCCCCATCGGTGAACCCAACACGGCGTATGCCCAATATTTCACCGGCAACAGTTACCTCGCACCGGTTTCGCGTGAGCAGGTGAATATTTCCAACGTGACTTTCGAGCCTCGCTGCCGCAACAACTGGCACATCCATAAAGCCACGAAAGGCGGCGGACAGATGCTTATCGGTGTGGCCGGGCGCGGCTGGTATCAGGAAGAGGGCAAACCGGCGATAGAGATTTTGCCCGGAACGGTCATTCACATTCCGGCCAATGTAAAGCACTGGCATGGTGCGGCAGCCGACAGCTGGTTCGCGCATCTGGCGTTCGAGATTGCAGGCGAAAACGCTTCCAATGAATGGCTGGAACCCGTTACCGACGAAGAGTATGACAAACTTAAATAATCAGCCGCATGTATAGATTTTTATTGATATTGCTGTCGGTGGTCGGCATGGCTACCGCCACCGGCGCACAACAAAGACAGGATATGAACAAAGGAGGATCAAACCATAAAATATTGGTAGCCTATTTCTCGGCGACGGGAACGACGGCACGAGCGGCCGAAAAACTGGCGAATGTTACGGGCGGAGAGCTTTATGCGATTGTGCCTGCACAACCCTATACGAGTGCCGACCTCGACTGGAATGACAAGCGGTCGCGCAGTTCGGTAGAGATGGACGACCCTAAATCGCGTCCGGCAATCAAAGGCAGAAAGGAAAACATCGCCGATTACGATGTCATCTTCATCGGTTATCCCATCTGGTGGGACCTCGCGCCGCGCATTATCAATACGTTCATCGAAAGCCACGACCTGAAGGGCAAAACAGTCATCCCGTTCGCCACATCCGGAGGCAGCACGCTCGCGGGCAGCGCGGCGGCGTTGAAGAAAACCTATCCCGCGCTGAACTGGAGAGAGGGACGCCTGCTTAATCGTGCCGATGAGAAAAGCATTCGCAACTGGGTAGATAACTGCAAGCTATGAAAAGAAGAAAGATTCGCAGTTTAAGCGTCAGTGAAATAGGCATGGGCTGTATGGGATTCTCCCACGGATACGGCCAAGTACCGGGCGCAGGATATGCCGAAGAAGCCATTCGGGAAGCGTTCGGCTATGGATGCAATTTTTTCGATACGGCAGAAGGATACGGGAAGGAGCTTTATTATCCCGGACATAACGAGGAGATTGTCGGGCGTGCGGTCAGAGGCTTTCGCAATGAGGTTGTGATTGCCACAAAACTGCATATCCGGCCTGAGGCGGTTGAAGATTGCGGCTCCGTTTATGCTGCCATCCGCCGCCACCTTGAACGCTCGTTAAAGAATTTGCAGACCGATTACGTGGACTTGTACTATCTGCACCGCATCAACATGGAGGTGGACTATCTGGAGGTCGCCCATGCGATGGGCAGGCTCATTCAGGAGGGACTTGTCCGCGAATGGGGCATTTCGGCGGTGGACAAGGCTCAACTTGAAGCGGCGCATGCCGTAACGCCCGTAGGTGCCGTGCAGAATATCTACTCTATGGTGGAGCGCACTTCTGAAAAAGATGTCATTCCTTTTTGCGTGGGAAACGGGATTGCTTTTGTGCCGTTCTCACCTGTCGCCAGCGGACTTTTATCCGGAAAAATTACACCGGATACGGAGTTCGGTCAGGTCGATGACGTGCGTGTATGGGTTCCACAACTGAAGCGGGAGAACATAACCGGCAATATGCCCATTGTCGAAATGCTCAGGAGTTTTGCCGCAGAAAAGCAGGCGACTCCAGCGCAGGTCTCTTTGGCTTGGATGCTCCGTAAATATACGAATGTCGTGCCCATTCCCGGCTCGAAGAACAAAGAGCGCATCATGGAGAATCTGCGGGCGTGCGAAATGCAACTGACAGATGAAGAGTTCGACAGGCTGGATTCCGAACTCGACAGATTGCCGGTATATGGCATACGCGGTCATGCGGAGACCGAACAGACTTCATTCGGAAACAACTGGTTAAAACTAAAATAATTCAAGCATGAAAAGAATTCTGATTTTAGGAGCATCCGGGACATTCGGGAAAGCTCTTGTCGAGAAGCTGAGCAATGACGAAGAGTGTCATCTGACGCTTGCATCCCGTCATGCCTCGGCTTGCTACCACGAAAGTGAGCGATGCCATGTCGTCGATTGTGACGCCATGAAAGCGGATGATTTGCAGCAGGCGATGGCGGGTTGCCATGTGGTGTATTGCGCCATATCGGGCGACGATTTACCCGTTATCGCTGAAAAAACGGTATCAGCCATGAAGAAAGCCGGTTTACGCCGTATTATCTTTATGGGAGCCGTGGGAATCTACGATGAGATTCCGGCGGACATGGACGATGAAGACAATGTTAGAAACAATCCCGACCAAATACCCAACCGCAAAGCGGCGGATATTGTGGAAAACAGCGGTCTGGATTACACGGTACTTCGTCCGGGGTATTTACGGGACGGGGATAAGGATGATTTCACATTGACTTTCAAAGGCGAACAAGCGAAAGGATATGTTTCGACCATCCCCTCCGTTGTCGGGCTTGCCGTTCGTCTTATACATGATGACACGCTCTATGTCCGTCAAAGCGTGAGTATTACCCGTGATATGTCTGATACGGAAAAACTTTGATTCACTATGGAAATACGTTTTGAAAATAAAGTGGCATTTATTACGGGTGCGGCCGGCGGTATCGGTTATGCCGCCGCACGGATGTTTGCCGAAGCCGGTGCGTCGGTTGTCATGGCCGATTTGGATAGTCGGGTAACAGACCGTGCCAAGGAACTGGAAGCGGAAGGACACAACGCCATCGGTATCAGGTGCGACGTATCGGACGAGGCACAAGTGAAAGCGGCTGTCGAAAAGGCGGTCGCTGTTTTCGGCAAGTTGGATATAGCCTATAATAACGTGGGCATACATGCCGCCGTGCGGGAAGATCTGGCGGAAACCGAAGGCTGGGATTTCGACCGGGTAATTTCGGTCAATCTGCGTGGCGTGTGGAACTGTATGAAGTACGAACTTGTCGAGATGAAAAAGCACGGCAAGGGAGCCATCGTGAACTGCTCGTCGCAGGGTGGTCTGGTAGGCATCCCCTGCATCGGGGCTTACAACGCCTCGAAGCACGGTGTACTGGGACTGACCAAATCGGCGGCGTTGGAGTATGCCCGGCAGGGAATCCGCATCAACGCTATCTGCCCCGGCACCTGCGAGACACCGATGGTACGTCAGGCCATCGAGCAGTCGCCCGACCACATGGCACGTGTCATCGACGCCATCCCGTTGGGGCGTGTCGGCAAGGCAGAAGAAATCGCTTCGATGGTGCTGCTCCTTTGCAGCGACTATGCCGGCTTTGCCATCGGACAGACTTGGGCGATGGACGGAGGATATACGGCGATGTGATAAACAATAAATAGAATGAGAAACAGATTGAAAACAATCCTTGCCATTGCCTTTGTATGGGGGATGGCAATTCAAACAAACGCACAGGAAATGAATAAAGTACCAACTGTAAAACTGAACAACGGCATGGAAATGCCGCAATTGGGAGTCGGCACGTTCTTGGTCAAGGATGATGCCGCAGAAAGAGTATGCCATGCAATCAAGGTCGGGTTCCGCCTGATCGACACGGCACAGGGCTACGGAAACGAGAAAGAGGTGGGCGAAGGCATACGCCGGAGCGGAATAGACCGCCGAGAGCTGTTCATTACCACGAAAGTGAACACTACGGAAATGCGAGGCGGCACCGTGCGGCAGTCGCTTGACAAAAGTCTTGCCGACCTCGGAACGGACTACATCGACCTCGTACTCATCCACTGGCCCGTAAAAGGACATATCAAGGAGACTTGGCAGATATTGGAGGAATACGTGGACAAGGGGAAAATCCGCAGTATCGGCGTGAGCAACTTCAACCCGCACCATCTCGACGAGTTGCTGGAGTATGCACGCATACGTCCCGTCGTCAATCAAATCGAGATCGAGCCGTACATGACCCAGCACGATGTCGTGGGCTATACGTTCCGCAAGGGTATTCAGGTGGAAGCATGGGGACCGTTGGGACAGGGCGTTACCGGCGTGCTCGATGACCCTGCAATCGGCGAGATTGCCGCCCGGCACGGTAAATCTGCCGCACAGGTCATCCTGCGTTGGCACATGCAGCGCGGGCTGGTCACCATTCCCCGCTGCGACAACGATGCGTACACGGACGAGAATATCCGTATCTTCGACTTCGAGCTTTCGCCTTCCGAAATGGAGATTATTACCGGTCTGAACCGCAACCAACGTGCGTATGAACAGAACGACCCGGATAATTTCCCGTGGTAACCGATAAATCGTATCGGGGTATCAGTTGGCGGAAACAGAACTATGCGTCACACGCATTTCCTGTTGCCTGACTTGAATAATATCAGAAGTGGCAGACCATCTATCAAAGTGGTTAAATGAAAAAAGTTGAACTGATACGGACAGAAGAAAATTCATAAAGACTGTCGGTGCAGCAGCCGGAGCAACCCTGCTTTCCGGAGTCGGGATAGCGAAGGCAGCCGAATTGTTGAACGATAAAACGGATAAGAAAATGAAAATAGTAGTATTGACAGGAAGTCCGCGCCGGAACGGGAATACCAATCATTTGGCCGGACAATTCATCAAGGGTGCGGAAGAAGCCGGACACGAGGTGTACCATTTCGATTGCGCCCAGCACAAGGTTTCTTCCTGCATCGCCTGCAACCGTTGCGGAATGAACGGTCAGTGTATATTCAACGACGATTTCGGGCAGCTTCGTCCGCACCTTGTGACCGCCGATATGGTGGTATTCGCCACGCCAATGTATTACTTCGGATTCTCTTCGCAGCTCAAAGCCGTGATAGACCGCTTCTATGCGCTCAACGAGCAGGTCAAGGGAAGCGAGAAACGGTCGGCCTTGCTGATGGCATACGCTGATACAGCTGCGGAAGAAGCCGAGCCGATACTCTCGCATTACCATACGCTGCTCCGGTATTTAGGATGGAAAGACTGTGGAACGGTCGTGGCGGAGGGAATGTGGCCGACGGGTGCGGTGAATGACACGGAATACAGTCGACAGGCTTACGAATTAGGACGTAAATGTTTCGGGTAGTCATGCTACGGATTCATGTAACGATGCAATACGTTGGTTATAGAGCAGATATATCGAATTAAAACAAAACCAATATGATAACGCCCTTATTTATCGGCGGTCTGGGTATGCAGGAAATGCTACTGATCGCATTGGTCGTGCTGCTGTTCTTCGGTGGCAAGAAGATTCCCGAACTGATGAAAGGTCTCGGCAAGGGAGTACGTTCGTTCAAGGAAGGGATGAACAATATGGAGAAAGAGATCGAGGAGGAACCGGTGAAAAAAGAATAAGCGGATGGCGGCTGATACAGACAAACAATCTTTCTGGGAACATCTCGACGTGCTGCGGGCGGCTATCGTTAAGAGCCTGCTCGTGGCCGTCGTGTTCGGCGTGGCAGCATTCTGCTTCAAAGAAGAGCTGTTCGCAGTCATCCTCGCGCCCAAAGATGCAGACTTCATTACCTACCGCCTGCTCTATTCGCTCGGCGGTCTGGTGACGGAATCCGGTGCGCCGGATTTTCTCGTGAAGCTCATCAACACGGGACTGGCTGGGCAGTTCATCATCCACATGAAAGCCGCACTATGTGCAGGTGTTCTCTGTGCATCGCCATACATCCTCTACCAGTTGTTTCGCTTCGTATCGCCTGCTTTATATGTTAATGAGCGGAAATATGTGGTGCAGGTGGTCGGAGGCGGCTATGCTATGTTCGCCTTGGGTGTGGCGGTCAGCTACTTTCTGATTTTCCCGCTGACGTTCCGTTTCTTGGGAACCTATCAGGTCAGCGGTGAAGTGGAAAACATGATTGCCTTGCAATCCTACATTTCCACGCTGATGACCATGTCGTTGGCAATGGGGCTTGTTTTTGAGATACCAATTCTATCGTGGCTGTTCGCCAAACTGGGATTCCTGTCGGCCGATTTTATGCGCAAACACCGCAAACACGCCATCGTGGTTATTCTTGTGGTGGCAGCTATTATTACGCCGACTTCAGATGTATTTACGCTTTCGCTCGTGAGTCTTCCGATATGGATATTATATGAAACGAGTATTCTACTCGTGAGTAAGATTCATAATTAGTGCTATCATGTGGTTAAAATTAAAAATATCTTTCGGTTATGCCGTCTTGGTCCTGCTGTTGGCATTCATCGTCTATCAGTTCCGTCAGGAGCAGATGCAAAGACACACGCTGCGCAAGGAGGAGAAGGAGCTGGTGGCGATACACCGCCTGGCTGAAAAGAGCTACATCGGTCTATTGGACCTCTCCACCCATGCCGAGATTGCCGTCATATGGAATGATGACGACCTGAGGGAATACAGCCGCAAACGCCGTGGGGTTTGTGACAGCCTGCAGCTTCTGAAGGAATATGTCCATACCCCGTTACAGAAAAGCCATATCGATTCGTTATGTCTCCTTCTTTGGAACAAGGAACTCCTTCTTGCCAAGGCGATGCATACCTTCAATGAGCTGCAAGGTATAGGTGACATTGTGCAGGAAAGCATCCCGGCCATTGTATCGACAGCCCGGAAACAGGCTGCGCGGCAAAAGGAAAATACGGTTTCTCCGGGAACCGGTGAGAGAGATACTCCCAAAAAGAAAAGAAGCATTTGGGATATCTTCCGTAGAAAAGAAAACAAATCCGCTTACCTGCAACAGAGGGAAGAGACCGAACGTAAACGGCAGTCATTATCCGCCACCCCTCCAACCGGGACGACAACACGCATGCTCCGCTCCCTGAATGAGAGGGTCGCCCTGGAACAGGCCGAAAGGCAGGCCCGGCTACTGGCACAGATGGACAGCCTGTACACCGGCAGTGTGGAGCTGAACGGGAGGATGAACAATATGGTCTCCGAATTTGAGCGGGAGAACAACGAGCGTTTTACCGCACGCTACAAGGCCTTTGTCCTTGAACGTGACAACTCCTACTATATGGTAGTCGGCCTCGCCCTGTCCGTCTCCCTGCTGGCGATCATGCTGTATACCATCATCCACCGGGATCTGAACCGTCGTCTCCGGTACGAAAGGGAGCTTGAACAGTCCGACAGGAGGAATCGGGAACTGCTCCGCTCACGCAAGGAATTGATGGCCTCGGTGGCCCACGACCTGCGCGCCCCGCTGGCGGCCGTCAAAGGCTGCGCGGAGCTGTTGCCCTCGGAAAGCGACGTCAGCCGCAGGACCGGCTATCTGGACAACATCCTGCACTCGTCCGATTACATGCTCGGCCTGGTAAATACGCTGATGGAATACCACCGGATGGATGAAGGCGGGGTCCGTTCCAATGACACGCTCTTCAGCCTGAAGGTCCTGTTCGAGGAAATAGCGGACGGCCATCGGCTTGCCGCCAGGCAGAAGAACCTAATGTTCACCGTATCCTTCTCCGGTCTGGACACCATCGTCTGCTGTGACGGCTCGCATATCCGGCAAATAGCCGACAACCTGCTGTCCAACGCCCTGAAGTTTACGCCCCACGGGGAGGTGCGCCTTGAGGCGGAATACCTGTATGGGGAACTTTGCATCTCTGTCCGGGATACCGGCGTGGGAATAAGCGCAGAAGAGAAAGAACGGATATTCGGGGCGTTCGAAAGGCTGGACAACGCGCGTGGCATTCCAGGGTTCGGACTGGGGCTGGCGATCACGGCCCGGCTCGTGTCTGAAATGCGGGGCCGTGTGGAGGTAAAGAGCGTCCCCGGTGAAGGCAGCCGCTTCTCCGTTTTCCTTCCCGTGCCATCGGCCGGACAGTCCGCCCCTCTGGAAGAGAAGGTGTTTCCGACCTGTGAACCGCCCGGCGGCATCCGTGTGCTGGTCATGGATGACGACCGCATCCAGCTGGAGATCACCCGGGAGATGCTCTCTCGCAGCCGGATTCACTGTGACTGCTGCACGGATGTCCGGGAACTGATGGACTGCCTGAAAAGGCAGGAGTATGATCTTCTGCTGACCGACATACAAATGCCCGGTGCGGACGGCTTCTCGGTCCTTGAATTGCTGAGGGACTCGAACATCCCCCGGGCGAGGGAGATTCCGGCTATAGCCGTCACGGCACATTCCGGTAGGGAAGAGGAATATCTCTCCGCAGGTTTCGCCGGATGTATCCATAAGCCTTTCTCTGCAGAAAGGCTGGTAACCGCCATCATGGGGGGCATAAAAGGGAATGGGAAAGAGTGGAGGCCGGACTTCTCCCTCCTGCTTGCCGGAGAGGACAACCGGCAGGAAATGCTGGGGCTGTTTGTCAGTGAGAGCCGCAAGGACATCGACAGGCTGTCAGCCGCCGTGAAAGAAAAGGACAGCCGGGAAATCATTTCCATCCTCCACAGGAACCTGCCGTTGTGGGAGACGGTACGTCTGGACTATCCGGTGGCGGTTCTGAGAGTGCTGGTCAAATCCGACGCGGGCCAATGGGAGGATGAGGAATATGTGAAAATAGAAAAAATAATCGGTGCCGTCAGGGAACTGATATCCTATGCGGAACTGATGCGGAAAGAGAGACAGGAATGAAAACGATACTTATTTTGGAAGATGACGTGATTTTTAGCCGCAGCATCGGCAACTGGCTGAAGAAGAAGGGGATGGCGACCGAACATGCTACGACGCTGTCAGCTGCCCGCAAGGCCCTTTCCGCAAGGGAATTCGACCTTGTCCTTGCAGATCTCCGCCTGCCGGACGGGAACAGCACCTCCCTGCTGGAATGGATGAACGAGAGGTTCTACGCCACCCCGTTCCTTATCATGACCAACTACGGGCAGGTGGAGAACGCGGTGGAAGCCATGCAGCTGGGGGCGGCCAACTACCTGTGCAAGCCCGTCCAGCCGGACAAGTTGCTGGAAGCTATCGGAAAGATATTCAGCCGTTCTCGGAATGACGGGAGTGAGTTCTACCGCGGGGAGAGTGCCAAAGCGCGGGAAATGTACCGGTTAGTGGGGCTGGTGGCATGTTCCGACATTTCCGTGCTCATTCGGGGAGCCTCCGGTACGGGAAAGGAGCATATCGCCCGCGAACTGCATGAACAAAGCCACCGTAGGAACAAGCCTTTTGTCCCGGTGGACTGCGGAACCATTACCGGCGATCTTGCCAAATCTGAATTTTTTGGGCACCGCAAGGGGACGTTCACCGGAGCCTACGGTGACAGGTGCGGACTGTTCCAGACGGCTGATAGGGGTACGCTGTTCTTGGATGAGATCGGCAACCTTTCCCCCGAGACACAGATGCTCCTGTTGCGTGCCCTACAGGAAAGACGCTACAAGCCCGTCGGCTCTACCCGGGAATACGCCTTTGATGTCCGTCTGGTAGCCGCCACGAATGAAAACCTGGAGAGGGCGATATCCGAAGGGCGTTTCCGGGAGGACCTGTTCCATCGCCTGAACGAGTTCACCATCAATGTCCCCCCTCTCTCGGAATGCGGGGAGGACATACTTCCGTTGGCGGAGTTCTTTATGAGGCATTTTTCTGAAAAGCACCGTAAGCCCATACGCGGTTTCAACAGTCTGGCTGCGGTTTCATTACAAAAATATCCCTGGCCCGGCAACATACGCGAACTGAAAAACTGCATCCAACGTGCTGTCCTGCTCTCTGCAGACGGATGGATCTCACTGGAGGGGCTGAATCTGGACCTCACTGTTGGACGGGAGGAAACCGCTTCTCTCTCAGAAGAGGAGAAAGAAAAACGTCTGCTTCTCAAGACCCTTGAAGAGGCAGAGGGCAACCGTGCCCGTACGGCCAGGATGCTCGGTATCAGCCGGACCTCCTTGTACGAGAAATTAAAAAAATACCGGATTATATGAGCGGGCCAGCATTCTTCCAAAAGGAGGAAGTGAAATCAGATACTCTCTTTAAGGTTGATTGTAAGTCAATTAAAAATAGAAAATGATTGTTTTTTTAGACAATAAAGTGTATATTTGCATTGAAAGAATCGTTCTTTGACTGGTGCAAAGGAAAACAGAATATTGTAATTTGCTCGTTTCTAAATCGTTACCTACTTAGTGATAAGTAGAGTATAACTGTTTAATATTCAACTATATAGAGAATGTACAATGTTTTGCGGTATGTGTGCTAAGATTTTTATGAATTCCGCACACATCGGCAATTTCCTTCAAATAACTGTTCATGCGTTGATTACACAATACAGGTAAAAGTTTTCCGGTACACTCTGCCACATCCTTATATTTATCAAGTATTGAAGCTGCCACTGGTAACACAGGAATGTTACACATGATTTTTGTCTTTTGGCGGTTCTTCCTTATCCAAAGTTCCCCTTTGTTGTCTTTTACCAAGTGTTCGGGTGATAAGTCTTTTACATCGCTGAACGCCAAGCCAGTAAAAATGCAAAATACAAAAACATCCCGTACCTGTTCTACTCGTTTAATTGTGAACTCTTTAGCGAGAATGATTTTAATCTCGTCCATCGTCAGAAATTCAGGATCGGTTTCTTCCAATTTGAAGCGGTAATAAGCAAACGGATCTTTCTTTATCCAGTCGTTTTCTAAAGCAATGCGGATAATCTTCTTCAAATTCTTCAATCGGGTAATAGCGGAGTTCTGCGCACAACCTTTTTCAATCTTCAAGAAAGCATCGAACTTAGAAATGAAGTTGGCTTCCAAGTTGTTCAGGGCAATATCCGATAGCTGATATTCTTTCTTAATGAATTCCTCCAAATATCGGGTAGTGGTTTCATACCGTTGAACGGTTTTACTAACAAAGTCTTTGCCGATCAGCTTACGACTTTGTTCGTTGTGTTCTCTGAATACTTGCAAAAGGGTTTTGCTTTCTTCATCCACACCATAATACAGTTTTCTCACAAGATCAACGGTGATAACCTTGTCGGAAGTTTCCAGTTCCCTATAAATTTGGTGTATGCGTGAGCGTGTGATTTCTAAGTAGTGGTTCAGTTCCACCGACATACGATCTTTGCCTTTTGAATTCTCTTTTGCCTGATTCCATAGATTTACGGGACAGCTTCTTTTGATAGAAATATCTGCCATACAGCCGTTTACGGTGATTCTCATGCACACGGGTGCTTCTCCGTTCTTTAATAATTTGCCTTTCTTGATGAAGAACAATACAGAAAATGATTTTCGAGCCATTTTTACATCGTTTTTAAAGTTACAAAACTATGTATTCTCTTCCAAAGTAGGTCTATGCAAAAGATTATGAATCAGTGAGAAAGATGCGAATTCGTGGGACTTTTTTGAACTAAATTTTAGTCCCACGATTTATCCACCGATAATATGCTTGAAACGGCTATTTTCTGCTACCTGCCAGAAAAAAGAAATCCCTGATAATGTCTGATTATCAGGGATTTGCTTGATTCTTCTTGTTGTTTCAGTGATCCGCCTGGGGCTCGAACCCAGGACCCCAACATTAAAAGTGTTGTGCTCTACCTGCTGAGCTAGCGAATCAATCCTTGTTACTTTCTTTCGAAATGCGGGTGCAAAGGTAGAACATTTTTTTATAACTCCAAAGGATTTCAAACATTTTTCTTATCTTTGTGCCATTATCAACAATATACATTATTAATATATGGCTGCTGACGATAAAAAAATTATCTTCTCAATGGTAGGGGTGAGCAAAGCATTCACTCCAAATAAAAATGTGTTGAAAGACATTTACCTGTCATTCTTTTATGGAGCGAAAATCGGTATTATTGGTCTGAATGGTTCCGGTAAGTCAACGTTAATGAAGATTATCGCAGGTTTAGAGAAATCCTATCAGGGAGAAGTGGTCTTCTCTCCGGGGTATTCCGTAGGTTATTTGGCGCAGGAACCCTATCTTGACAACACGAAGACAGTAAAAGAAGTAGTAATGGAAGGTGTGCAACCCATTGTTGACGCACTGACAGAATACGAAGAAATCAATCAAAAATTCGGTTTGCCGGAGTATTACGAAGACCAGGATAAAATGGATGCTCTTTTTACTCGTCAAGGCGAATTGCAAGATATTATTGATGCAACAGATGCATGGAATCTGGATAGTAAACTGGAACGTGCAATGGACGCACTTCGTTGTCCGCCTGAAAATCAGTCTGTGGCAAATCTTTCCGGAGGTGAACGTCGACGGGTAGCTCTTTGTCGTTTGCTGTTGCAGAAACCGGATGTGTTGTTGCTGGACGAGCCTACCAACCATTTGGATGCAGAATCTATCGATTGGTTGGAACAACATCTTCAACAATATGAAGGGACTGTTATTGCCGTAACCCACGACCGTTACTTCCTTGACCACGTTGCCGGCTGGATTCTCGAACTAGATCGTGGTGAAGGTATTCCATGGAAAGGAAACTACTCTTCCTGGCTGGAACAGAAGACGAAACGCATGGAAATGGAGGAAAAAACTGCGAGCAAACGTCGTAAGACGCTGGAGCGCGAGTTGGAATGGGTTCGTATGGCTCCGAAAGCTCGTCAGGCAAAAGGGAAAGCCCGCCTTAATTCATACGACAAGTTGTTGAATGAAGACGTGAAAGAGAAGGAGGAAAAACTGGAAATCTTTATTCCGAATGGTCCTCGTTTAGGTAATAGAGTTATCGAAGCTAAACATGTGGCTAAAGCATACGGTGATAAACTGCTGTTTGACGATTTGAATTTTGTGCTTCCCCCGAATGGCATTGTCGGCGTAATCGGTCCGAATGGTGCAGGAAAAACTACACTTTTCCGTTTGATTATGGGACTGGAAACCGTAGATAAGGGTGAATTTGAAGTAGGAGAGACTGTAAAAGTAGCCTATGTCGACCAGCAGCATAAAGACATTGACCCGAACAAGAGTGTTTATCAGGTAATTTCCGGTGGTAATGATTTGCTTCGTATGGGCGGACGTGATATTAATGCACGTGCTTATCTTTCTCGTTTCAATTTCTCCGGAGCCGATCAGGAAAAACTTTGTGGTGTGCTCTCCGGTGGTGAGAGAAATCGTTTGCACCTAGCAATGGCTTTGAAAGAAGAAGGTAACGTGTTGTTGCTCGATGAGCCTACCAATGATATCGACGTAAATACACTGCGTGCTTTGGAAGAAGGTCTGGAAGACTTTGCAGGTTGTGCAGTTGTCATTTCACACGACCGTTGGTTCCTCGATCGTATTTGTACACACATTCTGGCTTTTGAAGGAGACTCCAATGTGTTTTACTTTGAAGGTTCCTATTCGGAGTACGAAGAAAATAAATTGAAGCGTTTAGGGAATGAAGAACCGAAGCGTGTTCGTTATAGAAAGTTAATGACCGACTAGTGTAAAATAATAGATTGAAGCATTTCTAATGCTTTCTGTTTCAAAATAAAAGGCTCTGCAAGTTATGTAGAGCCTTTCTTGTTTTATAACGCAATAAAACGTTTATCTCTCTTAAAATTTTGTAGTATAATTGTAACGTAAGTCTAAATAATATTAATTATATTTGTGCACAGTTTTTAAAAGCAAACAATTAGTATAAACTAATCAATTACATTATGTTAAAAAGAACGCGGTCTTTTTTGGTGCTAGTAATGTTGCTAATGACAGTCACAATGAGTGCACAGGTTACCACAGCCACTATGAGTGGTAAAGTGACAGCACAAGATGAACCGATTATCGGAGCAACTATTGTTGCCATTCACGAGCCTTCAGGAACTCGGTATGGAACTGTGACTAATGTTAGTGGTCAATTCAATTTGCAAGGTATGCGTACTGGTGGACCATACAAGGTAGAAATTTCTTATGTCGGTTATCAGACAGCTATTTACAAAGGAATCAATCTTTTATTAGGAGAGAATTATGTTTTAAATGTTTCTTTAAAAGAGAGTTCTGAACTGTTGGACGAAGTGGTGGTGACTGCTTCTAAAGAAAGTAACATGAAGTCTGATAGGGCAGGTGCTATTATGAATGCTAATCGTGATATGATTAGTAACACCCCAACTATTTCCCGTAGTATTAGCGATATTATGCGTCTTTCTCCACAAGGTGCTGATGTTGGTAATGGTTTTGCAGTCGGTGGTGGCAATTATCGCCAATCATTTGTGACAGTTGACGGTGCTGCTTTCAACAATACATTCGGGTTGGGAGGTAATCTTCCGGCTAACGGCTCTCCAATTTCTTTGGATGCTTTGGAACAGGTTACAGTAGCTGTAACCCCGTTTGATGTTCGTCAGAGCGGTTTTACAGGAGGTGCAATTAATGCAGTAACTCGTTCGGGAGATAACCAATTTCGTGGAACTGCTTATATGTATTTTAATAATGAGAATCTAAAAGGAAGTAAAGTTGATGATTATGAACTTTTACGTTCCAAAGCTCAATATTATACTTATGGTGCAAGCTTCGGTGGTCCGATTATAAAAGATAAATTATTCTTCTTTGTAAATGGAGAATATGAAGATAATGTAACAGCGGGATCAAACTATCGTCCTCGTACTGCACTTGGAGAAAGCTATAGTGGTGGTAATATACATCGCCCTCTCCAAAGTGACATGGATGATATGCGTGGTTTCTTACTAAACAAATATAATTTTGATCCGGGAAAGTATAATGACTATTCAACGGATACCCCTGCTTATCGTGTTATGGCACGTGTTGACTGGAATGCTAATCAAAACAATAAAGTTAGTTTCCGTTTTACCAAGACACATACCAAAGATTCTAACTTCCCTACCAGTTCAGTCAGTCCATTATCTACATCAGCTCTTTATCCGGGAGGAACATCCACTGAAGTCATAGATGGTAAACCTGTTGGTACCATTGCTCCTGGACAGGGACGTACTTCTAAATATGCGCTTAGCTTTTCGAATTCCAACTATTATCAAGTGCGTGATTTTACTTCTGTTGCAGGTGAATGGAACTCTCGTATGGCTCAAGGAGCAATGAATAATATGCTACGTTTTGCATATTCTTATCAAGATGAGCCTCGTTCGTTTGATGGTCCTCTTTTCCCAACAGTTGATATTTTGCAGGATGGTGCTGTATATGCCAATTTTGGTGCAGACCTTTTTACTGCGGGTAATCTGCGTCAGACAAAAGTATTCACCATTACAGATGAGTTTAACTGGAACGTAGGTATTAATAAGTTCATGGCCGGTTTCCAATATGAGCATACAAAGGCTATTAATGGTTATATGCTGGGAGGTGCTGGTTACTATGTTTATTCAAGTTGGAGTGATTTTGTAAATGATGAGACTCCGAAGGCCTTTGCTATAACCCATTCAAATTCACCTGATATGTCTCAATTCCTTGCAGAATTGAAATTCCAACAATATTCTTTATATTTGCAAGATGAGGTTTCTGTTTCAGAAAACTTTAAAGTAACAGGTGGACTTCGTTTTGAACTACCGACTTACCCTTCTTTAAAGAATAATTATAATGAAGAATTTGCCAAATTAGATTTTGGAGGTCAGCATTATTCAACAGACCAACTTCCGGGTGCGAAAGTATCTGTATCTCCACGTGTTGGTTTTAATTGGGATATAACAGGAGATCGTAAGTATGTACTTCGTGGTGGTACAGGTTTGTTTGTTGGACGTATGCCTTTCGTTTGGTTGATTTCTGCTGTCGGAAATTCAGGCGTGGGACAAACTACCTATTATTATACGGATGCTGCTACTGCCCAATATAAACCTCATTTCCATGCAAATCGTGATGAGATTTTGAAGGACTTGTATGGTGGTCAGACGCATTCAAAAGTAGAGCTTCCTAAAGATCCGACAATTATTGATAAAGATTTGAAGATGCCTTCTACTTGGAAGACCTCATTAGCTCTTGATATGAGATTGCCGGGAGATGTTAACTTTACTTTGGAAGGAATTTATAGCCGTGATTATAATCCGGTTGTGATAACTAACCGCGGTTATGAATTGCAAGAGGCAAAATTGACTCTTTCTCCCAATGATGTTCGTGATACTTATAAGATATATAACAGCGGTCGGAATGTTTATCTTTTAGAGAACTGGAAAAAGGGTGCTTATTACTATTCTATTTCAGCGCAATTGCGTAAGAGCTTTGATTTTGGTTTAGATTTATCATTTGCTTATACACATTCAAAATCTCGTTCATATAGTGATGGTATTGGTGACCAGGTAACTTCTGCCTATAAGACTAATACTTATTCGGTAAATGGTATCAATGAACATGAATTGGGTTATGGTACCTATGTAGCTCCTGATCGTATCTTGGCTACAATCGGTTATAAAAAGGAATATGGAAAGCATTTTGCTACTAGCGTTTCTTTGTTGTATGAAGGAATGCAGATGGGATATTCCGGGTCATGGGGATATAGCCGCTACTCGTATACTTTCTCTAGTAATGTTGTTGGTGATGCAGGCGCTAATAGTTTATTGTATATTCCTGCAACACGTGAAGAATTGGATAGCTGGAAGTTTAGTGATGCTGCTTCTTATCCGGCTAAGGAGCAAAGAGATGATTTCTGGAATTATATTAACCAAGATAAATACCTGAAGAATCGCAAAGGTAAGTATGCCGAGAGAGGTGGAGCTGTTATGCCATGGCATCATCAAGTTGATTTTAAATTGAATCAAGATTTCTATTTGAATGTTGGTGGAAAGCGTAACTTGCTGCAAGTAGGAGTTGATATTAAAAACCTTCCTAACTTATTGAACAACAGTTGGGGACTTTATAAGCAGGTAATCAATTCGAGCTTGTTGCAATATAAAAACGGAGAATTTACTATGAATAAGAATGCAGGTGAGACATTGACAAGCACTTATCGTGATTTCCAAAGTTTTAAATCTACTTATTCAGTACAGTTTAGTGTACGTTATATTTTCAATTAAGACAATATAGTATAACTGAAAATTAAAGGAGGTGTGTCAAAATGCGCACCTTCTTTTTTTTAAGCACAAAGCCCCAACTTTCACAAGCTGGGGCTTTGTTATTA
>ENA-UEOR01000392-UEOR01000392.1-human-gut-metagenome-genome-assembly--contig:-NODE-392-length-26373-cov-17.232545_pt1 | contig 26373 bp, 25 predicted proteins | sample MGYA00242887_ERZ507890 | MGnify/ENA primary metagenome ERZ507890 (study PRJEB26167, sample SAMN06115431) | human gut metagenome | host: Homo sapiens | place: China:Guizhou | collected 2014-10-21...
ACTAAATATGTTAATATAAAAAATATTATGTTTCGGAGGTTTGGCAATGTCTGTTGCGAATATTTGCATAATAATCGCGATTGTTGTTTATTTGGCGGCAATGGTAATCGTGGGTATTGTGTGCTCTAAAAAGAATAATAGTGTTGATGACTTCTATCTCGGAGGCAGGCAGCTTGGGCCGCTTGTAACTGCAATGAGCGCCGAGGCGTCCGATATGAGCGGCTGGCTGCTTATGGGCATGCCCGGCCTTGCTTATCTTTGCGGTATTGCCGAAGCTTCGTGGACTGCTATCGGCCTTGCAATCGGTACATATCTGAATTGGCTTATTGTTGCAAAAAGGCTTCGCAACTATTCAAGCAGAATAGGCGCCATTACAATTCCCGATTTCTTCGGCAAAAGATTTAAGGATAACACGCATGTGTTGATGTTTGCCTCGGCACTGCTTATTATAATCTTCTTTATCCCTTATACGGCTTCCGGCTTTTCCACCTGCGGCAAGCTGTTTTCCTCGCTTTTCGGTTTGGATTATCATGTTGCCGTTATCGTGTCTGCTATTGTTATTGTTCTTTATACAACGCTCGGCGGCTTTCTTGCTGCCTCAACAACGGATTTCATTCAGGCAATTATTATGACAATTGCTTTGATTGCCGTTCTTTGCTTTGGTATAAAAACGGCCGGCGGTTGGAATGCGGTTGCGGAAAACGCAAAATCAATTCCTCATTACCTTTCTTTAACATCAACAACAGACGGCGCCGGAAATATGGTTCCCTTCGGAGGATCTACCATTGTTTCTACTCTTGCTTGGGGGCTCGGCTATTTTGGTATGCCTCATATCCTTCTTCGCTTTATGGCAATTAAGGATCCCAATAAGATTAAAACATCAAGGCGCGTTGCCAGCATTTGGGTTGTTATCGCAATGAGTGTTGCTATCATCATCGGTATCGTGGGCCTTGCAATGAGCAAAAACGAATCCTCCATGGTTCTTAAAGACAGCGAAACGATTATCGTTGCAATTGCCGCATTGCTTGCAAAGCACGGCGTGTTCTTTGCGCTTCTTGCGGGTCTTATTTTGGCAGGTATTTTGGCTTCAACCATGTCCACGGCAGACAGTCAGCTTCTTGCCGCTGCATCTGCAATCAGCCAGGATTTAATGGTTGGCTCACTTCGCCTTAAAATTTCCGAAAAGGTTAAAATGATTGCCGCAAGGGCAACCGTTATTGCAATTGCCGTTCTCGGCGTTGTTTTCGCATGGAATCCCGATTCCTCCGTTTTCAGAATCGTAAGTTTTGCCTGGGCAGGCTTCGGCGCATCCTTCGGACCGCTTATGCTGTTTTCACTCTTCTGGAAGCGCACAAATAAATGGGGCGCAATGGCAGGTATGATTTCCGGCGGTATCACCGTTATAGCCTGGCACTATGCCAGCGGCGGAATTTTCAGCCTTTATGAGCTTTTGCCCGCATTCATTGTTTCAAGCCTGTTTATCGTTGTTGTTTCTTTGCTTACCAAAGCACCGGAACAGGAAATTATTGATGAATTTGAAGCCGCAAAGGCAGATAAATAATAAAAATAACCGACTGTTCATAATAGAACGGTCGGTTTTCTTGTTGTTTGATTATTTTTCTTTTTTATCGGCGTGCTTTTTTTGCCGCTTTTCTCGGTTTTCGTTTCGTGCCGAATTGCGTTTGCTTCTTTGCTCGTTGCGCCTTGATTGCCGTTTCTCACGCTCGGCCTTGCGTTCCGTGTCGCGTTTAAGCCGTTTGCGCTCCGCTTCTTCTTTTTCAAGCTGTTTTTGAGCTTCGGATTTTTCTCGGCTTTCGGAAAGCTTTTTTGCCGCCGTATTCAGTGCGTCCTCAAAATCGGGCAGGGAATAGTTGATGATTTTTTCAATGTTAATTGAATTTATAAAGCTTGAAATTAAAGTTTTCACCGTGTCGGGCACTTCGCTGTTTTCGTCATTCACAAGCTTGTAAAGCTCCGGCACGGCAACGATAAGGCTTTTGTAGTTTTTTATGCTTATGTCGTCAATCGTTTTTATTCCTGCGGCTTTTGCAATTTCAAAAAGCTTTTGCACAATGCTTTTCAGCTGCTCCGGATTCATCGTTTCAAGGCTTTCGGTCAATGTGTCTTCCATATAATCGGACAGCAGGCTGAAGCGCTTTGCGGATTCAAATTCCGAGCCTTTTAATATCCAAGTGAAAATATTGTGCTGTGCGCCGCCCGAGGCTTCGCTTTTGATTATTTTGTTTTTGCCGCCCGGTGCAAGCATCCTTCCAACTATCGAGTCCTCCGGCAGCAGGTTCAAAACAGTTTCGTTTGCCTGTGGGGTAAACATAATTTCCGCCACTTCGTTCGGCAGGCCGGGGCCGTCGTTGTTATAAACTCTGATAATGTGTTCCTTTTCTTCGTCTTTTAGAAAAAGATAGGAAAAGATGGCAAGATTTCCGCCCTTTGAATGGCCGCCTATATAGTATCTGCCGCCTAAATTCGCAATTGCTTCGCTTATGTATTTTAATGCAGTTGCTTGGCTCGTTATCGGGAATTTGTATGCAAGCTCGGCGTCCTCGTAAAAGCTCACAATTTTTTCATCCGTTCCTCTGAAGGCAGCGTAATATAAACCGTCGTAAATCTCGAACATAACGCCGTAAAAGGCCGTTGCAAAATCCTCGCTCACGGTTTCTCGTGTTTGTAAAACGATTATGTTTTTGAATCGCTCGCTCTCGCCGATTTGCAAAAGCAGTTGCTGCGTTAAATATGCCGTGCTTTTTTTGTTTTCGGCACTTTCATCGGAAATGTTCAAAAGCTTTGAAATTTCGCCGAGCGTTTTGCCTGCATATTCAGAAAAATCACAGTATGCAAGGCGGCTGAAAATTACATTGTCCGCTTCCGTAAGGCCTATTTCGTTAAATTTTATGCCGCCGAATCTCTCGGCGTATTCAAACAGATTTGCCACGGTTATTCTCCTTAATGCTTTTATGTTGTTATTTTACAATAATTCGGTGAAATAAACAATATATTTAAATCATTTCCACCGGCTTTTGGCCATTTGTTTTATATAGTTTATAAAAGGTTAAAATTTGGTGTCAAAATTCGTCAAATTATTGCAATGCCTGTTACATTAGTTTATTATATCCATATCAATTTTGAAAGTGGTGTAAACAGAATCTTATGGAGCTTTTAAAGCGTAAAATTGTCGAAGAGGGTGAGGTTTACGAGGGCAATATATTAAAGGTGGATTGCTTCTTAAACCATCAGATAGATATTCCTTTTATGAAAGAAATAGGCAAGGAATTTCACCGCTTGTATAAAGATGCAGATGTAAATAAAATTTTAACGATTGAGGCTTCCGGCATTGCAATCGGCTCAATGGTTGCTCAGGAATTCGGCTGCCCGCTCGTTTTTGCGAAAAAGAATAAAACTAAAAATATCGCAGGCGATGTTTATGTAACTCCCGTTGAATCGTTTACCCATGGCACCACTTATAATGTTATGGTTTCAAAGCGCTTTCTCGGTAAAGGCGATAAAGTGCTTATTGTTGATGATTTTCTTGCAGTGGGCAACGCGCTTCGCGGCCTTATTCAAATGGTTAAGGAAAGCGGCGCCGAACTTGTTGGCTGCGGCACGGTAATCGAAAAAGGCTATCAGCATGGGGGCGACGAAATTAGGGCGCAGGGCGTTCGCGTTGAAAGCCTTGCAATAATCGAAAGCATGGATGCAAAAACGGGAAATATCGTTTTCAGGAATTGATTTCGATTTAAGCAGGTAATAGGCGCATTTGCGCATGTTATAAAAATTCCATTTATTTAACGGAGGAAAGTCAAATGAAATTGGCAAAAAAAATTATTGCAGTTCTTCTTGCAGTAGTATTTGTCGGCGCAGTTTTTGCCGGCTGCTCAGCTAAGGATGACTCAAACAAAGCCAAATCGGATCTTACGGTTGGTTTCATTTTCTTACACGATGAAAACTCAACCTACGACAAAAACTTTATCACAGCTGCTGAAGAAGCTTGTGAAAAAGCCGGAGTAAAGATCCTCAAGAAAACAAACATTCCGGAAGGCAACGAGTGCTATGAAGCAGCTGCACAGCTTGTTGACGAGGGCTGCGATATCATATTTGCAGACAGCTTTGGCCACGAGGACTATATCATTCAGGCTGCTAAGAAGTTCCCTGAAGTTCAGTTCCTTCATGCAACCGGCACAAAGGCTCACACAGAAGGCCTTTCAAACTATCACAATGCATTTGCCTCCATCTATGAAGGCCGTTTCCTTGCAGGCGTTGCTGCAGGTGAAAAGCTCAACGAAATGATCAATGCAGGCAAAATCACTGCAGATCAGGCTAAAATGGGCTATGTAGGCGCATTTACTTATGCAGAAGTTATTTCCGGCTACACTTCGTTTTATCTCGGCGCAAAGAGCGTTTGCCCGTCCGTAACCATGGAGGTTACATTTACCGGCTCTTGGTATGATGAAACTGCTGAAAAAGAGGCTGCTCTTAAGCTTATCCACAACGGTTGTGTTCTTATCAGCCAGCATGCCGATTCAATGGGTGCTCCCACTGCTTGCGAATCAGAAGGTGTTCCCAATGTTTCTTACAACGGTAGCACACAGCAGGCTTGCCCCAACACCTTTATCGTTTCTTCAAGAATTGATTGGGCTCCTTACTTTGAGCATGCAATTGATTGCGTAAAGAACGGCAAGGATATTGAAAAGGATTGGACAGGTAATCTTTCAACAGGTTCTGTTGTTCTCACAGATGTAAATACTCAGGCAGCTGCAGAAGGCACTCAGGAAGCTATTAATGCTGCAAAAGCAAAGCTTGAATCCGGTGAGATTCATGTATTTGACACTTCAACATTTACCGTAACAGTTGCAGACAATAAGAATGTAAATGCAAAGGTTGATGCTGACGGTCATCTTACAAGCTACATGGCAGATGTTGATACGGATGAAGCTTATACTCCGGATACAGAGGCTGTTTCAGACGGTTATTTCCATGAGTCTGAATTCCGTTCGGCACCTTACTTTGATATTCAAATTGACGGTATCACTCTTCTTGATACAAAATTCTAAGTTGAATAAATAAGTTATAATATTTTCCGTGGCCGATGAAAATCGGCCGCGGTATAATATTTTAATATATTATTTATATTTCCACGGAGGGCAAGTAATGAGCGAATCTCTTGCAATAGAGCTTAAAGGTATCACAAAAACTTTCGGCTCAATCGTTGCCAATAAAGATGTTAATTTGCAGGTAAAAAAAAGCGAAATCCTTGCAATATTAGGCGAAAACGGCAGCGGCAAAACCACCCTTATGAATATGCTTTCAGGTATTTATTTCCCGGATGAAGGCCAAATATTTATTAACGGTAAAGAAGTTGTGATAAAATCCCCCAAAGATTCTTTTGAATGCGGAATCGGAATGGTGCATCAGCATTTCAAGCTTGTTGATGTTTTTAACGCAACCGAAAATATCGTTTTAGGTGTTAATGACGGTAAAAAATTTAATCTTAAAGAAGCAGAAAAAAAGGTTCGCGAAATTACCGATAAATACGGCTTTGAAATAGATTTAAACAGAAAAATCTATGAGATGTCCGTGTCTGAAAAACAAACCGTTGAAATTATCAAAGTGCTTTACAGGGGCGCCGATATACTTATCCTTGATGAGCCCACGGCGGTTCTTACTCCGCACGAAACAGATAAACTGTTTGATGTTTTGCGTAAAATGCGCGCAGACGGCAAATCAATTATAATAATCACCCATAAGCTTCACGAGGTGCTTGCGCTTTCGGATCGTGTGGCGGTTTTGCGCAAGGGTGAATATATCGGCACTGTTGAAACTAAAGATGCAACAGAGCAATCGCTCACCGAAATGATGGTGGGAAAAAAGATTTCGCTTAATATTGAAAGAACTGATCCCGTAAATCCCGCAGATATGCTTATGGTTAAGCATATTTCCGCAAAAAATGCAGAGGGCCGAATGATTCTTGATGATATTTCATTCACGGCAAGGTCAGGTGAAATTCTCGGCATAGCGGGCATTGCGGGCAGCGGCCAAAGAGAAATGCTTGAGGCTGTTGCAGGCCTTCAAAATCTTGAAAACGGCGAAATATTCTATAACACACAAGACGGTGAAACCGTTAATCTTCGCGATAAAACGCCCACTCAAATCCGCGAGCTCGGCGTTAGGCTTTCCTTTGTTCCCGAAGACAGGCTCGGTATGGGTCTTGTCGGCAATATGGATATTACCGATAATATGATGCTCAGAAGCTATAAAAAGGGCCATTCCTTGTTTGTAGACAGAAAAAATCCCAAGGATCTTGCAGAAAATATAATTCAAAGCCTTGAGGTTGTTACTCCGGGCACAGCCACCCCCGTGCGTAAGCTTTCGGGCGGTAATGTTCAAAAAATACTTGTGGGCAGAGAGATTGCTTTAAATCCAAGGCTTCTTATGGCCGCTTATCCGGTAAGAGGTCTTGATATTAATTCGTCTTATGTGATTTATAATCTTCTTAATAAACAAAAAGCAAACGGCGTTGCGGTAATCTTCGTCGGCGAAGATCTTGATGTTCTTGTTGAGCTTTGCGACAGAATTCTTGTTATGAATTCAGGCAAGGTAACGGGTGTGGTTGACGGCCGCACAACAAATAAAGAGGAACTCGGCTTCCTCATGACCAAAACAGAAAGCAAGGAGGAGCAGTAATGGAAACGAAAAACAAAAAAGTTCATGAGCCGCTTTTCCATATTGCAAAGCGTGCCCATATATCCGGCGGAAAAGCATGGCTTATTCGCATCGGAGCTGTTTTGGCGGCACTTATTATCTGTGCCGTTGTTACTATGCTGTTAACAGGTGAAAATCCTTTCTCCGTGTATGCCACAATGTTTGAGGGCGCTTTCGGAACCGAAAGAAAAATTTGGAAGCTTTTGCAAAATCTTGCAATGCTGCTCTGTGTTTCGCTTGCGTTAACTCCCGCTTTTAAAATGCGGTTTTGGAATATAGGCGGTGAAGGCCAGGTGCTTATCGGCGGCCTTGCAACGGCTGCTTGTATGATATTGCTCGGCGGCAAGCTCCCTAACGGCTTGCTTATCATTGTTATGCTCGTTGCAAGCATTCTTGCAGGTGCGATTTGGGCTCTCATCCCGGCAATCTTTAAGGCTAATTTTAATACAAACGAAACCTTGTTCACGCTTATGATGAACTATGTTGCAATTCAAATTGTATCATATTTTTGTATGTATTGGGAAAATCCGAAAGGCTCCGGTAAAATCGGTGTTATAAACGGAAATTCAATGCAGGGTTGGTTGCCCACAATCGGTGATTATGATTATTTGCTTAATATTCTGATCGTTTTGGTGCTCACCGTTGCAATGTATATCTATCTTAAATACAGCAAGCACGGCTATGAGCTTTCCGTTGTCGGCGAATCCGAAAACACAGCAAAATATATCGGTATAAATGTTAAAAAAGTTATTTTAAGAACTATGTTTGTATCCGGTGCAGTATGCGGTATTGCGGGCTTTTTGCTCGTTGGCGGCACAGACCACACCATTTCCTCCTCAACGGCGGGAAACAGGGGCTTCACTGCAATCATGGTTTCGTGGCTTGCAAAGTTTAACCCGATTTATATGATTCTCACTTCATTTTTGCTCGTTTTCCTCAGCGCAGGCGCAAGCCAAATTTCAATGGTGTTTAATCTTAATGAGTCATTTTCGGATATTATAACCGGCATCATTCTTTTCTTTATCATAGGCAGTGAATTCTTCATCAACTATGAGTTAAAGTTCAGAAAAGCAAATAAGGAGGTAAAGTGATATGTTTTCTTCACTCATAACCTTTCTTCACAGAGCCATAATGCAGGGCATTCCTCTTCTTTTCGGCTCAACCGGCGAAATAATGACGGAAAAATCTGGCAACCTTAATCTCGGCATCCCCGGCGTTATGTATATCGGCGGCATGAGCGGTGTTATCGGAGCTTTTCTTTATGAAAATTCTCTTGAATCAAAAGCCGATGCCGTTCCGTTTCTTGCGGTTTTGATTCCGCTTCTTTGCTGCATACTCGGGTCTTTTTTGGCGGGCCTTTTATATTGCTTCTTAACCGTTACACTCCGTGCAAATCAGAATGTTACAGGTTTGGCGCTCACAACTTTCGGAACCGGCTTCGGTAACTTTTTCGGCGGCTCTCTTATCAAAATCACAGGCTCCGATGTTCCTTCCGTTGCTCTTACCACAACAAGCGGCTTTTTCAGAACAACTCTTCCCGGTGCGGAAAGCACGGGTTGGTTCGGCAAGCTCTTCCTTTCATACGGATTTCTTGCATATGCGGCAATTATTATTGCAATCGCATGCTCGTTTTTCCTTAATCGCACAAGGGGCGGTCTGCATCTTAGGGCGGTGGGTGAAAATCCTGCCACTGCCGATGCAGCAGGCATCAATGTAAATCGCTCAAAATATATAGCAACCTGCCTTGGCAGTGTTATTGCCGGATTCGGCGGCCTTTATTACGTTATGGATTATGCAAACGGCGTTTGGTCAAACGACGGCTTCGGCGACAGAGGCTGGCTTGCAATAGCGCTTGTAATTTTTGCAATTTGGCGCCCGAATCTCAGTATTCTCGGCTCTATTGCTTTCGGCGGCTTGTATATAGTTTATCTTTATGTTCCGGGCGCACTTCGTACTCAGGAACTTTATAAGATGATTCCTTATGTTGTAACTATTATTGTTCTTGTTTTGGCAAGCGTTAAGAAGAAAAAGGAAAATCTTGGCCCCGCATCGCTCGGTTTGTCATATTTCAGAGAGGATAGGTAAATCTTAATTATGCTTGGTGATATTGAAAAAATTCTTGTTTCGGAGCAGGAGCTGAGCGATATAAACGCAAGGCTCGGTGCCCAAATCACTAAAGATTTCAAGGGAAAAAATCTGCTTGTTCTCGGTATTCTTAAAGGCTGTGTTTTCTTTATGACGGATCTTGTTCGCCATATTGATTTGCCCCTCAGTATTGATTTTATGTCCGTATCTTCTTACGGCAGCGGCACGGAATCAACAGGCCGTGTTAAAATAACAAAGGATATCGATATTGATTTGGACGGCTATGATGTTTTGATTGTTGAGGATATTTTGGACAGCGGCAGAACGCTTAAATATGTTTCCGAAATTCTTAAAACCCGCGGCGCAAATTCAATAAGCATCGTTACTTTGCTTGATAAGCCCGAAAGGCGAGTAGCGCAGATTTCTCCCGATTATGTAGGCTGTGATGTGCCGGATGAATTTGTTGTGGGCTACGGGCTTGATTATGATCAAAAATACAGAAATCTGCCTTATATCGGCGCACTCAAAAGATCTGTTTACGAAAAATAATTAAATATTATCATGTTTTCCCGCTGTGTTGTTTAAAAAGAGTAACACGGCGGGATTTTTTGTTGTCTACGGTGCGTGATAATTTGATTTTTGTAAATATTGACCACTCTTTTGTCTGCTTTTTTGTAATAAATATTTTAAATAATATAAAAAAGATGTTTATTTTGTAATAATTTAATGCTATAATATTACAAATAAACTGGAGTATAAGGCGCACTTTGCAATCAAAAAGGGGGATAAAGCTTGAAGTATTTAAAAATTATTGCGGCCGTTCTGGCGATATGCCTGCTTTTTTCCGGCTGCTCCTTTAGGCTTGCTTCGTCTGTTGATGAATTGATTTCTCCCGTTTCCCCGCAGGGTGACGACGCTGAAATTCAAAATGCGCTTTCTTCATATGCGGGCGGGGGTTTTAAATTAAAATCCCCGATAAGCGGCAACTTCACTGCTGCTTATAATCTTTTTGACGCAGACGGCGATTCGCAAAACGAAGCAGTTGTGTTTTATGAGCCTTCTCAGCATCCCGGCAGGCTCGATATGGCGGTCATTGATAAAAAAGACGGTAAATGGTCGGTTGCATCAAATATCGAAACCGATAATGCCGAAGTGTATTCGATTGATTTTGCAGATTTAAACGGCAACGGCGATTATGAATATATTGTGCTCTGGAATGTTATGGCAAACGCCGAAAGCCATTCACTGGCCGTTTATGCTTCGGCTTCCGATAAATCGGGCTCGCTTTCTCAAATCGGCAAAAGCATTGTTATGAACGATTATATCGCCGCAGATTTAAATGATGACTCCGTGAATGAGCTGACTGTGTTTTCAATTGATTCCGGCGATTCTGTTTCCGCAAGCGCCGTTTTATATTCATATGCCGGCGGAGATGCGCAAATTCTCGGCAGAACGAAGCTGGACGGTCATATAAGCTATTATAAAAATATTTCCGCAGAGGCAAAGAACGGTCGAACTTATGTTTATGCCGACGCCGTTAAATCGAACGGCACTCAGATGCTCACGGAGATTATTTATTGGTCGGATAAATACGACACAATTATTTCACCCTATTACAGCTACACAACCGGAATAACGAAAAACACCACCAGATATTCCACGCTTTCTTCAATGGATATAAATTCAGACGGCGAAATCGAAGTTCCGCTTGATTCGGATTTCGATAATCTGCCCGAAAATGTGTATGCCGTTGAATGGAATAAATATGACGGCAATGTTATGAGCACTGTTTGCCATTCGCTTGCCGTTGAAAAAGACGAATATCAGCTTGTTATTCCGGAGGATATATTTGCAAATATCTCCGCGGAATACAATGCCGAGGATTCAAAGCTCACTGTGCTTGATTCCGGCGGTAATATGGTTTTTACCGTTGCGTGTGTTACGAGCACTCATTATTCCGAAAAGGCCGGCGATTATTCAGGCTACACCGAAATTATGAATGAATCGGGATATATTTATCTTGCAGACTGTAATTCTCAGTCCGATATGCGGCTTTCCGCTTCGGATTTGAAATCAATGATAAAATCTTATTAAGGAGAACAGATTATGAAAAAAGTGCTTGTTGCAGAGGATGAAGAATCCATTCGCGAATTCATAGTCATCAATTTAACAAGAAGCGGCTATGAGGTTGAGCAGGCGGAAAACGGCGCCGTAGCGCTTGATTTGTTTTCAAAAAACGAAAATTCCTTTGATGTTGCGATTCTTGATATTATGATGCCTGAAGTTGACGGCCTCACCGTTTGTAAAGAGCTTCGTAAGCGCTCATCGGATCTCGGCATTATCATGCTTTCCGCAAAAACTCAGGAAATGGATAAGGTAACAGGGTTGCTCGTAGGGGCGGACGATTATGTTACAAAGCCGTTTTCGCCGAGCGAGCTTATGGCGCGCGTTGACGCAGTTTATCGCCGCGTTGAAATGACAAGAGGCTTTCGTAAAAACGATTCTCAGCTCGACACTATTGTGCTTGATGAGTTTGAACTCAATTTAAGAAACCGCACCCTTTCAAAGGCAAAGCAGCTTATAGAGCTTACTCAGGTTGAATTTCAAATTATTGAATATTTCTTTAAAAATCCCAACGCGGCACTCAGCAGAACGGATATTTTAAAGCAGGTTTGGGGCAATAATTATTTCGGCGATGAGAAAATAGTGGATGTTAACATTCGCCGCCTCAGAATGAAGGTTGAGGATAACCCATCTTCACCCACAAGACTCGTAACCATTTGGGGCCTCGGCTATAAGTGGATAACAAACAGTAAATAATCGCGAAAGACAGAGTTGTAAATGAAAAAGAAAGTGTTTGATAAATTTCATAGCTTAAAGGTTGACGGGCTCACAAAAAGATGGCTTCTCAATATCATTCTTGTTGTTGTTATTGTGCTTGCCGTTACATTCACCGTGGCATGTGTAACCATTAAAAATTATTATTACAACTCTGTTGAAAATATTTTAAAATCCGGCGCTTCCACAAATGCCGTAAATTATTTTTCAAACAATCTCGATTCGGGCACTTCGCTTGAAAGTTCGGCTGTTAAATTTATCGATAATTATGCCTATAAGGAAAAAACCACCGTTTGGGTTATCGATAATAACGGCAGGGTGCTTGCCTCTTCAAACGGATTTTTGGTCAGCAATACCAAAATGGAGGATTATGACGCCGCAAAAAGCTCCGATTCCGGCACGGGTAAATATGTCGGCAAAATTTATGACGGCGGAGATAAGGTGATGGCTCTCACAAGAGTTATTCAAAATTCGGCGGGCGCAAATGTCGGCGCAGTAAGGGTTATGACGAATATTGAGGATGTCGACTCCCAAATATTTACCGTTATCGCAATAATGCTTGTGCTTGTGCTTTTTGTGTTTGCGATAATATTGTTATCAAATCTTTTCTTTATCCGATCAATTATAATTCCCGTTAAGCAGATAACAAAAACCACAAATGAGATCGCACACGGCAATTTGAATGCCAGAATCGAAAAAAAATATGATGACGAAATCGGAATTTTGTGTGATTCGATAAATTCGATGGCTTCGGAAATCGCAACCGCCGATAAAATGAAAAATGATTTCATTTCAACAATATCCCATGAATTGCGAACTCCGCTCACTTCAATCAAGGGTTGGGGCGAAACGCTTTATTACAGCCATGATACCGAGCGTGACGAGCTTACTTCAAAAGGCTTGCAGGTTATCGTTAAAGAGGCGGGCAGGCTTGAGGGCTTTGTTGAAGAACTTCTTGATTTCAGCAGGCTTCAAAGCGGAAGAATGACTCTGCGCCTTGTTAAAACGGATATTTTTGCCGAATTGGACGAAACCGTGTTCACATTCTGCGAACGCGCAATGCGCGAGGGGATAGAGGTGCGCTACAGCATTCCCGAACTTCCCGCTCCTGCGGATGCCGATCCAAACAGGCTCAAGCAGGTGTTTATGAATATTCTTGATAACGCCTTGAAATATTCGCGTGCTCCGAGCAAAATTTTCGTTAAGGCGGAATTTACAGCACTCGGTGAAAACAGCGCGGTTAAAATTTCTATAGCCGATCAGGGTTGCGGAATTTCAAAAGAGGATTTGCCGCATGTTTTCGATAAATTTTATAAAGCAAATGTTTCCGTTCGCGGTTCGGGAATCGGTCTTGCCGTAACAAATGAAATAGTTAATCTTCATAAAGGCAAGCTTGAAATAGACAGTAAAGAGGGCCGAGGCACTCTGGTTACAATATATCTTCCGATTGACAGCGCCCCCACAAAAAAGGAAATCGATATGGCAACCGCGGGCGAGCAACAGGTTACTGATGAGGATATAAATTTGAAAGGTGATAAATCGGATGAGCAAAAAAACTCATAAAACTTCCGTTGGAGGGCAGGCACTCATAGAGGGTGTTATGATGCTCGGCCCAAAGGGAATGGCAACCTCTGTGCGTAAGCCGGACGGCGAAATATTAACCGAATATCACAAGGTTAAGCACATGCGTGATAAAAGCAAGTTTTTTAATTTGCCGATAATCCGCGGTGTAGTTAATTTTGTTGAATCAATGATAATCGGCTATAAAGCGCTTATGTATTCTGCCGAGGCCTCCGGAATGGAGGATATCGAGGAAGAGAATATGAATAAGTTTGAAAAATGGCTTTCAAATAAATTCGGCGATAAGCTTATGAATTTCATCGGTGTGCTGGGATCCGTTTTGGGCGTTGTGCTTGCGGTTTTGCTTTTCGTTTATTTTCCCGTTTTGTTTTTCAATAAGGTCAATCAGTGGAGCGGCGGCGCAATCACAAATTATCAGGGCCTTATCGAGGGTGTTATAAAAATAGTTATTTTTGTGGCGTATATGGCGATGGTCAGCCGAATGAAAGATATTAAGCGCATGTTTATGTATCACGGCGCAGAGCATAAATCCATTGCCTGCTATGAATCCGGTATGGAGCTTACGGTTGAAAATGCCGCAAAATGCACTCGCTTTCACCCCAGATGCGGCACTTCTTTTATTTTTGTTGTTCTTATTTTCAGCATTATTTTTTACACGATTATTGCTAAAATCTTTCCGCAAATTGCCGCTGTTCGCGTGCTTTGGATGCTTTTAAAGCTTGCGTTTCTGCCAATTTTGATGGGTATTTGCTATGAATTTATAAGATATGCGGGAAAACATGATAATCTTTTTGTTAAAATAGTTTCCGCCCCCGGCTTGTGGATGCAAAGAATTACCACAAAAGAGCCCACGCCGGATATTCTCGAAGTGGGAATTGAGGCTTTAAAGGCTGTTATTACAGATGATCCCGAGGATGATGAAATAAAGTGAATTTAAAAGAAGCTTATGATTATTCAAGGCTGTTTTTGAGCGGCAATAAAATTGATGAGTCGGATTTTAAAGCGCTTTGCGTAGTTTGCTCATTGGCAGATATAAAAAATAATCAGTTTGAAATGCATTCAGGTGATTTTGTCAGTAATAAAAAGCTTGCCGATATGCTTTGGAAGCTTAAAAGCGGTGAGCCACTTCAGTATGTTATCGGTAGGTGGGATTTTTACGAATCCGAATTTTATGTCGGCAGCGGCGTGCTCATTCCGCGCCCCGAAACGGAAGAACTTACCGACGCCGTTGTTAAAGCGGCAAAAAATATTTTAAATCCCGTTGTTTATGATCTGTGCTCCGGCAGCGGATGCATAGGTATAAGTGTTGCAAAGGCGGTCCCCGGCGCAAAAGTTTACTGCGTTGAAAAAAGCGATGCGGCATGTGAATATCTTATTAAAAATTCTTATCTTGCAAAAAATGCCGTTCCCGTTAAAGGGGATATATGCCGCCCCGAAGAAATAATTATAGAGGCGGCGGATATAATCGTTTCAAATCCGCCGTATGTTAAAACTGCGGATATCTCTAATCTGCAAAGCGAGCTGGCTTATGAACCCAAAGCCGCGCTTGACGGCGGTGCGGACGGCTTGTTTTTTTATAATGTTATCGCGAATAAGTGGAAAAGCGCGTTAAAGTCCGGCGGAAAGCTCTGTTTGGAAATCGGTGAGGATCAGGGAAACGCTGTTTCAGATATCCTTGCAGATACCGGGTTTAAAAACATTGAAGTTAAAAAAGATATTTATCAAAACAACAGAATGGTGTTTGCCGAAAAATAACTCCGCCACTGCGGCGCGAAAGGCTGTTTTTTTATATGAATAATTTGAGTATTTCAATCCTTGGCGATATTTTCAAAGGAAATTATATATATGCCATAATAACGATTGTGGCAAGAATGTTTGTCGTTTTCTGCTGCCTTCCCGTTCACGAGCTTGCGCACGGATGGGCGGCATATAAGCAAGGGGACGACACTGCAAAAAAACTCGGTAGGCTTTCCTTTAATCCATTTTCGCATCTTGACCCGATCGGCACGATTATGATTTTCCTTTTCGGAATAGGCTACGCTAAACCGGTGCCCATCAACCCACTTAAATTTAAGAACTACAGAAAAGGCGTTGCGCTTACCGCTCTTGCCGGGCCGCTTTCAAATCTTGTTATGAGCTTTATTTTTGCGTTTATCGGCTCCGGATTGAACAGGATCGCAGGCGCTAATACGGCAATGCAGCTTCTGGTGCTGTTTTTCGGTTTTGCGGCAAATATCAATATCGCTCTTGCCGTGTTTAATCTTTTGCCTATTCCGCCGCTTGATGGTTCCCGCGTGCTTGCGGTTATTCTTCCGGACAGGGCATACGAAAAATATTTTCGCTACGAGCGTTATATCATGATTGCGCTAATGGTGCTTCTTTTCACGGGCGTGCTTGATACTCCGCTTGCACTGCTGAATAATTTATTTCATAAATTTATATATTTCCTGCCGAATCTTGTTTTCGGAAATTGAGGTTAAATGGAACAGATAAATTATAAATTAGAGGTGTTTGAAGGCCCTATGGACCTTTTGCTTCACCTTATCAGTAAGCATAAATTGAATATAAACGATATCCCTATTGTTGAGCTTGTTAATCAATATCTTGATTATGTGCGCCAAATGAAAAACGCCGATTTCGATGTTGCAGGCGATTTTCTTGAAATGGCGGCAAGGCTGATTTATATTAAAACGGTTTCGCTTCTGCCCAGGCAGGAGGAAGCCGAGCAGCTGAAAAAAGAGCTCACGGGCGAGCTTATCGAATACCGCGATTGCAAGATAATGGCGGAAAAGCTGAGCCACAGCACCGATGGCTTTGACCGCTTTGTGCGCGAGCCTCAGCCGGGATACATAAATTACGATTACGAGCGCTTCCATGAGGGTGAGGAATTGCTTAATGCATATATCTCCGCCGCGGGCAGGGCACAGCGTAAGCTTCCGCCTCCGCTTGATTCTTTTAAGGTTATTGTTGCAAGAAAATTTGTAAATGTTGCCTCAAAGGTCGGCGGCGTTATAGAAAAGCTTAAAGCAAAGCGAAAGGTAAAATTTTTAAATTTGTTTTCGGACGCTCAGTCAAAAAGCGATCTTGTGGCAACCTTTCTTGCCGTGCTTGAGCTTGCAAAAACCAAGAAAATTATTTTAAACGGCTCCATGCAGGATATGGAAGTCAGCATTTCGGAGGAGGGCGAAAGCGTTGAAAACTGAAAATAACATAATCGGTAAGCTTGAAGCCATGCTTTTTGCCTCCGGCGAGCCTGTTGAAGCAGCCCGCCTTGCCGAGGTGCTTGAGCTTGATGTGGAAAATATCACAAAAATGCTTTCTCACCTTGCCGATACATATGACGAAAAAAACAGCGGTATTCAGCTTATACGCGTGGACGGTAAATATCAGCTCTGCACGCGCGAGGCGTATGCAGATGATGTGCGTAAACTGCTCGAAATTAAAAAGAACACTCCGCTTTCGCAGGCGGCGTTTGAGGTGCTGGCGATAGTTGCTTATAATCGCACCGTCACCAAAAGCTTTATAGAGCAGGTCAGGGGTGTTGATTGCTCCGGTTCAATCGCAAATCTTGTGCAAAAGGGGCTTATTGAGGAAAAGGGCAGGCTCGATCTTCCCGGCAGACCGCTTGTTTACGGCACTACTGACAGATTTTTGCGTTGCTTCTCGCTCAACAGTCTTGATGATTTGCCCGATTTACCTAAATCCGAGGAAGAAGATAAAGAAAATTCGCAAACCACCTTGTTTGATGAAGAAAAAAATGCTACAATGGATACGGAAATTCTTGAATCGGGGGATGATGACGAAGAATGACGGCTTTAATAGTTATTGCGGTAATAGTTGTTGTTATCGCGCTTATCTTGTCTCTCTCCGCCACCGTCACGGTTGTTTACGATAATAAATGGCGCACCACAATCAGTGTGCTGTGGATAAATAAGGATGTTGAGCTTTCAAAAATCCTTTCATTTATCCTTTTTCCGCAGGAAAGCGCCAAAAAGGTTAAAGAGAAAACTAAGAAAAAATCAAATAAAAAAGCTGAAGATAAAATCAAATCCGAAAAATCCGAAAATCCGGCCCAAAAAACAGCTCCGAAATCGGAGAACGTTTCTGAAGGCGCTACAGCCACCGAAGCACAAAAAGCAGAGCAGCCAAGCTCCGATAAAGGCTCTAAGGATAAAAAGGCAGATAAACCCGCCGAACAGAAAAAGCCTAATTATATTAAGAATATTTGGGATAAAGACGGCATTGTGGGTATAATGCTTTTTGTTTCAAATATGGTTGAAAGTGCCTCCGGAGCTATTTCAACTCTTTTTAGGGGCTTCCATATTTATTCGCTCTATGTTAAAATACTTGTGGGCGGCGGCGATGCGGATACTATCGCCCGCGCTTACGGTAAAATCTGTAAATATTATTACCCCTTAAAGGGCGCAATTATAAACGGCATGAAGGTTGATAATTATAACGATTGGATTGCCCCCGATTTTATAATGCCGCAAAATGAATACGGCTTGCAGTTTATCGGCTCGCTCAGCGTGGGCACGATTTTGCATGTGGTGCTTTCAGCGGGTAAAATATTTGTTGTTAATCTTATAAAAGATAAATAAAATTGTTTGTTCAGATTAAATAATCTTTAAGGAGATAAAGAAATGAAAGAAACACCGGTAAACAAAATAATGGAAAATACCCTCGAAAAAATGAGGGAAATGGTTGATGTTTCAACTATTATCGGCGATCCCATCCAAACGGGCAACACCACGCTTATTCCCGTTTCCAAGGTATCGTACGGCTTCACCAGCGGCGGCACGGATTTGCCGTCAAAGCAAAATGCAGAGCTGTTCGGCGGCGGCGGCGGTGGCGGTATCACCATTTCGCCCGTTGCTTTCATCGTTATTCAAAACGAAAAAGTAAGAATGATGCAAATCAATAATTATTCTTCGTCCGCAGACCGCGCTATTGCTATGATTCCCGAGCTTGTGGATCAAATTTCTCAGCTTATTAAAGCTAAGGAAGAGCCCGCTCAGGCAGAGGAAAAGGCTGAATAATTTTATATTGCTATTGTAATAATCACCTGCATATTATTTTAGCAGGTGATTATTTTGTTGAAAAAGATTATTGCGCTTTTTGCCGCACTTATCGCTTCACTCAGTGTAATTCCCGTGGAAGCGGCCGATTGCTCCGCGGCGGCTTATGCCGTTGTTGATGTGCAAACGGGGGAAATGCTCGCTTCAAAAAACGAAAGCCAAAAGCGCAGTATTGCCTCCACCACAAAGATTATGACGGCGCTTATCGCCTGCGAAAGCGGCAGTCTTGATGAAATCGTAACTGTCACCTTCGATATGGTTAATACGGAAGGCTCCGTGGTCGGACTGCGTGAAAACGATTGCATAACGCTTCGCGATATTGTTGTTGCAATGATGCTCGCCTCGGGGAATGACGCCGCAAACGCCGCGGCACTTTTTCTCGGCGAAAGCTTTGCGGGCTTTGCCGATATGATGAATAAAAAAGCCGCCGTGCTCGGTATGATAAATTCATATTTTGTTACTCCCTCGGGGCTTGACGAAGGCGGGCATTGCTCCACAGCCGCTGATATGGCAGTTCTTGCCCGCGCTGCCGTCAAAAATGAAGAGCTTGCAAAAATTTGCAAAATGAAAAGTGCCGAAATCACCGTTTCGGGCAAAAAAATGCAAATTTTTAATCATAATAAATTGCTGGCGCAAAAAGGCTTCATCGGCGTTAAAACGGGCTTTACCAAAAAGGCAGGGCGATGCCTTGTTTCCGCTTATCAAAATAACGGCAGGTTTCTTGTGTGCGTCACACTGAATGATCCCGATGATTGGCAGGATCATGTTAGGCTTTGTGCCGAGGCGGAAAAAATGCTTGCCGATGTTCCTGTGTGCGGCGAAATGTCTGTGCTCACCGTAGGCTCTGCCAAAAGTGCCGTCAAAGCCGCTTATTCCGGCTCGGTTGTTGTGGCTAATAAAAATCTTGTAACCGTCAGCCTCTATGCTAAGCCGTTTTTATATGCGCCCGTTAAAAAAGGCGATGTCGTCGGCAAGGCTGTTGTTAAATATAAAGAAAAGGAGATTGCTTCACTGCCGCTTGCGGCTTGTGAGGATGTTGAATATTTAAATGGATAATTTTGTCAGGCTTCAAAAATTTATGGCGGATTGCGGTGTTGCCTCTCGCAGAAAGTGTGAAGAAATCATCGCTGCGGGAAAGGTTAAGGTAAACGGTCACCCCGCAAAAATCGGCGATAAAGTCAATCCTAAAAAAGACCTTGTAACCGTTTTCGGTAAAAAAATAAATAAAGTCACCGAAATGCGCTATCTTATGCTCAATAAGCCTCGCGGCTATGTAACCACTGTGTCGGACGAGCATGCAAAAAAAACCGTTATGCAGCTTATGCACGGCGTTAAGGAGCGCGTTTATCCTGTCGGCAGGCTCGATAGGGATTCCGAAGGATTGCTGCTGTTTACCAATGACGGCGCACTTGCAAATGCGCTTATGCACCCCTCTGGAAATATCACAAAAATTTATCGCGTCACAGTGCGCCCGGCTGTTAATGACGATATGCTTGATAAGCTCCGAACAGGCGTTGAAATAGAAGGCCGTAAAACTCTGCCTTGCGATGTTTCCGTTGTTTCCGAGGAAGATGATAGGGTAGTGCTCGAATTCGGTATCCGTGAAGGCAGAAACCGCGAAATCAGAAAGATGTGCGATTCGGTCGGCCTTGAGGTTGCCCGGCTTAAACGAATTGCCGAGGGGCCTGTTAAGCTCGGCATGCTTCCGCTCGGTAAATTTCGCGATCTCACTCCTCGCGAAATCGAAAAGCTCCAAAAGCTTACAGAAAAGTAATTTGCTTGCCATATAAAATTGTATGAATTATAAGCATAATCCGATTGTTATTGTTTGAAGCATGCATTTGCCGAAAAAGGAAAATGTGTAAATTTATGTAATGATTGACTTTTTTGTTATATTATGCTATTTTATCTTTATACAAAAGATATTTTTATATTATGCTCTATAAATAATGTGGGCTTAAATAAGTTTTTGCATATATTGGATTGAGCCTTTACTTTTGCCTCGTAAGTGTTATAATTAATAAAAAAATGCGAGGTTTTCATGAAAAACGATTTGTTAAGCGGTAATCCGGCTAAATCTGTTGTGCTTTTTGCACTGCCGATTATGCTAAGTTCTTTGCTTCAATATTCATATAATTTTGTTGATAATATAATAGTTGGCCAATATGTCGGCACTCAGGCACTTGCGGCGGTTGGCAATATCGGCGCAATAAACAGCTTTATCATCGGCACGGCGCTTGGGCTCACAAGCGGCTTCACCATTCCCGTGGCTCAAAAATTCGGAGCCGGTGAGTATCGCAAAATGAATAATTATGCCGGCAACAGTATTACGCTGTCGTTAGTTATCGGCGTTTCAATTGTTGTTGTGGCGCATATAATTTCAAATCCGATTTTGCGCCTTATCAACACTCCGGATGATATTTTCAAGCTTTCTGCGGATTATATAAATATTCTTTATTTCGGCGTGCCCATTCAAATGCTGTTTAATAATTTCACAGGCATTGCGCGCTCCCTCGGCGACAGTAAAAGGCCGCTTTATTTCCTGATTTTAAGCGTTTTAGTTAATTTGGCGCTTGATATTTTGTTAGTGGGCAAGCTCGGGCTCGGCGTGCGCGGGGCAGCAGCGGCAACGGTTATTTCGTATTTTGCCGCCTGTGTTTTTGCCGGTGTGTTCGTGCTGAAAAAAGAAAAAGAGCTTAATATAAAAAAATCGGATCTTGTGCCGAATAAAAAGATTTTTGCCGAGCAAATGAAGCTTGGCATTCCCGTGTCGCTTCAATTCACAATCACATCAATCGGCTCAATGATTTTGCAAACGGCAATAAACGGCTTCGGCTCGTCTGCAATTGCCGCGCTCACTGCCGCCGGCAGGGTGGAGCAGGTTATGAATATTCCGATGAGCGGGCTCGGCGTAGCAAATGCAACCTTTGTTTCGCAGAACTACGGCGCGGGTAAATATGAAAGAATAATTAAATCGGTTAATAAAATTTTAATTTTGGATTTGCTGATATCCGTGTTTTGCAGTGCGGTTTTGATTTTTGCAGGGCCTTATGCCGTGCGTTGGTTTGTTTCAAACCCGGATGCGCAAATGGTTTCGTATGCAAAGCAATATCTTTACACTATCGGCGGTTGCTATGCGCTCGTTTCGATGCTCTTTGTGTTTAGAAATACTCTTCAGGGGCTTGGCTTCACTTATGCAAATGCAATTGCCGGCGTGGGCGAGCTTTTGGGCAGAATGCTGGTTTCATTTTTGTTAACTCCTTATTTCGGCTTTGCCGCGGTTTGCTTTGCAGGCCCGGTGGCTTGGCTTCTTGCCGATCTGCCGCTGATTTTTATTTATCTGAAGAAAAAGCGGATGTTTAAATCCTTAATTGAATATAAATAATATAAAATATAATGTGCAGGAGGGTGTTATACCATGCCGTATTATTATGTTTCCCTGGCAGCGGGGCTTATTGTTTCAACGATATTTTTGTTTTTCAGGGCAAAGGGCGCAAATATCAAAAACCTCTTTTTTAAAACGGCGTCAAGCCTGTGCTATTTGCTCACTATGGCGTTTGCTTTTATTGAAAATCCCGAATTTCCGGTTTACGGCGCGTTCCTTATGATGGGCGGCGCGCTCGGCCTTTGCGGCGATATTGCGCTTGATTTGAAATGCATTTATCATCAGGATGCAAACGAGTATCTTAAAGCTGGATTTCTGTTTTTCCTGATTGGGCATATTTTCTATAATGCCGCCGTTATTTGGCATGTCAGATTCAAATGGTGGTGGGTGCTCATTTGCCTTGCAATCTCCGTGGGTGTCGCGTGTGCAACTGTTTTCTCTGCCAATATTATGAAGGTGCATTACGGCAAATACAGAAAGGTTGTTTTTGCTTACACGGTCTTTTTGTCCTTAACTGCAATAACATCAATTTTGGCAGCGTTTGTAACTCATGAAAAGTCGATGATTATAATGGCTGCCGGTGCGGTTTCGTTTCTGCTTTCGGATGCCGTGCTTAATTTCACTTATTTCGGCAGAAATTGGGATAAACCGATTCATCTTTTCGTAAACCATCTGCTTTATTATGCCGCGCAGTATCTTATTGCAGCGTCAATAATTTTTGTAAGATAATAAATAATATAGGCGGGCGGCCTGTTACTGTGTTTTCGGCTTCCCGCCCATATTTTTTGATTATTTTTTTAATTAAGTATTGACTTAAAGCCCCAACGGTGGTATTATATCAAAGCAACGATTTGGGCCATTAGCTCAGTTGGTCAGAGCTCCCGGCTCATAACCGGTCGGTCCGGGGTTCGAGTCCCTGATGGCCCACCAAATCATAGGGGTATAGCTCAGTTGGTAGAGCAGCGGTCTCCAAAACCGCGTGCCGAGGGTTCAAGTCCTTCTGCCCCTGCCAAAAAGAAACAGTCACCATTTTGGTGACTGTTTCTTTTTTGTTAGACAAAACTTGTCCGAGGCACGCGCGTGCCGGGCTTCGTCGCCGAGCGCTGCCGGTGGCAGATGCAGCGAGGCGAGGATGGCGCAGCGGTCAAAATATGGCGTAACACCGCCATATTTTGGGTACCGCAAGAGGGGTTGCGAAGCAACTTCAAGTCCGTTTGTATATCATCGGCAATCTTGTGGGGATAATTATCGCTTTTGTTTTACGGCGTTTTTACTTGCTTTTTCCATATAGATAAAACTACGGCGCACGGTCTTTTCCGTACGCCGCTTTTTCATTTTCACACCGTTTTTTGTTCACTTTGTGCCACACAATCCACCCAATCCGTTTGGTACATCATCAAAAAAGCATCAATCACAATTCAAAGTCGTTTGTAACGCCCATCAGCATATCCGTGTTGCGTTTGACATAATACAGTTCGGTTATTTCCGAAGCTGTGTGTCCGAGTAAGTCTGCCACCTGCCTCGGTGTTAATGCTTTGACCGTTCCGTCCTCTGTTCGCACACCTGTTACAAGCTTCGTTGCAAAGGTGTGTCGCAAACTGTGTAAGCCTTTTTTCTTGATTCCTGCCGCATCGAGTATGGAATAAAACCGTTTTCTTAAATTCAACGGTCTTGTAAAGTTTCCGTCTGCATCGGGTATCAATGGTGCATCCTCACCGAAATATCGCTCGTTGCGTAACTCAATAATCGCTTGAATAGCCGTTTCGTTTAAGGGTATGATACGCTTGCTTGAAGCGGTTTTCAGCTTGCCCACTACAATTTCTCATCCGCTTTTTCGCTCTGTTTCGTCACGCTTTTGGCATCACAAAAGAGCTTGCATATTTTCTCCGTAAGAATAAGACGATTGATTGGCAAAAACTAAAGTCAGTAAGAGCAAAAATGCGTATGCTTATCAAAAAACTTTTGAAAAAGCATAAATACCCACCTGAAGGCAGGGAAGATGTGACATAGCGTGAACTTTGTGCTGATAATGTAATGGAAGCATAAGCTGTTTATGATGATTAACTTAATTGCCTCAAAAAAAGAAGGTTAACAAGCGGAAATTTATATTAATTTTTATAATAAGCAATGCATAAAAAATCCAAAGTGACATTCAAAGTGACAAATAAGATGTCGCTTTGGGAGCTAAAATAAAGATGTTTTTAGGTTTACTCCAAATTATAGGGCAAACCTATTTTGTAAAACAAGGTGAATATTTCTAAGCCAAAGCATTTTGTGGCCAGGATTTTCTCAGTGCCGCATAGGAAATTATAAAGTTGGCAAGCCAGCCTGCCGGAACCGCAAGCCAAACAAATGCAATACCATAACGCGGAGCGCAAATTAATGCTACTGACAAGCGAATGGCAAGGTTAACCATATTTGCAATTAGAAAAGGCTGCATATTTCCGAGCCCGCGAAGAACTCCGTCTGTTGCCATTTTAATGCCCATAAATATGAAAAAGTAGCCGAGCCATTTCATATAATCACCGGACACTTGATATGCTAAAGCCGTTCCGTCTTTTCCTAAGAAAAGTGAAGAAATTTGTGTGTGCAGCGTTTCAATAATTACAAATGCAAGAACGGCAAAGCATATATCTAACAGCAAAGCGGCACGGTAGCCTTTTTTAATGCGGTCAATTTTTCCGGCACCGAGATTTTGCGACACAAAAGGCGACACGGCATTTCCGATGGATACAAATATCAGTGAAAAAACATTTTCAACTCTCATTGTTGCCGCATATCCTGCGAGTGCTTGCGTGCCGAAAGGATTTACAACCGCCTGCACAATCATCATGCCGATTGATACGGTTGATTGTTGCAGAACAGAGGGAACGGCGATTTTAAGCATGGAGCAAAGTTCTCTTTTATCAAACTTGTGAAAAGGACTTGCATATTTTCGCATACGATTAAGAAAAATCAAAAGCGAAAGTATTGCGGAAATGCCCTGCGCAATAAGAGTGGCAAGAGCAGCGCCGAATACGCCGAGTTTAAGACCGCCCACCATCCAAAGATCCATAATGATATTCAAAACCGATGAGAATATTAAAAGCCATAACGGAATTTTTGATTCGCCGATGGAAGTGAACATGGTTGAAAGAATGTTGTACATAAATAAAAACGGAAAGCCCGCAAAATAGATGCGCAAATACAGCACCGCATCCTCCATTATATCTGCCGGTGTTTGCAATATACTCATCATCCAATGAGAATTGCAAAATCCAAAGATTCCGAGAAATATGCTTAAAAGCAAAAAGCTGATTAACGAGGTTGATACGATTGTTTTCATTTTGCCGTAATTTTGAGCACCGAAATAACGGCTTACAAGCACACCTGCGCCCACGCCTGCACCAAGCGCAATGCAAATAAAAACATTGGTAAGTGCTGCACAGGCACCGACTGCTGCAAGCGCCGATGAGCCAACAAATTGACCAACGATGATTGAATCGGCCATATTGTAAACTTGCTGAAAAAAGCTGCCTAAAATCATTGGCATTGCAAAAACAGTTAACGCCTTTAGGGGCGGGTCTGTTATCAAATATTCATCCTTTGCCATTTTTAATTCTCCCCAAAATTGTATCACAAACAAATTTAATCAAAAAGCCGAACATGATACAGCTGTCTCAGTCTGCACCTGTTCGGCTTTTGTTATTACTGAACAATCGCTCTCTGAGCGAATATAAGAAGTATAGCATTGTAAAAAAATATTGTCAATGAGTTTTATCCCGAATTTGTGGTAACCTTCAATGCTGAAAATTTATAAATCATCAACTTCAGGACTTTATTATTATTCTTTAATGCCTCTTGCAGCGGGGTGAATTATATTTTAACTTTGAATACTATTCGTTTTTCAACAGCATCAAAAATATGTCAATTATAATTAAACTTCTGAAAACCAAAAAACACACGACACTTGGCAACAAGGACTTGTCTCGCTGCTTTATGCCGTAAAGGAAAACAAGCCGTTCATCGTCAATGTTTATAATTGCGTTGACAAGGCACAGGTTGAAAAATATCTCAAACCGCTTACAGATGACTTGCTTTTGGGTGTTGTTGAGGAGGAATCTGTAAACATAAGAGTTCGTGATGAAGATAAAAAATTTATTGCAAAAATTTATTCATATTGCTTTGTTGGCATTATGCTTTACTTCGGATTACTCTGTTGAATCGTACGGCACAAATTACATTTTCTTTGTAACGATAAATCTCGGCTTCAAGATGCTGCAAAGAATAAATATTTATCTCAGGCAAATTGTTTCCGATCTTGTTGCTTCGGGCGATTTGCCGGGCAAAACAGAAAGTATTCGATTTATAAAGAATCCTCTTCGGGAAGCTTTAAATTCTATCACATCAGGAAAATTCTTGCTCCCGAAAGCGATATTTCAAATCTTAAAAAGCTTGCCGTTATTCTTAAATATAATATCAGAAAAATAGCAGGCTCGCCGGCTAAATGGTACGGCCTTGAAAATTCAAATATGATGATTGAATATGTGCCGCTGTTTATTCAGGCAAAGCACTATGATCCGTTTAAGCGCAAAACTCAATAAAAACATAAAGAGCGTCACATTGGGGCGCACTCCATAAAGAAGAATGTGGTTTAAGCTTTCTGAGTTTTGCCCGTTGCACTATTAAAAAAATCTGCCAATACGCAAGTAT
>ENA-UEOR01000395-UEOR01000395.1-human-gut-metagenome-genome-assembly--contig:-NODE-395-length-26266-cov-14.373974_pt1 | contig 26266 bp, 19 predicted proteins | sample MGYA00242887_ERZ507890 | MGnify/ENA primary metagenome ERZ507890 (study PRJEB26167, sample SAMN06115431) | human gut metagenome | host: Homo sapiens | place: China:Guizhou | collected 2014-10-21...
AAAGGAATGTGCTCTTTTGGAGATTTTTATGTATGTTTGTCACATGTTTAATATGAAAGGAAGCAGTTGTAAGTGAAGAACACGATTAAATATCTGATTCTTATATTAATATATTTGGTTTGTGGTGTGGAACTGCAAGCTCAGAATTACACATTCCGTAATGTCGTCATGTCCGACGGATTATCCGGACTGTTGGTCAATGCCATTTATAAAGATTCCGAAGGTTTTGTATGGTTAGGGACAGATAATTGCCTCGATCGTTTTGACGGTGTGAAAGTGCGCCATTTTGAATTCCGGGGCATTGAGTCAGGAAGAAAAAAGCGTGTAAATACGATTACGGAAACTGCCAATAAGCAACTTTGGGTGGGAAATGGTATCGGACTTTGGCGGTTGAACCGTGCAAGTGGCCAATTGGAGAGGATTGTTCCCGAAAAGATAGATTTTGCCGTCAATACGTTACTATCCGATGGAGATATTCTTTATATTGGTACGGAGAAAGGCTTGTTCATTCATAAAGACGGTCAGTTGCTCCAAGTTTTGACAGACCGGAATATGTTGGCCGCTTGTAACAGAATCATGGATATTTGTCTGAATGAAGATAAAACCGCACTATGGCTGGCTACGGTGCAAGGGCTATTCTCCTATTCATTGAAAGACGGAAAGATTGATTCCTGGCATTTTCAGGAAAATGTGCCCGAAGCCGATTATTTCCGTTGCCTCACCCGTATCGGGGAAACGCTCTACTTGGGGACAATGAGCCAGGGAGTAGTACGTTTTGATATGAAAAAGAAGACGTTTTCTCATACGATATCTTTAGGATGCGATGTTATTTCCGATATTTCTAGTGATGGAAAAGAAACCGTCTATATAGCTACCGATGGCAATGGCGTCCATTTTCTTTCACATAAAAAACAGCAGGTGACGCGTCGTTTCTACCATGATGTAAGTGATAAGGAAGGGATTCGCAGTAATTCTGTCTACTCCTTACTCGTAGATGACAGGGGTGCCGTTTGGGTAGGGCATTTTCAGGCAGGCTTGGATTATTCACTCTACCAGAACGGTCTTTTCCGTACGTATGCCTATCCACCTTTGTTTAATTCGGCAAACCTCTCTATCCGTTCTTTCATAAGCAGAGGGCAGGAGAAAGTTATCGGTTCGCGTGACGGCTTGTTCTATATAAATGAGGCTACCGGAATGGTCAAGAGTTTTGTAAAACCTGTCCTGACCTCGGATTTGATACTGACAATCAGCTTCTATCAAGGAGAATATTATATAGGTACCTATGGGGGCGGCATGATGGTATTGAATCCGGAGACGTTATCGCTAAAATATTTCTCCCAAAGTGATACGGAGCTTTTTCAAAAAGGACATATCTTCTGTGTGAAACCGGATACAAAGGGAAATCTCTGGATAGGAACCTCACAGGGACTATTCAACTATAATGGGCAGACAAAACAGATAAAGCACTTTACCAGTGCCAATTCTCAACTGCCGGAGGGCAACGTGTATGAGGTCAGTTTTGATTCTACCGGTAAAGGGTGGATTGCCACTGAAACCGGTATGTGTATTTATGACCCGGCTTCCCAGAACTTGCGTTCCAATGTTTTTCCTGAAGGATTCGTGAATAAAGACAAAGTTCGAACGATTTATGAAGATTCCGAACATAACCTTTATTTTATCCGTGAGAAAGGGAGTTTGTTTACGTCTACGCTGACAATGGACCGCTTCTATAATCAGTCCGTATTTTCCACTCTTCCCGACAATTCTCTGATGGCGATTGTAGAGGATAATCAAGGTTGGTTGTGGGTAGGCTGTAATGACGGTTTGCTGCGTATAAAGAAAGAAGGCGAAGAGTATGACGCTTTCACTTTCAACGATGGAGTGCCCGGACCAACATTTACCAACGGAGCTGCCTATAAAGACGATAAAGGAATACTATGGTTCGGCAATACCAAAGGATTGATTTACGTTGACCCGAAGCGTGTGGATGAAGTACGTGGTAAGGCGCGTCCGATAGTATTTACAGATATATTGGCTAATGGTGTTTCTTTTACCGGTTCGTCTTTGAAATATAATCAGAATAATCTTACTTTCTGTTTTACGGATTTTGCCTACGGACTGCCTTCTGCCTTGCTGTATGAATATCAGTTGGAAGGGGTTGATAAAGACTGGAAACTATTGGCAGCACAGAACGAGGTTTCTTATTATGGACTTTCTTCCGGGACTTATACATTCCGTGTCCGTCTTCCGGGAAATGAACATTCGGAAGCTACCTGTCAAGTGACGGTACTTCCTATGATACCTTGGTGGGGATGGGCGCTTTTTGTCTTATCAATCATAGGAATTATAGCCTTTATACGTTATTATGTATGGAAGCGTATGCGCCGTTTACTCGCTTCTCCTGTTCAGGTAGCTTCAACACCGGTGGAGGAAATATCCCGGAAAGAACAAGAGGCGGAACAGTCGGAAACAATTGTTGAACAGTCGTCTACTGTTACCGAAGAGAAGTATAAGACGAATAGGTTAACTGAAGAAGAATGCGTGGAGCTTCATAGAAAACTGGTGGCTTATGTTGAGAAAGAAAAGCCTTATATTAATTCCGACTTGAAAATGGGTGATCTGGCTTCCGCATTAGATACTTCTTCGCATTCATTATCGTATCTTTTGAACCAGTATCTCAATCAGTCTTACTATGACTTTATCAATGAATACCGCGTCACTCAATTTAAGAAAATGGTAGAGGACAGTCACTATTCCCGCTATACGTTAACTGCATTGGCAGAACTTTGCGGCTTTAGTTCACGTGCTTCTTTTTTCCGGTCATTCAAAAAGAGTACGGGAGTCACTCCGAACGAATATATCCGTAGCATAGGTGGAACTGCTAAGGAGGAATAAATTTCGGTGAACCTCTTTTTTACAGTCTTCTATCTGTAATCTATTAATAGATAAGTTCTGCTTCATCCTGCATAAACTTTTCTTGCTCCTATTACAAAGTTGCTTTTCATGGGGATTAAACTATAAACGTAAGCTTCATTTTTATAAACGCAACTTTCATTTATAAAAACGAAGGTTTCCCGGTGTAAAACAAAGCTTGCGTTTATAGTTTATTCTAAATCAACAGTAACTTTACTATAAGTACAAAGTAAGTTTGTCATTAATGCAATGAAACTTATCTCTAGTATTTCAGTGACAGCTTTAATGAGATACTAAAACGACAAGATGATAAAAGGAGAGAAGATAAAAGAATGAAGGAATGAAAGTAAAGGAGTGTAAGCTGAGCGAAAACATATTGTATTTAGCTTATAGAGTCTCATTTTATAAAATGAGACTCTATAAAGTTGAGGGTAATATGTTGATTATTAGGATTGTAGATTAAAATGAGTCTATCTCGATTCGTTGAGATTGATATGCTCCATTTTCCGGTTACTATATCCGAAATCACCTTTATATTTGCATCGTGATTAAAACCGAAAAAGATAGTATTATGGAGACAATAACTAACACTTCCGACAACATTATCACTAATTCTTATAAAGAATATCATCAGGTGATTCTTACCTATATTACTTATCGTATCACTCATCGTTACGAAGCTGAGGATTTGGCTCAAGATGTGTTTGTACGTCTGCTGGACTATAAACAGATGCTCCGTCCGGATACAGTGAAGTATTTTTTGTTCGCCATTGCACGTAATATAGTAACCGATTATATCCGTCGGTATTATAAGAAACAGGAGATAGACAGTTATATGTATGATTTTGCCGTTACTTCGTCCAATGAGACAGAAGAGGCAATAATTGCCGATGACTTAGCTTCGGCTGAACAACGTCGGCTTGCTATCTTCCCCGAACAACGTCGGATAGTCTACACCTTAAGTCGTTATGGAGACAAGACATCTACTGAAATAGCGGAAGTCTTGCAACTCAGTCGTCGTACAGTAGAGAATCATCTATTTATAGGTCGTCGCGAAATGCGTGAGTTTTTCAGAAAATGTATTTAATCTTATTTATATAATATATAATCCTTTGTGCTTATGGAAAAAGAATCAGAATCTAGGGAGAGACATACTGATGCCTCATCAAATTTTAGAAAACAAGAAATAAACACTATTTTTAAACCTCAAATTTAATTTTATGAAACGAAGAGGATTAATTTTTAATTCGCGACCTGACAAGGCAGCAATGTTTGCGTTAGGGTTAATGCTGGGACTTTGTCCTGTCTCACAGGCGTGGGCCGATACGAATATAACTGACAGTCAAGTAGTTGCACAGGATCAGAAGAAAGTGAAGGGGCAAGTGATTGATGCTACGGGCGAGCCGTTGATTGGCGTGAATATAAGTGTGATAGGCGGTACGGAAGGAACTATTACGGATATTGATGGACATTATGCGATTAACGTACCTGCCGGAGCCAAACTGAAATTCAGCTATATCGGATATAAGGACCAGATTATAGATGTAGCTGCGCAAACGGTGATTAATGTAAAATTGCAGGAAGACAGCGAAGTGCTGGACGAAGTTGTGGTAGTAGGATATGGTTCGCAGAAGAAAGAAACATTGACCGGTGCCGTAACGGTAGTATCTGATAAAATGCTGACAAACAAAGGATCAATGTCCAGTCCCGTACAAGCCTTGCAAGGACAAGTTCCGGGGGTAATCATTACCCGTTCTTCCGGTGCTCCGGGCGATGAAAGCTGGGGTATGAAACTGCGTGGTGCTGTATCTGCCAATTCTACTGACCCGTTGGTTATCATTGATGGGGTGGAGTATGAGAGTGTGAATGAACTTCGTCTGTTAAACTCGGCAGATATCGAGTCTATCAATTTTTTGAAAGATGCCTCTGCCGCTATTTATGGTTCGAAAGCAGCCGGAGGTGTTGTTCTGGTAACTACAAAGCAGGCGAAAGAAGGGAAAGCAAAGATAGAATATAGTGGTTCTTATACACATAAGTTTGTAGGGTTGCAACCTAAGATGATGAGTATTGACCAATGGAGTGATGCTATTATTGCAGCTCGTACGAATGATGGTAAAGGTGCTGATGACCAGTGGATCCAGTATGCTAAGTTGGCGAAAGCTTATAAAGGAGGATATATTGATTTGTCCGTTAACCCCAATCCAATAACGGCGTTCGGGGATGTAGACGACTATGTATTCATGGATACTAACTGGCAGGATGTTTTATTTGGAAATGCAGGTTCCACGCAACATAACCTAAGCGTTTCAGGAGGAAATGATAAATCTCTGTATCGTTTGTCAGTGGGATATATGTATGATGATAGTACATTGAAATGGGGTAATAATAGCAATAAACGTTTCAATCTTCGTCTGACTAACACGGTAAAACTTACCGATGACTTTACAATTGAATCCGTGATTGCGTATAATCGTCAGGACCAGGTTTCTCCTACTATGATTGGCAGTGTGCTGACCTCCAGTTATCCGCAGCCGGGACTTCCGTCTTCTACAATGGATGGTAAACCTTATCACTGGGGAGGAAACTATACTCCCAACTGGTATGCTGAATTAGGTGGAGATAATAATTTGAAGGTTTCCGGTATCAATATCAGTGAGAATCTGAAATATAAGCTCACTTCTTATTTGGACGCAGTGGTTAATCTGGGATATAATACTTCTACTGCTACTCGCGATGCAGTGAAAAATAGTATTACCTGGTACACTTATGACGGGACGCTTAGTACAGCGAAACCCAATGCGATCTATAATCCGAATCAGGCATCGACCGAATATTCCAAATCATTTGCGCGTACGGACTACTATTCTGTTTCCGGTTATTTGAATTTTCATCAGACATTTGCGGAAAAGCATACGGTGAGTGCGATGTTAGGTGCCCAGTACAATCTGAAGGAATATGATTATACAGTTGTGACGGCAAAGGACGTACAGAGTTCGCTGGAAATACTTAACGGCTCGGGGGATATTTTTTTAAAGAACTCTGCCAAAACTTCTTCGCCTGACAAATGGCAGGAAGCGATGATGTCTTATTTCGGACGTTTCAATTATAACTATTTGTCGAAATATCTATTGGAAGCTAACTTGCGTTATGACGGATCATCCAAGTTCCTTCCGGAAAACCGTTGGGATTTCTTTTATGGCTTTTCCGGTGGTTGGCGTCTTACTGAAGAGAATTTTATGAAAAATGTGAAATTCTTGAACGAACTGAAACTCAGGCTTTCGTATGGTGTGGTAGGTAATCAGTCTGGGATATCTCGTTATGATGGCAGACAACTTTATAACTTCAATTCTGTGAACGGAGCTTATCTGGGTGACGGCAGAGTATCTTACGTAAAGAGTAACGGTGAAATTGCTACTACGGGGCGTAGTTGGGAACGGATCCATAATTATAACTTGGGTGTGGATTTCCAACTATTTAATAGCCGCCTTCAAGGTACTGTGGAACTGTTTATGAAGAAAAACAATAATATGTTGATTGCTGTAACTTATCCGGGCATTTTGGGTGACAAGGCACCTGCTTCCAATAGCGGTAAGTTTGAAGCGAAAGGTTATGAAGGCACTTTGACATGGTCGGACAAAATCGGGAAAGTAAATTACCACATTGGCGGTACGTTTACATACGCGGATAATAAATTGGTAGACTACGGAGGAGTAACAGTTTTCAAATCCGGATTTATAGACAAGCAACAAGGATATTCCCTAAATTCAGTGTTTGGATTGAAGTACTGCGGAAAGATTCAGACAGAGGAACAATTGCGTAAATATAAATATCAATACTACAACGGAAACGGGATTGGTATTCCAAGCGATATTCGTTTGGGAGATAATATGTATGAAGATGTGAATGGGGATGGCGTACTAGATGAAAAGGATTATGTGTATCTGGGTTCTGATGACCCGAAAATCTCTTATTCATTCAATTTGGGGCTGGAATGGAACAACTTTGACTTCTCCGCAGTCTTTCAGGGAGTTGCCAAACGTACCATTTTCCGCGACAGTAGCAATGATAATTACCGTATCCCGATGAAAGCCGCTCATTTAAATTCGACTACACAGTCGGTCGGGGATGTATGGAGCCCTGAAAATAGAGGCGGGCGTTATCCGACATATACGAATATAAACTCTATAAACGATTATAACTACCAGTGTTCGTCCTGGTCGGTAGAAAATGGTAATTATTTGCGCTTGAAAAGTGTGACATTGGGATATAACTTCCCGACTTCGCTTCTGAACAAGATAAGAGTGATTAGCAGGATGCGTGTCTATGTGTCGGGCAATGACTTGTGGGAAGTTAGTAAAATTAACGACGGATGGGATCCGGAAGCTTCCCGTAAAGTTTCAGGAAACGGTCGTTTTCCCTTCAATCGTACTTGTACCGTAGGATTAGATTTAACCTTTTAATAGTTAGAATATGAAGATTATAAATATAATAAAAGCAATATTGCTGCTGTCAGTGGTGATAACTCTTCCTTCTTGTCTGGATCTTGATCCTAAGGCTCAGTTGGCAGATGCGAATTTGTGGCAGACTCCGAATGATTATAAATTATATGCCAATCAATTTTATGAATGGCCGCGTGATTTTGCTGCTGCTCTTTTCGATGGGCCGCATAGTGACACGCGTTCGGACCTGATCACATCTAGTGACTACAATGAATATAGTAAAGGAGTCAATACGATTCCTGTATCGGATGGTAATTATACAGGAGCCTATACTAAAATCCGTTATGCTAATATCTTATTACAGAATGCGGAGAATTATGCCAATCTGAATGATATAGCGCGCTATGTAGCAGAAGCTAAGTTTTTCCGTGCCTATGAGTATTTTGACTTGTTACAGCTTTTCGGAGATGCGATTATTGTGACCAAACCGGTTGATATAGATGCTGCAGAAATGAATGCGGCTCGTAATGACCGTTCGGAAGTAGCCGATCTTATTATCAGAGATTTGCAGGAAGCTATTCCTGATCTGCCGAGAGAAAGTGAGATTTCTACTGCCGATAAAGGGCGTGTTTCTAAAGGTGCGGCTCAAGCATTTCTGTCGCGTGTGGCATTGTATGAAGGGACTTGGCAGAAGTTCAGATCGGGCGACGTAACACGGGTTAATGATTTGCTGGATATTGCGGCAAGTGCTGCCTGGGATGTGATTGACAGCAAGCAATATGAAATCTTTAAACCGGAAGAGTTGGGAACGACAGCTTACAAATATCTGTTCATTCTGGAAAACGCGCAATCCAATCCGGCTAATATTACAAAGGCCAAGAATCTAGAGTACATTTTCTCTCGTCGTCATGATGAAGTGATTGCTCCGATTGGAAAGAATATAACGAAAGCTTGCTTTGCCAATGTACAGTGGATTACGCGTAAGTTGGCCGAAATGTATTTGGGTGCGGACGGACTTCCTATTCATAATCCGAATTCTACAGTAGGAGTGAACTATTCTTCTCCTCAACAGGAATATGCCAAACGCGATAATCGTATGAACAACACATTGATGATTCCCGGAAATAGATATTGGAATAATAACGCGCCCCATACTACCTGGACGGATGCAGATAAGGCGGCTTTTGACAATAAACCATTCTATCCCACTAGCGGCAGCGGATATCATAATCAGAAATGGGCTACTGAGCGTGATGTGAAAGATACGTATGAAGGATATGATTTCCCGGTTATCCGCTATGCGGAGGTATTGCTGAATTATACGGAGGCTGTGTACGAGAGATATGCTGCTACCGATGGAAGCATTACGGATGAGTCTAAGGTGGATGCGGCCTTGAAATATTTGAATGAAGTTCGTAAACGGGTAAATCCGGATATGCCGGATTTGACAGTCTCGTTTGCCGCAACAAAAGGATTAAGTCTGCGGGAAGAGATTCGTCGTGAACGTACGGTGGAACTTTTCAATGAAGGTTTCCGTATAGACGATTTGAAACGTTGGAAGACGGCTGAAGTGGAAATGCCTAAAAATATGTTGGGAGTGAAATGGAGTACAACGGGTGATTGGAGTACATGGGCCACTGCTTGGAAACCTTCATACTCTACGGATACAGATGATGCCGGTATTGCGGGATGCCTGATGATTGAAACGGATCGTGTTTGGGAAAATAAGAACTATCTTTATCCGATTCCATCCGATCAGAAGCAATTGAATCCCAACATCGGTCAGAATCCGGGATGGTAACGTATTTATAAACCGAAGATTATAAAGAATATAATTATGAGATATACATTATTTAGTTTGGCTTTTCTTACGGCTATCTGTTTTACTGCATGTGATGATAGTAAAGAGTATGGAGACGGACTGGAGGAGAAGACCTTGATTTCAGAGATTACATTGGCTAACGTAGAAAATGGAAAACTGACTTTGGCTGCGTCTGTGGACTATATGGACTCTTTGATACAGTGTAAGATTGTACCGGAACAGCCGACCAACAGGAAGGTAAGCTGGTCTTCGTCAGATGAAAATGTGGCTACGGTAACACAAGACGGACTTGTACATGCGGTGAGTGCAGGCAAGGCGAATATTGTTGTGACTCCTGAAATTGGATTCGGAGCAAGCACCTTTTTTGAATTGACGGTAGTACCGGAGTTTATTCCGATTGCGGATTTTGAGTTTACGGATGATGATAAGAAGGATTTGTATGTTTCCGAAGAGAGGAGTTTGCGCCCCACTCTGTTGCCGGCAGGACACACTTATTCTATGGTGACTTGGAAGAGTAGTGATGAATCTATTGCTACTGTGACAAAAGAAGGTGTAGTGAGAGGTGTTAACGGAGGTACGAGTACAACGGGAAAGACTGTCACTATTACTGCTATTTCTTTAGATAGGGGAGGTTACGAGGAATCCTTTGATTTGAAGATTATACCGATTATATATGTTGAAAGTCTGACATTTGGTGAGCAGGAGGATTTATTGCCGGGCGAAAGTGCTAAACTGAACTTTACAACCGTTCCGGTGGATGCGACTATAGCTTCTTTAAAGTGGTCCAGTAGTAATACGGATGTTATAGAGGTGAATGATCAGGGTGTGGTAACCGCCAAAGCTTATGGAGAAGCTACCATTACCGCCACTACGACAACTGAAGTTTCGTATACAACTACGGTTAAAGTACCTTATGGCTTGATGAAATATTCATTTGATACCTCATTGTCTCCTTGGTATTTGAAGCAGGCGGATGGGTATACTTCATCTGCCGAGTTTAAAGCAGGAGGAGCAGTTGTGAAAATGGTTCCTAATCCTTCAAAGGGAAATTCTTGCCGTGCGGACCTTGTATTGACGTCAAATGGCAGTTATAAAGATAAGGTCTATTTGAATGTTGGGGTATATCCTTATCTGGCCATAAAAATGATCCGACCTTATGGAGCTGGTAAATTGCAAGGTAACATTAAACTTGATACACAGTATGGTGCCTATTTGGAGAATAGTGGCAGCGGAAGTAATAAATATACAATATTAGACGGTGCTGAAACTCCGGGAAGTCCGGAAGTATATTATTATGATCTGCAAAGAGAAAATGCTGTTGGAAATGGATCGAATAAACCTTTCCATACTTTCTCTAAAACAGAACCGGAAGAAATAAAGACACTCCAATTTGTAATGGCGGACTTCAAAGAAGCTAACGGCTCAAATACGGAATATACAGTATATTGGGTACGGACTTTCAAAACTATTGAGGATTTAAAAGCTTTCGTTGAAAATGAAAACACTAATAATTAATAAAGACTATGAGAACTAGAAATATATTCATCCTGTTTACGATGCTTGCGCTCCATTTGAGCGCATGCACCGACATCGAAGATGGTACTACCGATATTGATTCGTGGCCTGCTATTAATGAGTATACCCTTGCTCATCCCTGTATGCTGCATACTGCAGCCGATTTATCTTATGTTGCATCAAAGTTGACCGTAGCTCCTTGGAGTGAAGGATATGATAAATTGAAGAACTCCGGATATTCCTATGCGGGATATGTTCCTACGCCGCAGGAGGTATTGGGACGTATGGACCAGGGGAACTGGGCCAGCAAGTTTCCGGAATGGTGGAATAACTATACTTATTTCTATAAAGACGCTGCCGCTGCTTATCAGCTGGCACTTCGTTGGAAACTGGAAGGTGACGTTGCTTGCGGGCAAACAGCCGTTAAGATATTGAATGCCTGGGCTGAAACTTGCAAAGGATTGGTTCGTGTCAAGAGTTTGGCAAATGATAGAACCTATGACGCGAATGGTGAAATAGCCGATCCGAACGAATATCTTATTTCTATTAATGTCCACCAAATGGCTAATGCTGCCGAAATTATGCGTACGGATGAGACGCTCTTCACAAAAGCTCAATTGTCGGCGTTCCAGACAATGATGAAGAATGTATTTTATCCTGCCGCTTCTGATTTTCTAGCTCATAAGGAAGCATGCAAACAGCATAGCTGGCTTAACTGGGATTTAGCTCAGATGACATCGATTCTCTCTATCGGCATTCTTTGTGATGATCAGGACAAAATCAATGAGGCTATTTTATATTTTAAGTATGGAGTAGGCAATGGTAGTATAGACAATGCGGTTCCTTTTCTTCATCAGGATCCGGATGGACACGGAGTATTGGGCCAAGGACAGGAATCCGGCCGTGACCAGGGGCACGCTACACTTTGTATTGCTTTGATGGGTGCTTTCTGCCAAATGGCATATAATATCGGCGAGGACCTTTTTGCTTATCAGGATAATAAAGTACTTGCTATGGCAGAATACACGGCTAAGTATAATCTATGGAAAGACTTTGATGATCGGTCTTCTACCTCCAATGAGAAATTTGTGTATAGCAAAGAGGGATTCCCTTATAGTTTTTACGAGAACTGTAGTTGGCAATGTCCTGCGCTTTCTTCCAAAGAAGAAAATGATAAGTCGAGAGGAGAGATTCGTCCTTGTTGGGCACTGATCTACTATCATTATAAAACAAAAGGGATAGAAGCTTATTATACTAAACAGTTTATGGATGGTATGGGTGTAGAAGGTGGCGGTGGTCATTACGGTTCTACTAGCGGCGGATTCGACCAACTGGGATTCGGGACTTTGATGTATACGAAAGAATAATAGGAAGCTTTATAGAAAAAAATAGTGGAGGGGATTAGGTATTTACTTAATCCCCTTCGTATATATAAGCAAATAGATTGTTTGAAATGAAAGTTATTAGATTCGGTTTTTCGGTTGGTTAGTCTTTTTATAAAGGTAGAAAGAATTTGTTTTTAGGAATAACGATTGAATTTAGAATGAAATTGATTAGTAAGGTATATGCGTAAAAAGATTCTGTTTTTGGCAGGGATGATGGCTTGCTGCACATGGGCGGGCGCACAAGAAATTTCTAAGACCTGGGTGGCTGATAAGGGAAATGGTACTTATCAGAACCCGGTTCTTCATGCTGATTATTCCGATCCGGATGTGTGTGCAGTCGGAGATGATTTTTATATGACGGCATCCAGTTTTAATTGCATTCCCGGCATTCCTATCCTTCACTCCGGAGATTTGGTGAATTGGTCGTTGGTGAACTATGCGTTGCCGGTGCAGGAACCGAAAGAATTTTTCGATAAGGCCCAACATGGTAAAGGGGTATGGGCGCCGTCTATCCGTTTCCATAACGGAGAGTTTTATATCTACTGGGGCGATCCGGACTATGGGATTTACATGATAAAGACGAAAGACCCGAAAGGCAAATGGAGTAACCCCGTATTGGTGAAAGCCGGAAAAGGGATGATTGATGCTACTCCCTTGTGGGATGAAGACGGGAAAGTGTATCTGATATATGCCTATGCCGGAAGCCGTAGTGGGGTGAACAGTATTCTTGTGATTTCAGAATTGAATGCAGAAGGAACGGAAGTCGTTTCTGATCCGGTAATGGTATTCGATGGTAACGACGGAAAGAATCATACGGTAGAAGGCCCGAAACTCTATAAACGGAACGGATACTATTATATTTTTGCTCCGGCAGGTGGTGTGGCTAACGGTTGGCAGTTGGTGCTTCGCTCGAAGAACATCTATGGACCTTATGAGTCGAAAATTGTAATGGTACAAGGGCAGACGAATATAAACGGTCCTCATCAAGGCGGTTGGGTAGATACTAATACGGGTGAGTCTTGGTTTATTCATTTTCAGGATAAGGGAGCTTACGGACGTGTGATTCACTTGAATCCGATGAACTGGGTAAATGACTGGCCGGTAATCGGAGCGGATAAAGACAAGGACGGTTGCGGTGAACCTGTGACTACTTATAAGAAACCGAATGTAGGAAAGACTTATCCGATAACCACTCCACCGGAGAGTGATGAGTTCAATACCCGGCATTTAGGGTTACAGTGGCAATGGCACGCTAATAAGCAAGATACTTATGGATTCACTACCGATTTGGGATATCTTCGCCTGTATGCGGGCAGTCTCTCGAAAGAATTTGTGAACTTCTGGGAGGTGCCGAATCTGTTGATGCAGAAGTTTCCGGCCGAAGAATTTACAGCTACCACTAAGTTGACGTTTACCGCTAAACAGAATGGTGAACAAGCCGGACTCATTGTAATGGGATGGGATTACAGTTATCTTTCGATTCGCAAGGCGGGGGATAAATTTATTCTGCAACAGGCTGTTTGTAAAGATGCGGAACGGCAGAATCCCGAACAGGTAAAAGAGTTGGCAAGTATACCGGTAGAATATCTGAAGATGCCCGGTGTAGCAGATAATGAATGGAAAACAGTTTATTTGCGAGTAAAAGTCCGTAGAGGTGCTGTCTGTACATTTGCTTATAGTCTGGACGGAAAGAAATATACGACGGTAGGAGAGGCTTTCACTGCCCGTCAAGGCAAGTGGATAGGAGCTAAAGTCGGTGTATTCTGTGTGACTCCTAACGAAGGAAATCGTGGTTGGGCGGATATAGACTGGTTCCGGATGACTAAGTAATTGATAGATAACTGACAAAGAGAAATAAAGATTAAGAATTAATACGAAGATAGTAAGATTAAGATGAAAAAGTTGGTAGTAGGTTTGGCTGTGATGTTAGGGTTCTGTATGTGTGCTCATCAGCCTTCCGGTACATTAGATGTGAATAAGGCATTGGATTACTGTGCAGAGCAGACACAACGTACGCTTGCGGAGCTGAAAACAGATTCCGGAATCGATTATACGATGATGCCGCGTAATATCATGGCCGATGAGCAACATTGGAACTGTCGTAAAGCGACGAAAGAAGAATGGTGTGCGGGATTCTGGCCGGGAGTGCTGTGGTATGATTATGAATATACGCAAGATAAGCATATTAAGGAAGAAGCGGAGAAGTTTACGAACTCTCTGGAGTTTCTTTCCAAGATTCCGGCTTTCGATCATGATTTGGGATTCCTTGTTTTTTGCAGTTATGGAAACGGTTATCGGCTAACCAAGAATCCGGCATATAAACAAGTAATTCTGGATACTGCCGACACACTGGCTACTTTATTCAATCCGGTAGTAGGAACAATACTTTCATGGCCTCGTGAAGTAGAACCTCGTAACTGGCCGCATAATACAATCATGGACAATATGATCAACCTCGAAATGCTTTTTTGGGCGGCAAAGAACGGCGGCAATCCCTACTTATATGATGTAGCGGTAGCACATGCCGACAAGACCATGAAATGCCACTTTCGTCCCGACTATACTTCGTATCACGTTGCTGTATATGATACAATTACAGGTAATCTGATTAAAGGTGTCACTCACCAGGGATATGCCGACAGTACTATGTGGGCGCGTGGGCAAGCATGGGCGATTTATGGATACACAGTAGTCTATCGAGAAACGAAAGACCCTAAATATCTTGACTTTGCGCAGAAAGTGACGGATGTCTATTTGGAAAGACTTCCTGAAGACAAAGTACCCTACTGGGATTTCGACGATCCGGGAATACCGGACGCTCCCCGTGATGCTTCAGCAGCAGCAGTTGTAGCTTCCGCCTTGCTCGAACTGTCCACTTATCTTCCGAATGGAAAAGGAAAATATTATAAAGACGCTGCAATCGAAATGTTGGCAAGTCTAAGTTCCCGCCACTATCAGAGTGGCAAAAGTAAACCTTCATTCTTATTGCATAGTGTAGGACATTGGCCGAATCATTCGGAAATAGATGCGTCTATTATTTATGCAGACTACTATTATATCGAAGCATTGCTAAGATTAAAACGTTTGCGGGAAGGACAAACAGTACAAGGATAAATATTTATACCGGTCTGTTGCGGAAAGTAACGATACGAATATAATATTACAAGGTAAAAAAAGAAATGCTCTGCAAAGAACGTTCAGTTCTCGCAGAGCATTTTTACTGGTTAGGGTTAGGTTCTTTTATTATTGTTTCACCTTGATGATGTCATAGTTCAGATCGCTGACAGCTTCCTGTAAGCTATCGTTTACCAGACGAAGGGTGGTGTCGTTCACAATTACAAAATACATGGGAGCTTCACCGTTTTTCGGAGTTAACTTCACAGCCGTAACAGGTTTTTTGTTCACTACCTTGTGTACGGTTTGCTGTTTTCCGTTTGAGGTAAACGTCTTGTTTTGGCCCTGACCTTCAGCATCAAGGTAAGTCATATCCAGTGTATACGTAGTATCTACGCCGTCGGTTGCAGCGTTCAGGGTCAGTACATAGTCAATACCCGGACCGTCGGCAGCAGGAAGAGTACCTTCGTAAACTTCTGTCAGTTCGGTAATCGGAGTCATGGCAATGGCCAGACTGTCTGCTTCTGCCTCTGCGGTTTTGTTGGCTTTTGATTGGCAAGATGCCAAAGCAGCTACGACGGCTGCTAACATAATTACTTTTTTCATCGTTAAGTGCTTTAAGTTAATATAAATATAGTGAGCTATCGCTCGTTTTTGTCATAAATCTATTCCTCCTCGTCCCGTTTGATGACCAGCAGTTTGTCTACTCGTCCGCGGTCCATGTCCACTACTTCGAATTGCAGATTCTTGTAAGTGAAGATGTCTCCGGCTTTCGGGATACGGCCTATCAAGAACATTGCCAGTCCGCCTAGCGTGGTGAAGTCTTCCGATTCCAGGTCTTCATAGGATAAGATTCCCATTTCTTCCATGAAGTCGTCGATGTTCATTGAAGCTTCCACCAACATCGAACCGTCCTGCCTTGTGACGATTTCTTCTTCTTCCGTTTCGTCCTCTTCGAGGATGTCTCCAAAGATACTTTCGGTCAGGTCGTGCAGTGTGATAATACCTTCTGTGCTACCATACTCGTTAACAACAACTCCGAACTTGTTTTTGTTCTTCTTAAATAGCTCTAAAACTTTATTTGCATACAAACTTTCCGGAATAAAGAGAGGCGGACGGGCTATTTCACGCAGGTTGAACTCCTTCTGATTGCCCATTGTCAGGATAATATCTTTGACGGACACCACACCGATTATCTCATCTTTCCGTTCGTCCACCAACAGATACTTGCTGTAATGTTCTTCTTCGATAGTCTTCATCACCTTCTCCCGCGTATCGTCAGGATGAAGTATCACAACATCTCTGCGGTGCGTCATCAATTCATTGGCACGTTTGTCCGAGAAGCGGAATACATCGCGTATCATTTCCGTCTCTTCCTTGTCGATCACCCCTTGTTCCGAACTTTGGTGCAGAATCATTTTGATTTCCTCCTGTGTCATGGGGCGTTCTTCGCTTTTCAGTCCGATCAGTTTATTCAGCAGGCGGGTGGAGATACTGAGTAACCATACGAAAGGATAAGAGATTTTTGTCAGCAGAATCATTATCGGGCTGAATAAGATTGCATATCTTTCCGGATTGCTGAGAGCTATGGACTTAGGTACCAGTTCCCCGATGATAAGAGAAAGATAAGTGATCACTGCCACGGTAGTAATCATAGCCAGATTGCGCGCATAGGCTTCCGCTCCCGGAATAAGAGAGAACAGAGGAACAAGGTCGTCGGCAATGGCAACTCCACCATAAGCACCGGACACAATACCGATAAGTGTAATACCGATTTGGATAGTAGATAAAAACTTTTCCGGTTCTTCTAATTGCTTTAATACTCCTCGGGCAGATTTGTTACCTTTGGCTACAAGAGTTTCGAGACGTGCTTTGCTGGAAGATACCAGCGCGATTTCGTACATGGCAAAAATGCCATTCAGTACGAGTAAGAAAAGTATAATAAGAAATTCCATAAATGGATTAAAATGGTTATAGCCTCGAAATTACATGAAATCACGACACTATGCAAATCTATGTAATATATTAATGAAAATTTAATAATCGTGTTGTCTTTTTGGGTATTGGAAGTGAGAAAGGGAATACAGAGGTGAAGCCGCCTCTGTATTCCCTTTCTTATATAAGATAAAGCGAGAGATACTCCTTATTTTTTATAGCTGTCTGCTTTGGCTTTGGCGCGTTCGATGCGTTTGGCGGTATCCGGGTGAGAGGAGAACATTCTCTGTACATAAGAAGATTTCGGAGCGTCTTTTGCCAGTTCAGCCAGTTTGGTCAATGCGTTGGCCATGGCATAAGGGTCGATGTTGTTTTTTACACAGAACTCAACACCGTATTCGTCTGCTTCGTTTTCCTGCTTTTGTGAATACTGTGCGCCGGCAAGAGCTTCTGCCATTGCTCCCAGTTCAGAGTCAGTCAGTTTGGCAACTTTGTTGCTGGCTGCACCTGCTGCATTCTTCACTGCCGAGCGAAGGTAGGCATTTTTCATCGCGTCTTTAGAGTCAGTGTGTACAACGTGACCGATTTCATGTCCTACTACTGCCATTACTTCTTCGTCAGTCATCACATCCATTAGTCCGGCGCAGATACGTACACTGCCGTCTCCACAGGCAAAAGCATTCACGTCTACAACTTCATAAACACCGAAGTTCAGTTTCAGCCCGTCCATTTCTTTGATGTGGCCGGTCAGCTTCTCCAGACGTTTGCCGTATTCAGTGTCAGGTTTTGTCAGTGGATTGTGTGCATCCATCCAGACCATGTATTCCTTACTCATGTTGGCGATGTCCGCGTCTGATAAAGTAACTGCCGATACTACGTCTTTTCCAGCTTGCAGGGCTTTCCCTACATTAAACTTCTTTCCGAATTGTGCCGAAGCTGTCATTCCCATACCCAAAAACAACAGGGCAATCATAGCAATTTGTCTTTTCATTCTCGTTTCAATTAATGTTTCAAACTATGGTTAATATTCAAATGTGATTCCCAGTGTCGGAAGTAATGTTCCGCTTGATTGTTTAATGCGCTTCATCCTGTATCGTTGCGCAGCGGCGGGAGCTTCCGGGTTCTCGATGATGCCGGTACTCATAAGCACATCCTGCTGTTTCAGCTTGCTGACTGTGATGTTCTGCAAATCGAGATAAAATCCCAGCATACAATGTTTCAGATAAAACGTTTTGTCCACGCGTACATCCACCTGCGCAAAAGCGGGGAGACGCTCTTTGTTATATTTCGAGTAATCGTAATATGCTTTTCCCTGTGCATCCCATGCTGATACCAAAGACGACTTGGTTTCGTCATAAGGAGTGTACGGAGCACCGCCGATGCAGCTTACCTTCATGCCGAAACTCCATTGATGCGGAAGATTATACGTTCCCCGCAGATTGAATATATAGCGGTTGTCCCACGCGGAGGCGATGTATTCGCTTTCTTTATCGTTGCGATATTCACTCTTGAACAAGGTAAAGGAAGAAGCCAGATTCAGTTTCTTGGCAATAAGCCACTTCACCAAAATCTCCGCACCGTAGGAGCGCCCTTGTGCAGTGGAAGTAAGTAACTCATTACCGACTACTCCATAATCATTTCCTTTGCAGTTAAGAGGAATCCCGTCCGCTACGGAAAGAGGGATCTTATCATAATCTTTGTAGAATCCTTCTACGGATGCTTCGAAGGTATCTCCCTTTCGCCAACTGATTCCCAGACTTCCTTCACTCACTTTCATGTAACGGAGGTTGTATTTATTAGCGAAAGTCCCGTTATTATTCTTAAAACCGAGAGCCGTGTAGGCAGGGAGTTGATAATACAGTCCCGCATTTCCGCTTGCAAACCAATGATCGGCTAGTTGATAGGAGAGTGACAGGCGGGGAGAAAGCTGGTCGGAAAGGTTCTTCATTGTCGATGAATAATCACTGGCGTCGGCCCGCAGACCTAGAGAGGCAGTGAAGCGGTCGTCCATTGAAGTGTAATTGATCGTTCCGAAAAGTCCCCAGCGCAAGATACCTAAATACGTGTGATAATCAAAAGTTTGCGGCTGGTTAGTGTACACCCGTTGAAAGGTAGTGTTGGTATATTGGCTGTAATCCAGATTGATGCCGAGATTGATTTTCCAATTACGGAAAGTAGTGCTGTTCTCGAGACGGAGTTTCGTTTCCTGTTCGGTGGAACGGAGGCGGAGCATTAAGTTATCCGGATGGCTTTCATCGTTCCGGCGATATTTCGTATTACGGTTGTTCAGATAGCTATGGCTGACTACTGCCGATTGCACGTGTGCACCTGCATAATGACGATAGACTGCCCCCACAGTAAATGTCTCCTGTTTTATCTTAGGCAGATAACTCAGGATATATTCATTGTCTTCACTGTCAGCTTTCGTATTCAGCCGCATATTATCAATTCCGCCCAGTCCTAATACCGTCAGTTCATTCTGCTCGTTAAACCGGGTTTTCAGTTTGAATTGTGCATCGGTAAAGGTTGGCAGGAAAGGCAAATCGAGCATATCAAACAGGAATTGCAGATAAGACTGGCGCACGGAAACCAAGTAGGAAGTCTTCTTGCCTATATGTCCGTTGGAAGCCAAAGAAACTTCGGAAGCTCCCAGTGTAGCCTTCAATGAGTTGCGTTCCATATCTCCGTCGCGCAACTTGAAGTCGAGTACGGAACTAAGTGCATTTCCCTTATCCGCAGGGAAAGCGCCGGTATAGAAATTTACTTCCCGTATCAGGTCGGCGTTGAGGATTCCTACCGGACCGCCGGATGCGCCTTGCGTACTGAAGTGGTTGATGTTGGGGATTTCCACTCCGTCAAGATAGAAGCGGTTTTCGGAAGGCGCCCCGCCTCGCACAATCAGGTCGTTGCGGTATCCTATTGGTGAAAAGGCGACTCCGGGGTAAGATTGCACGATGCGTGAAATATCCCGGTTGGCTCCCGGACTCTTTTCTATTTCCTGTATTCCGATAATGCGCAGGCTGACGGGACTTTCCACATCGCGCCGGAAAGGGGAGGCGGTGATTGTCACTCCTTCGAGTTCGGTCAGGTTCTCCTCCATTTCTATCGGGATGTTCAGGTTTTTGGTAGATAAGATGTATTCGGAGGTCGTAACGTTCTTGTATCCGATTGCCGATGCTTGCAGGCGGTAAATGCCCGGCGGCACTTGTTCAATGGTGAAACGCCCTTCAGCATTGGTGACACTGCCCTTATTCAGCCCGATAATCATCACATTGATAAATTCCAATGGCTGACGACTATTCTTGTCAATCACCGTTCCCTTTATCTGATGCATAGGTTGTGCTTGCAACAGAAGGAGCATAGTATTGAAAAACAGTAGAAGTGTCAACAATCTTTTCATGCGGTTGCAGTTTAGTGCTGCGAAAGTACGAAAAAAGTATTAAAGAATGATATATTCAGTGAATAAAAAAAGAATATGTTCTATATTTGTAGGAAATATAAAAACAGATTCCTTATGAAGACTGTAAAACTGATTACTTGCAATGACGCGATGAAGGCACATATCCTTCAGGGAGCGTTGGAGAACGAAGGGATTGAATCTATTCTGCACAATGAAAACTTCTCTACCTTATATAAGAGTTGTGTGAGCAGCATAGCGGGAGTGGACATTCTGGTGGCGGATGATGATTATGAGAAAGCCGTTCAGGTGTTGAGAGATAACCAGAGTTGGCCGGAAGAATTGACGCTTTGCCCTTATTGCGGGTCGTCGGATATTAAGTTCAGGTTAAAAAAAGGACAGAGGCTGCGTGCTGTCGGTGCGGCAATACTTTCCATGTTGGCGGCAGCCCCTCCGGGAGATAATCATTGGGAATATACCTGCGGACAGTGCCAACGGACTTTTGAGGTGCCTGTTGCCAAGTTCCCTTCTTCAGAGGAAAAGGAGGAAGAATAATTTAATCTAACTATATACGTATAATGAAAAAGAGAAATCTTCTGTTAGCTGCTTTATTATTGATATTGGTGGTCCCCTCTTTTGCTGCCAAAGTAGATACTTTATTAGTTAATAGCCCTTCCATGAATAAGGATGTACAGGTGGTGGTCGTTACGCCGGACGCTGCGTTGGGCAAGAAAGCGGTGGCTTGTCCCGTCATTTATCTGTTGCACGGTTATGGTGGAAATGCTAAAACATGGATCGGGGTGAAACCGGATCTTCCGCAGATTGCGGATGAAAAAGGAATCATCTTTGTTTGTCCGGACGGAAAGAATAGCTGGTACTGGGACAGTCCGAAAGATCCGTCTTACCGTTACGAAACTTTTGTTTCATCGGAACTGGTGAAGTATATTGACGGACATTATAAGACGATTGCTGACAGGAAAGGACGTGCCATAACAGGATTGAGCATGGGAGGACATGGGGCTATGTGGAACGCTATCCGTCATAAAGATACGTTTGGTGCCGGTGGAAGTACCAGTGGCGGGGTAGATATCCGTCCGTTCCCGTTGAACTGGGATATGTCGAAACAGTTGGGCGAATTTGCATACAATAAAAAGGTATGGGATGAACATACGGTTATCAATCAGATTGACAAGATAGAAAACGGGGATTTGGCTATCATTATCGACTGTGGTGAAGCGGATTTCTTTCTGAATGTGAACAAGGATTTGCATAACCGTCTGTTGGCCCGGAAGATTAACCATGACTTTATCACTCGTCCCGGCGGACATAACGGGAAGTATTGGAATAACTCCATTGACTATCAGATTCTGTTCTTTGATAAGTTTTTCAAGAAATAAAAGGGCTAATGCTTGACTTTAGCTTTTGGATGTCGTATCTTTGGATACATAATCATAAAATAGATTGAGGTTAAACTACGATAGAAGGAGAAAGCATTGGCTTTCTCTTTTTTTTATTGTATACCGGATGTGGGAGAACTTGACCCCGGCTCATAACGGGCGTAAGCTCGGGGATGAAAGCACTTTAGCTGACGGACTACGACAAATTACACGCTCTGTCAGGTCGGAACAGACGCTCTGTTTACCGGAAACAGACGCTCTGTTAAGTAGATTTAGAGCGTGCGTTTTGAAAAAGCGGAGTAATGCCGCTTTTTCTGTTAATGATGCATAAATCTGCTCTTGACAAAAGAATGCCGAAATTGTAGTCTGGCTATTATTTGATTCTTAATCCGCTTCCTCCTATGAACAACCGGCTCGAAGGACTATTCACACTTTTCTCTATCTTGATTCGTGTGCTTGGAGTTTCTTCTTCCTCTTCTTTAGGCGGATAAGTTCCGTTCAATACTCCGAGGGCAACACTCAACAAAGTTTCCTTTTCATCACCGAAAGGCAGGAAAGTTAAGTAATCTGTTGAAGCATTGACTGAGTATGTCGGTTTGAATCCGGGGTAAGTATCATGCTCGGAGTCATAGATAGTAGCTACAACCGGATTGACGGACCATTGGAATTCTTCGTTGATGAATTGTTCCGTGGCTACATTTTGTCCTTTTGTTGAACTGCCGATAGCTATTAATTTTTGAATCTTTCCGTTCAGGCAGTGCATCAGCATTTCCGGTGCTCCTGCTGTTTCTCCGCCAATCAGGACGATAAGGGTTGTTAAGTCCAGGTTCTTGCCGCCGGAGGTATTTAAAAGTTTGGAGTCAAATGTCAGGGTCACATCTTTATCCGTGTTCTTGTCATTATATTCCAGAAATCCCATTGTCTGGTCAAGATAATAAGAAGACACAAGCATCGTACTCAACAACTGTACGCAATCAATGCTTCCTCCTTTGTTGTATCGCAGGTCGAGTATTACCTCGTGAATATTCTTCTGAGCAAGCTCATCCGACCATTCGCGTAATTCGGCGTTGTATTTTTCCGGACTCTCTTTGGTGCCTGCCGTAAAACTGTTGTACATCAGATAGCCGACTTCACTTCCATCGGTCAGTGTCAGTGTTTTCTTACAGTGAACCGGATTGTCTACCAATGGTACGGCTGCACCAATCTTTACCGGATCACCTACCGGAACAACCCGGTAAATTTCTTCTTCTTCTTCACCTTCTACCGGTGGCTCTGTGGGCGGAACTAATTGATATTTTCCTAAAGTAACTTCCAGGGGTTCCGTACCTTGCAGTAGTTGGCTTTCATATTTCTTGCTGATATAGGAGGTGTCTACTTTCACAATCCAGTCGCCCCGTTTCAGTACGGCCGCGGCCGGAGAACCGGGAATGACATAAGTAATCAGTGCGTTGTAAGCAGTGTCAATGTCCGGGTTGCGAACCAATGAATAGTCGAATCCATAGCTTGGCAGCGGAGTCTCCATGACAGAATCGACGAACGAATAACTGTCGTTCTTCGACTTTACTTTTGACAAGAACTGGGCAGGTTCCAGAAACAGATTCGCATCATCGTAGGAAGGTAGGTCTTGATACCACAGATAGTTCTGTTGCATGATATCGTACATCCATGTGTCCAATGCAGTCATGTGGGCATACTCCGGCCAGCGGTCGACACCGCAGGAGAAAAAGCCGCTGATAGATACGATAACCAGGGCAGGTATAAGGATTATCTTTCTTAATTTTGTCATTATAAAAAGCTTTTCACTGTGCAAATGTAGGAAATACTTTGCTTATCTACCACATTTATGGTATAAAAATGCCTTCAATGTGTGATTGGTTGTTAGCGGATATGCCCTTATCTTTGCCATATCAAAGTTATCAATAGGTATTAATAGGATTTTTGGATGGATATAGCTGCATTATTATCGGGAGGTGTCGACAGTTCAGTGGTCGTACATCTCCTTTGTGAGCAAGGATACAAGCCGACTCTTTTTTATATTAAGATCGGCATGGACGGGGCGGAATATATGGATTGTTCGGCAGAGGAAGATATTGAATTGTCTACCGCTACTGCCCGTAAATACGGTCTGTCTTTGGAGGTGGTGGATTTACATCGCGAGTATTGGGACAATGTGGCGGCCTATGCCATTGATAAGATTAAGAAGGGGCTGACACCCAATCCGGATGTGATGTGCAACAAACTTATTAAGTTTGGCTGCTTTGAACAGCGTATCGGAAAAGACTTTGATTATACGGCTACCGGACATTACGCCACTACCTTGCAACGTAACGGTAAGACGTGGCTCGGGACAGCGAAAGATCCTGTAAAGGACCAGACGGACTTCCTTGCACAAATAGATTATCTGCAAGTTTCCAAACTGATGTTTCCCATTGGCGGACTGATGAAGCATGAAGTGCGTGAGATAGCGTTGAATGCAGGCTTACCGAGTGCCCGGAGAAAAGACAGTCAGGGCATTTGCTTTCTCGGAAAGATAAACTACAATGATTTTGTCCGCCGCTTTTTGGGAGAAAAGGAAGGGATGATTATCGAACTGGAGACTGGTAAGAAACTGGGTACGCATCGGGGTTATTGGTTTCATACGATCGGTCAGCGCAAGGGGCTCGGATTAAGTGGTGGTCCTTGGTTTGTGATAAAGAAAGATATTCAGGAGAATATTATCTATGTGTCCCGTGGTTACGGTGTGAAAACACAATACGGCAATGAACTTCGCATCAACGATTTCCATTTTATTACGGATAATCCGTGGCAGTCAGCAGGAAAGGAGATAGACATCACTTTCAAGATTCGCCATACTCCCGAATTTACGAAAGGGAAACTTGTGCAGGAAGGAGAGAGGCAGTTCCGTATCTTGTCTTCTGAAAACTTACAGGGCATTGCCCCCGGACAGTTCGGAGTTGTTTATGATGAGGCTGCGCAGGTTTGCGTGGGGAGTGGGGAAATCGGATGAAGAGCTTCTTGCAGGGATTGACGCCGTGAAGTAGATTGTTTTTAGATATAATATTCCGCCAAATCCACAATCCCTGCCCGCATCGCATATTTAGTCGCTTCGTGCACATTATTCACTCCCAGTTTCCGGAAGATATTTTTGCGGTGGCTGTTAATTGTATGGAAGCTTAGATTTTTTTCCGCTGCAATCTCTTTCGTTGTTTTCCCCAGTGCAATTTCTTTCAGGATATTCTTTTCCGTTTGCGTCAGCAAATGGTCTTCTGTTATTGTGCCGGCCACAGGAGAAGCAGCGCCTGAAAGCAGCAGGTTGCTGACATGATTGCAGATATACCGTTGTTTACGGCCGGCACATTGGATAGCAGTCATGATTTCCTCTTTTGAGTTATCTTTCATCACTACCCCGAAAGCCATACTGCTGAACAATACCTGGCGGAGAAAATTAATACTTAACTCATCCGAGAACAGAATCCAGTCGACCTCTTTGAATCTTTCCTGCAAGACAATCAGCTCATCCGCCCCGGCAAAATCGAATAGCGGTATGCGAAAGCATGGATGTGTTTCTGCCGCAGATGCCCCACGCACTGGGGCTCCTGCGCGGAGAAGTGCGCGACTGCGCGCGCTGATAGATGCCTTTACATTTTCTGGAGGTTTGGAACAACATGAAACGTCGTGCCCTGATCCTGGGCTCTCTGGCCCTGTCCGCTTCCCTGCTGCTGAGGGCCTGCGGCGGCTCTGCGATGAGAACGGCAGCCTCCTGATTTTTGACGAGGGGATCACAGGCTTCCGCCTGTCCTGTGCCGGGGCGGCGGGCTACTTTGGCGTGCAGCCGGACCTCATGACCTTTGGCAAGATCATCGGCGCGGGAATGCCTGTGGGAGCTTACGGCGGCAGGCCGGCTGTGATGGAAATGGTTTCTCCTCTGGGGCCGGTGTACCAGGCAGGGACCCTCAGCGGTAACCCCGTGGCCATGGCGGCGGGCCTGGCCCAGCTGACCCTTCTCCGGCAGCACCCCGGCTGGTATGAGACGCTGAATGAGACGGCCGGGCGCTTCTTCGGGGCGATTCAGTCGATTCTGTCCTCCCATGGCCGGCCCTATCCGGTGAACCACCTGGGGAGCCTGGGCTGTATCTTCTTCACCCAGGGGCCTGTGACCAACCATCCGGAGGCCAAGACCGTAGACACGGAGGCTTTTGGGTCCTACTGCCGGTATTTGCTGGACCGGGGGATTTACTGCGCCCCCAGCCAGTTTGAGGCCATGTTCCTGTCCATGGCCCACGGGGATGAGGAGCTGAACCGGCCGCTGGACACCATCCGGGGCTACTTCCGGGAACATTGACATGGAG
>ENA-UEOR01000397-UEOR01000397.1-human-gut-metagenome-genome-assembly--contig:-NODE-397-length-26241-cov-12.726877_pt1 | contig 26241 bp, 25 predicted proteins | sample MGYA00242887_ERZ507890 | MGnify/ENA primary metagenome ERZ507890 (study PRJEB26167, sample SAMN06115431) | human gut metagenome | host: Homo sapiens | place: China:Guizhou | collected 2014-10-21...
ATCTCCTTCAGGCTGACGGTGGTGCCCGGCGCATAGCGCGCCAGCTCCGCCATCAGGCGCAGGGCGTAGCGGCTCTTTGTGGAAAATTTCATGGTCTACTCTCCTTGCTTCTCTCCTTAGTATACCACGCGGTGCAGGTTTTGCAAAGCGAAAACGCCGGTTTCTCTTGCCGAAACAAAAAACGTCTGTTATCATATAATAGAGAAATTATCGGAACTTGGAGATGAGACAATGGTAGAGAAGATCACTCCGGCCGAAGCCATCCGCCTGCTGGATGCAGGCAAGGCACAGGCCGTGGATGTCCGAGAGCCGGACGAATTTGCCGTGGGGCATATCCCCGGCGCAAAGCTGCTGCCCCTGGGTGACGTGCTGACCCGCGCGGAGGAGGTCATGCCGGACAAAAACGCCCAGTGGCTGATCTACTGCCGCACCGGCCGCCGCAGCGCCGATGCCGCACAGAAGCTGGAGGCGCAGGGCTACACCCGCCTGCGTGATCTCGGCGGCATCCTGAGTTGGCCGTATGAGATCGAGGGCGATTTTGAGGGGCATTTTTAAAGGAAACTCCCCCAGTCTGCTTCGCAGACAGCCCCCTCTGAGATGGGGCCTATCCGTGCGATGACGGAGGGAGTTTTGTGCAAAAGAAAGGATGTGCACTTATGGCGTTCGACCCGAAAAAGTTTGCCGGAGCCCATTGCGGCTGCCGGTATCAGCAGGACTACCGCCCCACGCTGGGCCGGGATGGCAAAAAGGAATCCGGTACGCTGGAGGTCATCAAATTCTATTATGATGGTGCCATCCGCTTTGAGCAGCACTGCTACGGCGAGGCGGCGACCTTTGTGTTCGGCGTGTGGGCTTCCGGCATGGATGCCGACGGCACCCTGCACTGGGCCCTGCCGGATAAGCGCAAGAGCTATTATGATGAGGAGTACCTGCCCAAAAAGCTGGATCGTGTGGACGAAGCGGGCAATCTGTACTTCGATGGCGGCACCTTCCCCTGGAAGCTGGCCGACGATTTTGCCGAAGATCGGCGCTGGGGCTACCCCAAATGGAAGGTGGTTCTGGGAAAGCTGGCCGGAAAAGGCCGCTGATTTTGCAAAGAATCTTACGAAATGATGAAATCAGAGTATTCCTATTGACCTACTAGGGAATGATATGGTATACTGTCAGCGTCAAAGAGTATTGAGACCGGGCCGAAGCCCGGCAATACGGAAAGATATCTGTATTGTGCTTAGAAAGGATTCTTCCTATGGAAATCAGCGAGAAAGTGGTTTATCTCGACAATGCCGCAACAACTGCCTGCGCCCCTGAAGCACTGGCTGTTATGGTCGAGGCCCTGAGCGGAGCCTGCGGCAACCCCAGCAGCCATTACAGCATCGGCTACGAAGCCAAGGAGTTTGTAGACACCGGTCGCGCTCAGGTGGCAAAAGCCATCAACGCGGCTCCGGCGGAGATCTTCTTTACCGGCTGCGGCTCTGAGGCCGACAACTGGGCCGTGAAGGGCACTGCCTTCACCAAGGCCCGCCAGAATAAGAAGCACCTCATCACCAGCGCCTTTGAGCACCACGCCATCATGCACAGCATGGCGGCGCTGGAGCGCATGGGCTTTGAGGTCACTTATATCAAGCCCACCCCGGAAGGTTATATCCGCCCGGAGGATGTGGAGGCGGCCATCCGTCCCGATACCGCGCTGGTCAGCATTATGATGGCCAACAACGAGATCGGCACCATCCAGCCCATCAAGGAAATCACGGAGATCGCCCACAAGCATGGCGTGTGGATGCACACCGATGCGGTGCAGGCCGTTGGCACCATTCCCGTGGATGTCAAGGAGCTGGGCGTGGATATGCTGTCCATGAGCGCCCACAAGTTCAACGGCCCCAAGGGCATGGGTGCGCTGTACTGCCGCAAGGGCATCTGGCCCCAGAACCTGATCGACGGCGGCAGCCAGGAGGCCCGCCACCGCGCCGGCACCGAGAACGTGGCCGGTATCGCCGGTATGGGCAAGGCACTGGAAATGGCCGTTGCCCATCTGGACGAGCGGATGGCCCACGAGAAAGAGTTGCGTGATTACGTCATTGACCGCGTGCTCAAGAACATCCCGGAGGCCCGCCTGAACGGCGGCCTGGAGCACCGCCTGCCTGGCAATGCGAACATCAGCTTCCCGGGCCTGGAGGGCGAGACCATCCTGCTGGATCTGGATATGCACAACATCTGCGCATCCACCGGCTCTGCCTGCAACTCCGACAGCCTGGACCCCAGCCATGTTCTGCTGAGCATCGGCGTGCCGGAGGAGATCGGCCACGGTTCCATGCGGTTCACCTTTGGCCCGCAGAATACCATGGAGGAAGCAAAATATCTGTGCGACGTGCTGGAGGAGGTCATTCCCCGCCGCCGTGCTATGAGTTGTATGTGGCTGCAGGGCCAGAACACCGCCCGTCATTTCAGCCTGAAGGGAGAAAACTAAGATGGCAAGTATGTATAGCGCAAAGGTCATGGAGCATTTCGCAAATCCGCACAACGTCGGCGAGATCCCCGATGCAAACGGCGTGGGTGAAGTCGGCAACCCCAAGTGCGGCGATATCATGCGCATGTACCTGAAGATCGAGAACAACGTGATCGTTGATGTCAAGTTCCTGACCTTTGGCTGCGGTGCCGCCATTGCCACCAGCAGTATGGCCACCGACCTCATCAAGGGCAAGACCATTGACGAGGCCCTGAAGCTGACCAACAAGGCCGTTGTGGAAGCTCTGGAAGGTCTGCCTCCCATCAAGGTGCACTGCTCCGTTCTGGCAGAGCAGGCCGTGAAGGCTGCCCTGTCTGACTACTACCGCCGTCAGGGCATCGATCCGGAACCCATTGTGGGCAAGCTGGAAGAAGACTGTGACCATTGCAGCGGTGAGAGCTGCGGGGTCTGAGCAGGATCCGCAGAATCATAAAAAGGGGTGGTTCCCGGAGCAGAGTTCCCATAAAACAGTATTTGCAAAAGTTCCCTAAATGGGGAAGATTTGGCGTGACTTCGGTCACGCCTTTTCTTTTGCTTCCAGTTCATCCAGAGGGATGTACCCCAGCCCATCGTACTTGATATGGATGTGCTGCACCCGCTTTCCGCTGGACTTATCCGGGGCATCCACATAGATAGCCGACACCAGTTCACGGAGAGCATAGGGGGTGAGTTCTTCAATATGGACGTACTTGTGCGCTTTCTGGACGAACTTTTCAATATTCTCAATTTGCTGTTCCTGTACTTCGATTTCCTGTTGGATAGAGAGGCCGTCCTCTTCCAGCTGCTTCTGCTCGGCATCGTAACTCTGGCTCATCATGTCGAAGCGGGCATCGCTCAGCTTTCCACTGGCGTTGTCCTCGTAGATTTTCATGAACAGCCGTTTGAGATCTGCGATTCGCTTCTCATTTCGGGCAAGCTGCTTCTTCAGGACAGTCAGCTTTTCGCTGCTTTCCACCCGAAGCTGTTCCTCCATGACCTTGCGGAAGTAGTCTTCATGGCAAAGGATGTAGTCTGTCACCTGCTGGATATGGTTCAGCACACGGCCTTCCAGAACCTTTACCCGGATGAAGTGTCCCTTGCACCTGCTCCCGTTCTTCTTGTGCAGAGAGCAATCAAAGAAGTCTTGACTGAAGTCCCTGTTATTGGACGAACCATATTGCATCTTGGAACCGCAGTCAGCACAGTAGACCATACCGGAGAAAATGCTGCTCTTGCCTGTCCGGGTCATGCGGTGACGCTGATTACGAATCTCCTGAACCTTTTCGAACACATCATCGTCGATAATGCGCTCATGTGTATCCGAGAAGATAGCCTGATTTTTTACAGGATTCAGATGTTTCTTTTTATCCCAGATAGAGTTAGTATAGGTCTTGAAGTTGACTGTGCAGCCAGTGTACTCCCGGCGTTCCAGAATCAAACTTACTGCTCTTTTATCCCAGCGATAAGGGTCTTCCGGGGCAGGTGCGTTTGTACTCCGGCCATGGCTCAACTTGTAGGCGGTAGGAGTCAGAACTTTGTCCACCCACAGTTGGTTTGCAATTTGGGTCGGGCCACGGCCTTCCATGCACATGGAGAAGATGCGCTTCACGACCGCAGCCGCTTCCGGATCAACAAGCCAATGTTTCGGGTTCTCCGGGTCTTTCACATAGCCGTACGGCACATTGACCGTCAGCGGTACTCCACGCTCTCCCTTGGCCTTCTGAACGGCCCGAATCTTGCGGCTGGTATCGCGGGCGTAAAACTCGTTGAACCAGTTCTTAATGCCTGCAAAATCGTTGTTTATGCTGTTCGGGTCAATGGTGTCATAGTTGTCGTTAATGGCAATGTAGCGAACGCCATACTGGGGAAAGGTAAAGTTGGTGTACAGACCAGTCAAGGCGGAATTGCGCCCCAGTCGGGACAAATCCTTCGTGATAACGATTCCTATATGTCCCGCTTCGATCTCGGTCAGCATACTCTGGAAGCCGGGACGGTCATAGTTCGTGCCGGAGTAGCCATCATCCACAAAGAACACCGGGTTCGGGAAGTGGTTCTTTTTGGCGTATTCCAGAAGGATGGCCTTCTGGTTCTCAATGGACAGGCTTTCACCGAGCCGTGCGTCCTCTTGCGACAGTCGGCAGTAAAGTGCGGTGATTTTATTCGTTGCTCCAGACATTGTTGTGTCCTCCTTACTCTGTGGAGCAACTGTCGGTACAGGATTGGTTACCGGGTCAAGTATAGCAGAATTGGACGCAGTTGTCATTCGTCTGCACCCTCATCTTCAAATTTTTGCTGGGCGTTCTTGGCAACAATGCGCTCCAGCTTCTTCAAAAAGGATTCCTTGCCCTCATAGCTGCCGGTCACGGTGTAGGTGGTGTGACCGACTTTCTCCGTGGTGGTCAGTTCCGGAATCCAGAAAGCGGACAGGTTCTTGACATGGAGGTTGCCGTTCTCGTCCACATAAGAGCCGTGTTTCTTCTGCTCTTCGGTCAAGGGCTTCCGCTTGAAGTAGATTTCATTTTCGGAGATGCTCACAGTCTCGCTGGTCTGCCGCATTTGGATCCTCGGTCATATCGGAGCGGCGCAGTACGTCGATACCGCTTGCCTCCAGGTATTCAAATACCTTCTCCATATGCTCCGCATCCAGCGGCATATCGCGGAAAAAGTCGTTGATTTCCTGATATTCCAGGACGCTCTTTTTCTTTTTGCCGTATGCTACCAGCTCTTTTAATTTTTCCATAAATTTTGCTTTATCGAACTCCATTGACTGTCCATCCTTCCATAGCTTGTATATATTCTGTCCCTGCCCTGCGAAATTAAACACGCAGAACAGAAGATTCCAGGGTTTTTCTTTGGTATCCAGGCCTCCTTAAAAAGCGAAATCCGTTTGTCCACCCCATCGTAACCAACGATTTGTCCGCCATACAATCTTCCTGTCTTTTTATCGAAAGTGATTTTAATGCTCATCGGCATGGCATCCGGATAGTAACCGGCATGGGAAGCGGGATGAATGGTAGACGACATATAGTCTATCTCTTCCTGACGCAGACGCTTGCCGGGTAAGCCGGTTGAAGCAACGGTCATGTCGAAAACCTTTGCGATTGAAGTACCGATAGAGCCTTCGTAAGGAATCTTTGCTCCGAGGACATTGTCCGCAACGATGCGTCCCTGACGGTTGGCGGGGCCGGCGAGATAGTTGAGCCAAGGTTTGCCCGTGATCGGGTGGCGGAACTCGATCGCGTCACCGATGGCATAAATAGACTCGTCAGAGGTTTGCAGGTAATCGTTTACAGCGATACCTCCTGCAGGACCGATAGTCAGTTCGGCAGCCCGTGCCAGATTGGTTTCCGGACGTACGCCGATAGATAGAATAACGATGTCGGCAGAGATTGACTGGCCATTCTTGAAAGTAACTTTCAATCCTCTTCCATCCCGGCTAAAAGAGGCGACAGCTTGCTCCAAATAGAGGTTTACTCCTTTATCCATCAGATGTTGATGAACAAGTGATGCCATCGAAAAATCAATAGGGGCCATCACTTGATTGCCCATTTCCACAATCGATACTTTCGCTCCCTGTGCATGTAAGTTTTCCGCCATTTCAAGGCCGATAAATCCGGCTCCTACGACAACGGCTTTTCGTGGGGCGTGGCTCTTGATATATTCTTTGATCCGATCTGTGTCGGTGACATTCCTTAGTGTGAAAATTCCACTTAGGTCGATTCCGGGAAGAGGGGGGCGTACCGGAGAGGCTCCGGTAGATATGACTAACTTATCATAGCTCTCTTCATAAGTATCTTCACTGCTTTGCCGGATGGTCACTGTCTTTCTTTTCCGGTCAATGAAAATCGCTTCGTTTTCTGTACGTACATCTACGCGAAAGCGTGTAGAAAAGGCTTCGGGCGTTTGCACGAACAATTTATCCCGTTCCTCTATCACTCCCCCTATATAATAGGGTAGGCCACAATTGGCGTATGATATGTACTTTCCTTTTTCTAAAAGGACAATTTCAGCTGTTTCATCTACTCGTCTGATTCGGGCAGCAGTGGTGGCTCCTCCTGCAACTCCCCCAATAATAATTATTTTCATCTGTTTATAGCGTAAATAGTTTCCTGTGGAAAGAACAAACTGTATGGAAGAAATGTTCATGGATTCAGATAAAAAAACTATATTTGCGCACCCTGTTTTTCATTCTTCTATTTAATGTAGATAAATTGTATGAATAAAATTCTTATTATTGACGATGAAGTCCAGATTCGCAGCCTTTTAGCTCGTATGCTGGAACTTGAGGGCTATGAAGTGTGGCAGGCATATTGGGATTCTTTACTCAAAAATAAGAGTTCATTGCAGGGAAACAAAAAATATCCCTTTTTATAGCCTGTTTTTCATTTTAAATTCTATCTTTGCAAGAAACAATAACTCTTAAAACTAAAGAACAATGTATACTATACAAGCAAATCCCAGCGGTACACGCAGCATAGAGGTATCTACTGAAAATCTAAGAACAATTGAAAAATATTCTCTGTTCCGTCACCTGATTGACAGTACAGGTATTGTAGACGAACCGGTGCTGGACAAACTGAAATTGAATGTCCGCTCTCTTATCGCCAGTCAGGAAGAAGACAGTAAAGATTTGCTGGATCTTTGTATTGATGTGATTTATCACAATAATATGAAAGCGTTCGGCCTGCAACAGCTTATCAAGCTCTATCTGACCTGGCTCTCCAGTCCGGAAGCAGAAGAAGAGGAGGAAGAATGATTACGGTGGATACCCGGGGAACAACGGCATACAGTCCGTTAATTCCCGCAATCAAAGCCATGTGTAACGCTGTTCCCGGCGAAACGCTAGAAATCATCATGAACCATGCCGACGCATTTCAGGATTTAAAAGAATATCTGTCAGAGCAAAGCATCGGCTTTCGTGAGATCTATGACGGCGAACAGTTGACTGTGCAATTTACAATCGCAAAGAAATAACTACAAAGCGATAAAGCATAAAGTTATAAGGTGATAAGAGGCGTGGCTGAACTTTATAGCCCTATCATCTTATAACTTTATAAGTTTATCCGTATCTTTGCGGCATGAAAGATTTTCGACTGACTGACTGGTTACCTACAACAAAAAAAGAAGTAGAACTTCGCGGCTGGAATGAATTGGACGTCATTCTTTTCAGCGGTGATGCATACGTAGACCACCCTTCCTTCGGAGCGGCTGTTATCGGACGTATCCTCGAAGCAGAAGGATTAAAAATTGCTATCGTTCCCCAACCAAACTGGCGCGATGACCTGCGTGACTTCAAGAAATTGGGACGCCCCCGTTTATTTTTCGGCATTTCCGCCGGAAGCATGGATTCAATGGTCAATAAATATACTGCCAACAAACGCTTGCGCAGCGAAGACGCTTATACACCGGACGGACGCCCGGATATGCGCCCGGAATATCCTTCTATCGTTTATAGCCAAATTCTGAAAAAGCTATATCCCGATGCCCCCGTAATATTAGGAGGTATCGAAGCAAGTATGAGACGCTTGAGCCATTACGATTATTGGCAGGACAAAGTACAAAAAAGCATTTTATGTGACAGTGGCGCAGACTTGCTGATCTATGGTATGGGCGAAAAACCTATTGTAGAATTAATCCGCAAAATGAAAAACTTGCTCCCCACAGAACAAGCCACGTTGACAACCAACGAATTTAAAACGATCGTCGGAACAATTCCTCAAACAGCCTATCTTTGCCGTGCAGCAGAATGGACGGCAGCCGAAGAAGACATTCAACTTTATTCTCACGAAGAATGCCTGGCAGACAAGAAGAAGCAGGCAAGCAACTTCCGGCATATTGAAGAAGAATCCAACAAATATGCAGCTTCACGCATCACACAGGCGGTAGGAAACAAAGTGGTAGTAGTCAATCCTCCATACCCTCCGATGAGTCAGGAAGAACTCGACCATTCGTTCGATTTGCCTTATACCCGGCTGCCTCATCCCAAATACAAAGGGAAGAGAATTCCTGCGTATGATATGATTAAATTCTCCGTCAATATTCACCGGGGCTGTTTCGGTGGCTGCGCATTCTGCACCATCTCGGCACACCAAGGGAAATTCATTGTCAGCCGTAGTAAGGCATCTATCTTGAAAGAAGTAAAAGAGGTGATGCAACTACCTGATTTCAAAGGATATTTAAGCGATCTCGGCGGTCCTTCTGCCAATATGTATCAGATGAAAGGAAAAGACGAGGCGATTTGCAAGAAGTGCAAACGCCCCTCATGCATACATCCTAAAGTTTGTCCGAACTTAAATTCAGACCACCGTCCCCTATTGGATATTTATCATACGGTAGACGCTCTGCCCGGTATTAAGAAATCCTTTATCGGCAGTGGAGTACGCTATGACCTGTTACTACATCAAAGCAAAGATACGGCAACCAATCGCAGTACGGCCGAATATACCCGTGAATTGATAGCCAGTCACGTCAGTGGGCGGTTAAAGGTAGCTCCGGAACATACAAGCGACCGTGTATTGTCCATCATGCGCAAGCCTTCTTTTGAACAGTTTGAAACATTCAAGAAGATATTCGACCGCATCAACCGGGAAGAGAACCTGCGTCAGCAGCTCATTCCCTATTTTATATCTTCACATCCCGGATGCAAAGAAGAAGATATGGCGGAGCTTGCCGTTATCACCAAACGCTTGGACTTCCACTTGGAACAGGTACAGGACTTCACCCCTACTCCTATGACAGTAGCGACTGAGGCTTGGTATACCGGATTTCACCCGTACACACTGGAACCTATCTTCAGTGCTAAAACACAGCGGGAAAAACTTGCCCAACGACAATTCTTCTTCTGGTATAAGCCCGAAGAACGGAAAAACATTATCAATGAGTTGAGACGTATCGGACGTCAGGACCTGATAGATAAATTATATGGAAAGAAGAAATAATTCTTCTTTCCATATAAACAAAAACGATTAAAAGAGTTCCTCATTAACAATATATCATTCTTTCACCGGCAACGCCACAACTTCTTGCAACACACTCACCGCAGTTTCCACATTAGTCACATCTTTTATCAGCATACTTCGCTTGCCGTTCTGTTCACGCAGGTCACAACGGCGGGTATATTTCATCATATAATCTATCACTTTACCGAAAGCCTGACTTTGATAGAACGGACTATCCGGGTTGGAGACAAAGAACAACGTCATCCGACCACCTTTCAGGAAGATCTTCTCCGCTCCCAAGCGTGCTGCCAGACGGCGGAGAGGAACAATACGAAGCAATTCTTCCGTTTCCGGCGGAACAGGTCCGAAACGGTCCTCCAGGCGGGAACGGAATGCCTCTACGTCTTTATCCAGCATCAAACCGTCCAATTCACGATAAAGCAACATACGTTCGCTACTGCCCGTCACGTAATTAGCAGGCAATAACAGTTCAAGGTCACTTTCCACCTGACATTCATCCACAAAACCTTCACCGCTAATCTGCCCTTCACCTTTGATTTCATCCGCATACAAATCTGCAAATTCATCATTCTTCAATTCGTGAACAGCTTCGGAAAGAATCTTTTGATACGTTTCATATCCCAGGTCGGCGATAAATCCGCTTTGCTCGGCTCCAAGCAAGTTACCGGCACCGCGAATATCCAAATCCTGCATGGCGATATGGATACCACTGCCCAAATCACTAAAATTCTCAATTGCTTGTAACCGACGGCGTCCCTCTGCTGTCAGGCTACTCAACGGAGGAGCCAACAAATAACAGAACGCTTTCTTATTGCTGCGCCCTACACGGCCACGCATCTGATGAAGGTCACTCAAACCAAAATTCTGCGCCTGATTGATGATGATCGTATTGGCATTCGGAATATCAATGCCACTTTCAATAATAGTAGTTGCAAGGAGTACGTCATAGTCATAGTTGACAAAATCAAAAATGATTTTCTCCAGTTCGGCAGGTTCCATCTGCCCGTGTCCAATTGCCACACGACAGTCAGGGATATGGCGTTCAATCATCGCTTTTAATTCGGGCAGGTTTGCTATCCGGTTGTTGACAAAAAACACCTGTCCGTTACGACTCATTTCAAAGTTGATAGCGTCCGTTATCACTTCTTCATTAAAGGTATGCACTTCAGTCTGAATCGGATAACGGTTAGGCGGCGGTGTAGAGATCACACTCAGGTCTCGCGCACCCATTAATGAGAATTGCAGCGTCCGGGGAATGGGCGTGGCAGTCATAGTCAATGTATCGACATTCACCTTCAACTGACGTAACTTCTCCTTGACGGAAACACCGAATTTCTGTTCCTCATCAACAATCAGTAATCCTAAATCCTTGAACCGGACATCTTTTCCCAAAATACGATGAGTACCGATAAGTATACCGACATCACCTTCCTTCAATTCTTTCAGCACCGCTTTTGCCTGTGCGGCCGTACGTGCACGGCTCAGATATTCCACCCGGCAAGGCAATCCCTTCAAACGTTCGCGGAAGGTCTGGAAATGCTGATAAGCAAGCACCGTGGTCGGCACCAGAACTGCAACCTGCTTATTGTCCGCCACCGCCTTAAAAGCTGCCCGGATAGCCACTTCCGTTTTTCCAAAGCCTACATCCCCACAGACGAGACGGTCCATTGGGCGGTCACTCTCCATATCGGTCTTCACATCGACAGTAGCTTTGCTCTGATCGGGTGTATCTTCATAAATAAAAGACGCTTCCAACTCACGCTGCAAGAAACTGTCGGGACTATAAGAAAAGCCTTTCTCCTGACGACGTTGCGAATACAACTTAATCAAATCGCGGGCAATATCCTTGATTTTGGTTTTTGTACGCTCTTTCAGTTTCTCCCATGCCCCCGTTCCCAACTTATTAAGGCGGGGAGCTTCGCCCTCCTTACCTTTATATTTAGAGACCTTATGCAAAGAATGAATCGAGACAAACACCACATCCTCATTTTGAAAAACCAGTTTCAGAACTTCTTGCGTAGTATCTCCATTCGGAATACGCACCAATCCGGAAAAACGTCCGATACCGTGGTCCGTATGCACCACATAATCACCCGGAGTAAACTGATTCAGTTCTTTCAAGGACAGGGCCACTTTACCTGAACGAGCCTTATCGCTTTTCAGATTATATTTATGGAAACGGTCGAACAACTGGTGATCTGTAAAGATACAGAGACGCAATGTGTTATCAACAAAACCTTCATGCACAGTACGTTCTACTGGAGTAAATTTAATCTTATCCCCCCGGTCTTCGAAGATTGCCCGGATACGATCCGTCTGCTTCATGCTGTCACTACAAATATAAAGGGTATATCCTTTTTCCAAATACTCCTTGAAAGAGCCGGCTACCAAGTCGAAGTTTTTATGAAAGATAGGCTGTGCGGAAGTATCAAAAGTGACGCTGGCATTCGGAGTACCGGTCGGCTTGTTACCAAACTCCAGCCGGCGGAAATCAAGTGCACGCACGGTAAATTCACTGCCGTCTATCAGTTTACCTTCCAACGTAATACCGCCATTTTCTTCGACTTCCTGTACGGCTATCGCCTGCGGCGTCAACGCCTCATCGTGCACGACCTGAATCCGTTCACGCAACCAAAGGAAGTCACGCATTGCCAAGGTAGTCTCTTTCGGTATGAAATCCAAAAACGAGGTAGTAACATCTCCCGTCACAGCCAAATCGGGCACGATAGACACTCCTTCTTTCTTCTCCCGAGATAGCTGGGATTCAACCTCAAAGGTACGGATACTCTCTACTTCGTCTCCAAAAAAGTCAATGCGGTAAGGATATTCCGAAGCAAAAGAAAAGACGTCGATGATGCTACCACGAACGGCATACTGCCCCGGCTCATATACATAATCCACATATTCGAAACCATAACTATGCAACACATCCGTGATAAAGGTCGTGTCTACCTTCTCGCCGACATTCAGTTTCAGAGTCTTATCGCTCAATTCTTTACGGGATACGACTTTCTCCGCCAATGCATCCGGATAGGTGACGATGCACAAGCCCTTCTCCCCTTTCTGCAAACGGCTCAATACTTCCGTGCGGAGAATCTCATTTGCCGCATCTTTTTGCCCGTACTTAATGGAACGGCGGAACGAAGAAGGAAAGAAAAGTACAGTTTCTGTCCCCAACACTTGCGTCAAGTCGTGATAAAAATACCCCGCTTCCTCCAGATCGCCCAGAATAAAGACAAAAGGACAACCTCCCTCCTGCACCAATATAGAAGAAAAAAGCGAAGCAGCAGACGCATATAATCCTCCACAAAAAATAGTTTGAACAGAAGTATCCTTCAACAAACGCTTCATCACTGCCATGTTAGGATGGGCAGCATATAGTTGTTGCAACTCAGTTATCGTCATACCTATAAAAATTTCCCCGCAAAAGTACAAAAATAACGCGAGCACCTTGTACATTACCGTTAGAAATTAAAGGCAGTACCGCTTGAATTTAATTCTATTTCCCCATTCGTTTACTTCTCAATATACTATCCTTTATTCGTTTGACAGCTGTTGAGTTTTCGTCTAACAGCTGTCAAACGAAAGTTCAACAACTGTCAAACGCAAACTCAACTATTGTCAGACAAATAGAATCTTGCATAAAAGAACTTAGTCCTTAAGGGCAAAAACATCTAAATACTAGTACTAAAAAGCTAAACTTACCATATACTTCCACGTTAAATTATCCTTAGTCCGTTCGTAACTAAAGGAAAAGAACTACTTTTGTTTCTAAAATTTATAGTATTTATATGCAAATATCGGATAGCATTGTAATTATCCCTACCTATAATGAACGGGAGAACATAGAAAATATCATCCGTGCCGTTTTCGGACTTCCTAAGATATTCCATATTCTGGTAATAGAGGACGGTTCGCCGGACGGAACGGCAAACATCGTCAAGACTTTGCAACAAGAATTTCCCGAACGTCTTTTTATGATTGAACGCAAAGGAAAGTTAGGGCTGGGCACTGCCTATATCGCCGGATTCAAGTGGGCACTGGAACATTCGTACGAATATATTTTTGAAATGGATGCTGATTTCAGTCATAATCCGAATGACTTGCCCCGTCTGTATCAGGCGTGTGCGGAAGCAGGAGGAGATGTAGCTGTCGGCTCCCGCTACGTCAGCGGAGTGAATGTAGTCAATTGGCCTATGGGCAGAGTACTGATGTCTTATTTCGCATCCAAATACGTGCAGTTCATTACAGGTATTCCTATCCACGATACCACTGCCGGATTTGTTTGTTACCGCCGACAGGTACTCGAAACGATTGATCTAGAACACATTCGTTTTAAGGGATATGCCTTCCAGATCGAAATGAAATTTACCGCTTATAAATGTGGTTTCAAGATTATCGAAGTTCCCGTTATCTTCATCAATCGCGAGTTGGGTACTTCGAAAATGAACAGCAGTATCTTCGGAGAGGCCGTATTCGGAGTGATTAAATTAAAAGTAAATAGTTGGTTCCACAAATTCCCCCAAAAGAAATGAAACGTACACTGATTCAAAATGCCGTTATAGTCAACGAAGGAAGAAAAGTTCTGGGTTCGGTTGTTATCGAAGGCGAGAAGATTGCCGAAATACTGACCGGAGAAGAAAAAACAACTACACCTTGTGATGAAATCATAGACGCAACCGGATGTTATCTTTTGCCGGGCGCAATTGACGAACACGTGCATTTTCGTGACCCGGGACTGACTCATAAAGCGGATATAACTACCGAAAGCCGTGCTGCGGCCGCCGGAGGCGTTACCTCTATCATGGATATGCCGAATACGAATCCGCAGACGACAACGTTAGAGGCTCTGGATGAGAAACTTACTTTATTGGCCGGGAAGTCGGCCGTCAACTATTCCTGTTACTTCGGGGCAACCAACAATAACTACCCGCAGTTTGCCCAACTGGACAAACACCGTGTTTGTGGCGTAAAACTATTTATGGGATCAAGCACAGGCAATATGCTGGTAGACCGCATGGCGAGCCTGCGCAATATATTCGGCGGAACCGATTTACTTATCGCCGCCCATTGTGAGGACCAGGGAATTATCAAAGAAAATACAGACAAATATAAAAAAGCATACGGGGACGATGTGCCTTTGACCCTTCATCCGGTTATCCGTTCGGAAGAAGCTTGTTACCGTTCCTCCGAACTGGCAGTACAACTGGCACGTGAGGCAAATGCCCGCTTGCACATCATGCATATTTCCACAGCCAAAGAACTGGATTTATTTTCCGACGCTCCTTTGATAACGAAGCGAATTACGGCGGAAGCTTGTGTTTCTCACTTACTTTTCACGGAAGATGATTATCAGACTTTAGGCGCACGCATCAAATGTAACCCTGCCATTAAAACAGCCGAAGACCGGAAGGCTTTGCAGGAAGCTGTCAACAGCGGTCTGATCGACGCCATTGCGACCGATCATGCTCCGCATCTGCTAAGCGAAAAAGAGGGAGGCGCTTTGAAAGCGATGTCCGGAATGCCAATGATCCAATTCTCTCTGGCCAGTATGCTGGAACTTGTAGATAAAGGTATCTTCTCTATCGAGAAAATAGTAGAAAAGATGTCTCATGCGCCTGCTCAAATATATGAAATAAATAATCGCGGATTTATCCATAAAGGTTATCAGGCAGACCTTGTATTAGTACGTCCCAACTCCAAATGGACAGTAACAACGGATTGCATTGTAAGCAAATGCCAATGGAGTCCGCTGGAAGGTCATACCTTCAACTGGAAAGTGGAGAAAACATTTGTGAACGGTCACCTGTTATACGATAACGGAAAAATAGACGAAACTTATCGTGGACAAGAATTAAGATTCAGATAAATATAATTCGTCATCGGCAAACTTATGAGCACTGTTCTATCTTATAAAATACATACCGTTACCCCCTACATCAATTGGATTTACTTTTTCCATGCCTGGGGATTCCAACCTCGCTATGCAGCTATCGCCAATATTCATGGTTGCGATGCCTGCCGTGCCATGTGGCTGGCCTCCTTTCCGGTAGAGGAACGTAACAAGGCTTCGGAAGCCATGCAACTGTTCAAGGAGGCAAACCGTATGCTGGATGTACTCGACCGGGACTATGAGGTCAGAACAATCTTCAAGTTGTGTAAGGCAAACTCCGACGGGGATAATCTGGTAATTGAAAAAGCAGAGAATCAGTTCATGGTCTTTCCCTTACTCCGTCAGCAAACACCTAAGAAGGACGGAAGTCCTTTCCTTTGCCTGAGTGACTTCATCCGTCCGCTTTCTTCCGGCATTCCGGATACGTTGGGAGCTTTCGCTTCTTCCATTGACGCAGACATGGAAGGACTATACGAACAGGATCCTTACAAACATTTGCTCGTACAAACCCTTTCTGACCGACTTGCGGAAGCAGCCACAGAAAAAATGCACGAGTATGTGAGAAAAGAAGCGTGGGGATACGCGAAAGACGAAAATTTAGGCATGGCGGACTTATTAGTCGAGAAATATCAAGGCATCCGTCCTGCCGTCGGTTATCCTTCTTTGCCGGATCAGTCCGTCAACTTCCTGCTGGACGAACTGCTGGACATGAAACAGATCGGCATTTCACTGACTGAAAACGGGGCAATGTATCCTCATGCATCGGTGTGCGGCCTGATGTTTGCACATCCTGTATCCGAATATTTTTCTGTCGGAAAGATCGGAGAAGACCAACTCGAAGACTATGCCCGCCGCCGGAGAAGAAGTATTGAAGAAATGCGCAAATTCCTGGCAGCCAATCTGCAATAGCTTGCATCTTCGTGTGATTTTTCTCCTTTTCTCACGACTAACTAACCAGAAAAGCAATCCTAAAATCCATGAGAGAACCAACAACAGAGGCAAACAACCCTATTGAGCAAGAGTTCTTGTCGATTATACGCGAATATGAGCGGGTAATCTACAAAGTATGCTATCTGTATACTCATCCCAACGCTCCGCTCAACGACCTCTATCAGGATGTAGTACTGAACCTCTGGAAAGCTTATCCTAAATTCAGGAAAGAATGTAAAATATCGACATGGATTTACCGTATCGCCCTGAACACTTGTATCAGTTTTTATCGTAAAGAGAAGAATGTACCGGAAATTATCAGCCTCACCAAAGACATTGACCGGACAATAGAAGCACATGACCCTATCAATGAAATGCTGAAGCAACTATACCAGATGATTAACCAACTGGGACAACTCGACAAGTCAATCATCCTGCTATACCTTGAAGATAAAAGCTACGAGGAAATAGCGGAAATTACCGGCTTGACGGTGACTAACATAGCTACCAAACTAAGCCGTATCAAAGACAAACTTAAAAGAATGAAAAAGGAGGAATAAGATATATGGAACTGGAAGAACTGAAAAAATCATGGAACGCCCTCGATGAGCACTTAAAGGACAAAGAACTCATCAAAGAAGACGAACTTGAAAGGCTGATAGGACACGCCGACAAAGGTATCCATGCCATTGCCCGCCTGAACATCAGGCTAATCCTGATTTCCCTGCCGATATTAATCTTATTTTTGACGGAAGTGATACTGCACAACAGATTAAACCCGATCTACATCATTATCCTTCTGACATGGATTCCCGCTCTTTGCTGGGATATCGCCACCACGCGATTTCTTCAACGGACTCAAATAGACGAAATGCCTCTTGTGGAAGTGATTGCCCGTGTCAACCGCATTCATCACTGGACAATCAGAGAACGGCTGATTGCCACCGCTTTCCTCCTGATACTTGCCATTCTTTCTTTCGTCTACTGGCAGATATGGCAATACGGAATAGGTATGATTCTGTTCTTCATCCTGTTGTGGGGAGGAGGTCTTATACTCATTCTATGGATTTATCGCAAGAAATTCCTGAACCGTATCCACGAAATCAAAAAGAATTTAAGTGAATTAAACGAATTAATGTAAATATCCATTATAACTAAAGACACATATGTTGCAACGCTTATTTATATTCCTCCTACTTTTTCTGGTACTTCCGGACCTCTATCTTTACTTGAGATTCATTGTTCGTCTCACCGCAAAATGGTGGTTACGCGTTCTTTACTGGGTACCCAGTTTCTTGCTAACCGCAGGGCTTCTTTACTTGGTTTACTTTGCCAACAATGCTTTTGCGGAACGCCATACACAGGACATCGGGTGGTTCTCTATCATCTTTTTCCTGTTTACAGCTCCCAAACTATTGCTGGTCTTATTTACCGTACTCGGAATCCCTTTTCATAAATGGCTTCGCTGGCCACGCACACCGTTTATATGCACCGGACTGACACTGGCCGTACTTAGTATTGTTATGATTCTCTACGGCTCTTTTGTCGGACGAACCCGGTTTGAAGTAAAAGAAGTCACTTACACCTCTCCCCGACTCCCGCAGGCTTTCGACGGTTATCGTATTGTACAGTTATCCGACCTTCATATCGGCAGTTGGCAAGGAAACACTCCTGCTATTCGGAAGTTAGTGGATTTAGTGAATGCCCAGCAACCCGACCTGATTGTTTTCACCGGAGATCTGGTAAATCACCGGGCTGTCGAGCTGAATGATTTCCAGGAAATACTAGCCGGCCTGAAAGCCGGAGATGGAGTTTATTCCATACTTGGAAACCATGATTACGGACCTTATTTTCATTGGAAAAGCAAACAAGATCAGGACAATAATCTGATCGAACTTAAACAAAGGCAGGCAGCTATGGGCTGGAAGTTATTAAACAACGAACATACATTTCTGATTCAAGGCAATGACAGCATCGCCCTTATCGGAGTAGAAAACCAAGGAGAACCTCCCTTTTCGCAACATGGCGACCTTCCAAAAGCGAAAGCAGGAATCGAAGGAATGTTCAAGCTACTTTTAAGCCATAACCCGACACATTGGAGACGGGAAGTACTTCCGGAATCGGATATAGATTTAATGTTGGCAGGACATACCCACGCCATGCAGTTGCAACTGGGCAATTATTCCCCTTCCGTTTATATTTATCCGGAATGGGGAGGGATGTATTTGGAAGGTACTCGCGGGCTTTACGTCAATGTAGGAATCGGCTACGTGGGATTACCTTTCCGTTTCGGCGCCTGGCCGGAAATCACTGTGCTTACCCTACGACGGTAAGCACGCTCTTTCCATTGACTTTCTTATGCACCTGCACTTGGACGGAGATCCGTTCACTCATTTCCTGTACATGAGAAATTACTCCTATTTTCCTTCCTTGCATCTGTAATTGTTCCAACGCTTCCATAGCTGTCCGCAAGCTATCGGCATCCAAAGAGCCGAATCCCTCGTCAATAAAAAGAGATTCTACTTTCAGGTTGTTGCTCGACAGCGAGGACAGTCCCAGTGCCAATGCCAAAGATATCAGAAACGACTCTCCTCCGGAAAGAGAATATACAGTCCGTATTTCATCACACATATCACAATCAATCACCTGAAGCGCCAAAGTGCCGGGTACTTGCTGCAATTTATAGCGTTTGGATAGATAAGACAAATGCTTGTTGGCATGAAGTAACAATAAATTCAATGTATAGCTTTGTGCTATAACTTTGAACTTTGCTCCGTCGGCACTACCGATCAACTTGTTCAGTTTAGCCCAACGTTCGGCAATCAATTGCTTTTCGGCCAGTTCTTTAGCTATCAGTTCGACTGTTACTTTATTTTTTGCCTGCTGCAACAGGCGGACTTCGATAGCAGAAAGGCTACGTTCCGTATTCAGATTGTCTTCCTGCTGTTGCTTTATTATTTCGGGAAGTTGTTCGGGAGATTCAATCTTTTTCTGTTGCTCCTGCAATTCCCCGACAGTTGCGGCAATCTGTTTCATTTCCCCTTGTAAGCCTGAAAGGCGGTTGTGCGAAGTTTCTACTCCCAACCGGGCCCCGTCTAAAGCATGAGTCAGCTCTTTTTCTCTTTTGGCTACGGCGGCTTCCGCTTCATCCGCACTCTTTCCTTTTAATAATTGCGACCGTTCCTGACGAAGTGCATCCAACGCTTTCTCTATTACTTCAAAGCGTTTCTGTTCGGCAGAAGCAGCGTTTTGTAATAGTGCCAACTGTTCTTTAGCAGACGAAACTTGCTGCATAGTCAAACGACATTGGGAAACATTTTCACGCAAAGCCTCACAATGGACACGTATCTTCTTTATCGTCTCATCATTTTGTTGCCACTCCGTATAGAGACTACTATACTCCTGAATACGTTTTGCCAATTCCTGCAAACGGTTCTGTATCTGTTCTTCGTTTCCTGCATGAATTTCTTCTTTCTGCCATATGGATAACTGTTCTTTGATCTGTCCGGCAACAGTTTTTTGATGCGCCAGATCACGTTGCAGGGCTATATGCTGATTATTTGTTTGCTGACAGGCAATCACCACCGCATTATACTCCTGCTCTATATTTCGGAAAAGAATATCCACTACTTCCTGTTCCCGGTGATAAGGATGTGACGTACTGCCGCAAACCGGACAAGCTTCTCCTTCCTGTAACTGTTGACGCAATGCTTTCACGTCTTTTCCCACTGCCATACGGGCATTTTCATAAAGACGCTGAATCGTTTTTCGTGTCGCTTCCTGTTCTGTTAACTGCATCGAACAATCAACCGTTTCTTTCTCCAGTCTTACTATTTCTGTTTTCACTTTCTCCTGCGACTCAGCCAACTGCCGGACATTCTGTTGACGAACCAGTTCTTTTTGTAGTTTCTTCTGTTCTTCGTCTAATGATACATAATCAAAAGCATTTAGCCGGACCAGTCGTTCCTCATTGGCTTTTATGGCGGCTTTCAGTTTATCTTCTTCCTGCTGTAGAATATCCTCTACTTGTTCAAGCGGCAACGACTCCGTTTCCGTATTCGTCAACAAACGGTTTAATGAACGATAAGCCCCCTGCAACTGTTTCGTTGCCATCCGCATCTTCTTTTCCTGCTCCGCCACCTGCCCGCAAGCTGTTTCCAATATCTGCCGCAACTGATTATAGCCTTCCTGTTGAGACTGTATCTGCACATCCAACTGACGGGCTTTCTTCAAATCCGGTTGTATAGCTTCCCATTGTGCTTTGAAACGTACCAACCCTTCTTCCTGTGAAGCCAGTGTTTCCTGCAGGAGTCTCAACTTTGCCTCTTCGCCTTGTTCTTCCTGTTGCTTCTTTTTCCAAAGTTCCTCCTGCATCTTTAACGAACGGACAATGTTCAACCGGGCATTCTGTTCCGCCAGTAATTGAATCCCCACTGCACGTTTCGCAATCAGCAATTCTTTTTCTTTCTGTAAAGCAAGAAGTTCTTCCTCCGGCAAGAGGTCGATTACACTCATTCTATTTCGAATCGTAGTCACTTCTTCCTGTACCAACTTGTTTCGTAAAAAAACTTCCTGAGAAATACGGGAATAAACACCGGTTCCCGTCAATTTTTCAAGCAGTTCGGCTTTTGCGGCTCCCTTCGATTTCAAGAATGTAGAAAAATCATTTTGAGCCAATAAGACAGTCCGGGTAAACTGCTCATACGTCAAACCCACCAATTCTGTCAGTTGAGCCAGCAGTTCCTTTTTGGTTCCTTGAAACTCTTTCCCTGTATCCAGCTCTTTCACTTCCATCGTTTGTGGTTGCAAGGAACCGCTCACCTTATTTCTTGTCCGTCTCACCGACCAGCGAGAACGGTATCTATGACCATCGACTCCTAAGAAATCAACCTCTGCATATCCGTCGGTCGTACCACGACGAAGCAGATTCCTTACATCCGACTGATTAATCTGATTATCTCCTACATCCGCCAAATTTATACTTTCTACCGAATTTGCAAAACGAGGTGCTTTATCATACAATGCCAGACACAATGCATCTAATAAAGTAGATTTGCCAGCTCCCGTAGCACCTGAAATCGCAAATATTCCTGCCGAGTTCAACGGCTCCATTGCAAAATCAACTTCTACCGCTCCTTCTATCGAAGTAAGATTTTTCAATCGTATCGCTAATATCTTCATTCTTCTTCCTCCTCTTTACGTGTAGCAGCCAGGTAGGCTTCCTGAAACAAGTCCGTCAACTCCTCAGGCATTTCCACCTGATAAATCTTTTCAAATGCAGATTGAGCGATCTGCAACGGAGACATTTCCTGTAATCCTCTTTTCCAATTCTCATTTTCCTTCTCTGCATTTCCCGTTTCATTACGATAAGTAGAGACAATACGCGCCAACCGATAATTTTTATCAGCCAATGCTTCCTCAACTTCCTGCCGGAGCATTGGCTCCGGTTCGTCCAACAACACTTTTACCTCCAGATAAGGTGCTGCTCCTTCCGTTACCGGCAACTCTTTCAAGATTTCCAACACAATTTCCGGAGACGCAGGTTCTCCATTCGGCACGCTCATCAAAGGTATTAACCTCGGGCATTCCACCCGCATTATATCTACCGCACACCCTCCGTCGAAAGTCACTTCCACGACCCCGTGATGATAATGCTTCTCTGCAAAAGACATCGGAATGGGACTTCCGGCATATCTCACATTCTCCCTGCCGGATACGCGTTGCGCCTTATGAATATGACCAAGAGCCGTATAAGCAATTTGTTCGGAAAATGCATCAGGTGACACACATTCCAAACCACCAATCACTGTACGTTCGCTATAATCTTTCTCCGCAATCTCCGAACCGATAGCCTGTAAATGGCCGATAGCAAGTATAGATTGATTCTCTTTCCGTCGCTTCCATAGCCTTTGCAAAAGCTGCGTATAAAGCTCCCGGACTCCCTCCGCATACGGATTACCTTCTGTCGGGACTGTCGGATAATCTCCCTGCCGCAAAAAAGGAACTGCCATACAAAGTAATTCCACCTCCCCGTCACGGTTCTTTAACTCAACCGTCAAATGATCGTAATCAATTTCCCCATCGTCCGACTTGCGTACTACCCCCCGAACCTCCGTCCGCATCGCTTGCAGCAAGGGTAAAGGAGCTTCCAACCGCGCCGCAGAGTCATGATTGCCGGCAACAATCACAATCTGAAGAGTGGGATTCTCCGCCGTCACTCGATAAATAAAATGATAATACAGGCTTTGAGACGCAGCAGAAGGATTGGAAACATCAAAAACGTCTCCGGCTATAATCAGTGCATCAATCTCCCTTTCACGAATTTCTCCGGCCAGCCAGTTCAAAAAGACTTCATGTTCACCGGCACGGTCATACCCGAAGAAAGTTTGCCCCAAATGCCAGTCGGCAGTATGTAATATACGTATCATATTTTTGTAACTATCTCATATAATAAGATACAAAAATAGTACAATCAAAAAGATTATATCGTATCCACCTCTCTTTTTTACCAAATAATCATGTATATTTGCAGGATAAAAATCCAACCCTATGAAGATACTGTATTATATTTATCAAATTTGTATTGCTTTGCCTATTTTATTGGTATTGACTATCCTCACGGCAATCGTCACTATCGTAGGTTCTCTCGTGGGAGGAGCTCACTTTTGGGGATATTATCCAGGAAAAATATGGTCACAATTAATTTGTCTTTTTCTATTAATTCCTGTAAAGATTCGTGGACGTGAAAAGTTACACGGCAAGACATCCTATATTTTCGTACCTAATCATCAGGGTTCATTCGATATATTCCTTATTTACGGTTTCATCGGAAGAAACTTCAAGTGGATGATGAAAAAAAGTCTGCGTAAACTACCGTTTGTAGGAAAAGCCTGTGAAAGCGCGGGACATATCTTCGTAGACCGTTCGGGACCGAAAAAAGTGTTGGAGACCATTCAACAGGCTAAAGCCTCGTTGAAAGACGGTGTTTCTCTGGTTGTTTTCCCCGAAGGAGCACGTACTTTCACAGGACACATGGGATATTTCAAGAAGGGAGCTTTTCAGTTAGCGGATGATTTACAACTAGCTGTTGTACCTGTCACCATTGACGGTTCGTTTGAAATCCTGCCACGTACCGGAAAATGGATACACCGCCATCGCATGATCCTGACAATTCACGATCCTATTCCTCCCAAAGGAAAAGGAATGGAGAATATCAAAGCTACTATGGCCGAAGCCTATACTGCCGTAGAGAGTGCACTTCCGGAGAAATATAAAGGAATGGTGAAAAACGAAGACCAAGACCGATAATATATGTATTATATGTGGGCAGACTCTAGCATTACTCTACCATGATACAAGGCTGTATCGCAGGCTACGTATTCATCCACTTTTCTATTTCAGAAAAAGTCGTATTAAAATCACCCGGATCTCCCTGACAAGAAACCGATAACACAGAAATAAAAAAGAAAGCGGCGAATACACTAACAGTCGTTTTCATTTTATCTGGAGCTTTTGCACAAATATACAAAAAAAATCTCCTGACTTATTTATTCGTTGATGTATTTTGCTCCAACCGTTGATGTTCTTCTATCAACTTCATATTTTCTTTTGCTTTAGACAAAAACTCTCTCACAAGTTTATTACTCTTAAAAGAATAAGGAGCATCTTTGATGATATCATCAATCTGAGGTGTCATAATAGGATATGGCAAAGAACTACAAAGCATCATAAATACGCTAGGTCCCAACACATTCTCATAATTATCTGAAATGAACGTCTTCACATACTGGTTCATTGCCGTCATCAGCGAATCACCTTCTACCATCAGCTGTGCATGAATTTCTTCCAAATCATTCCCTTCCATTACCATACGAGTTTCCTTTTGTTCCAGCTCCCCAATACTTTCTTCCAATGCATTTCTTTTGTCAATGAAGTCATACAGTGCTGCATTCAAGGAAGTTCCTGCTGCTTTTAAATCCGTATTGCTAATGGTAACTTTAATCTTACCGCTTTCCAATACAATCGGCATGATACTCTCATCATCCATATAAAGCGTCACCATTTGTACGGAGTCTACTTTTCCTTTCATAGAGAACAGTCCATGCACTACCTCAGCAGAGTCCAGCTTCACCCATTCCCCGTCACGCATGGTCTTTAGATACAGCATTTTTCCATCCAGACTGTTTACTGAAGATGTTCCTTCTATCCTATACTTACTAGTACACGAAGCCAGAAACGGAAGCAGAAGTAAAAAAGGCAAAATTTTATTCACGTTCGTCCATTCATTAAATTCCGGGTACAAAGGTACAACTGATTCGGACTTCAAAGAAACATTTTATCAATATTTAAAACTTGTAAGAGTCTTTTCTTTAATAATCCTTATAAACATAGGTATAAGGCGCTTTTTTTCATTTAGTTTATCTAATTTTGCAGCTATGAAAACATCAACTTATGCTCCTTTTGCCAAACCGCTTTACGTTATGGTAAAGCCAGTAGGTGCCGTATGTAACCTTGCATGCGATTATTGCTACTATCTGGAAAAAGCGAATCTATACAAAGACAACCCGAAACACGTAATGAGCGATGAACTTTTGGAAAAATTCATCGACGAGTACATCAACTCTCAGACCATGCCACAGGTACTTTTCACCTGGCACGGAGGAGAAACACTTATGCGCCCGCTCTCCTTCTACAAAAAGGCTATGGAACTGCAAAAGAAATACGCCCGCGGACGAACGATCGATAACTGCATCCAAACCAACGGAACCATGCTGACCGATGAATGGTGCGAGTTCTTCCGAGAAAATAACTGGCTGGTAGGCGTTTCGATTGATGGACCTCAAGAATTTCACGATGAATATCGTAAAAATAAAATGGGGAAGCCCTCCTTCGTCAAAGTGATGCAAGGGATTAATCTTCTGAAAAAACATGGTGTAGAATGGAATGCAATGGCGGTTATTAATGACTTCAATGCTGACTATCCACTGGATTTTTATCATTTCTTCAAGGAGATAGACTGCAAATATATCCAATTTGCACCTATCGTTGAACGTATCCTTGAACATCAGGACGGCCGCCACCTCGCTTCTCTTGCAGAAAACCAAAAAGGTGAACTGGCAGATTTCTCTATCACCCCCGAACAATGGGGTAAATTTCTCTGTACCCTTTTCGACGAATGGGTGAAAGAAGATGTAGGCAAATACTACATACAGATATTCGACTCCACCTTAGCAAACTGGGTAGGTGAACAACCTGGCATTTGTACAATGGCGAAGACCTGCGGACACGCTGGTGTTATGGAATTCAACGGGGATGTTTATTCTTGCGACCACTTTGTATTCCCTGAATATAAACTGGGAAACATATACAGCCAGACACTTGTAGAAATGATGCATAGCGAACGTCAACACAAGTTCGGAAACATGAAATATCAATCTCTACCCACCCAATGTAAAGAATGTGATTTCCTTTTTGCCTGCAACGGAGAATGTCCCAAGAACCGTTTCAGCCAGACAGCCGACGGCGAACCCGGGTTGAATTACTTATGTAAAGGATACTATCAGTTCTTCCAACATGTAGCTCCCTACATGGACTACATGAAAAACGAACTGATGAACCAACGTCCGCCCGCCAATATTATGGAAGCATTGAAAAACGGAGAATTGGAAATTGAAGACTAACAATCATATATTCAAATTTTATCATTAAAAAATGAACAGACTAAGACTTTATTTATTAGCGCTGACAGCGCTCATCGTGTGCTCCGCTAAAGCGGATGAAGGTATGTGGTTATTGCAATTAATGCAACAGCAACATTCCATAGATATGATGAAAAAACAAGGATTGAAACTGGAAGCCCAGGACTTATATAACCCGAACGGCGTCTCTTTGAAAGATGCAGTCGGTATCTTCGGAGGAGGATGTACGGGGGAAATTATCTCACCTGAAGGTTTAATTCTGACAAATCATCACTGTGG